>SXGS01076100.1_pt1 | contig 49127 bp, 40 predicted proteins | sample 3174681 | NCBI WGS metagenome assembly SXGS01 (sample SAMN11356861, study PRJNA531348) | freshwater metagenome | isolation source: freshwater sample F1-80 | place: China: Fuxian Lake, Yuxi | collected 2017-12-25
ATCCGTGACGACCAACTTCATATCGTCCCACTCGCCAGACAAATTTGGATCGTCAACATGGTCGAAAAAATTCTGAATGTTGTATGCCGCCAAGCGAATCGCTTTGGTCTTCTTTGGCGCATCGGCGAGGCCATATCGAAGGCCTGGCCCACGCTTGGGTTTCGCGCTTTTTTGCGAGGAATTCTTTGTGTCTGATTGCGTTGGAGATTGCGTCGCAGATTGCGTGGCTCCAAGTGCAATCGCCAGAGCAAGAGAGAATGACCCAATAAAGAAACTTGTGTGCTTCAGCATAAGCAGAGATAGTAACTCCCTACTATCCCACTATGCCAATCTGGTCGAGCCGAAAGCGATATAAGGAATATCAAGTCGAATCCGCCGTGCGTCGCAGCAAACGGCGATCCGAACGGACAATTATCTCTCGGCAAGGAACCGAAATCAGCGCCAAGCGGTCGCGGTCGATCCGGCCGTTGCTGAAAGCATTCTTCTCATTCGTCCGCCACGATAAACGCGCAGTCGCCACGGCGTTGCTGTGCGCGACAGTCTCTGCAAGTCTTGAACTCTTCCCACCAGCTGCCACAAAGATCGCCATCGACAATGTTTTTTCAGGACTCCCCCTTCCAGTTTCAATCACGCGCTGGATTCCAGATTCTTCGACCATACTTTCAACTCCACAGTCTCTGCTCACAACACTTGCAATTACGATTGTCGCGCTTTCCTTTATTGCAGTGGTCTTTGGAATCATCGGGCGATGGCTTGCGACTCGAACTGTGAAATCGGTGCAAAATCGTGTGCGAAGATTGGTCTTTGGCCATGCGATGAAGCTGCCACTATCGCGCGTCCAACAAATGCGAACTGGCGGATTCGTCGCAACTTTGCGTGAAGATGCTGGCGGCGTGGGTGAATTAGTTTTCAGCATGCTCTATAACCCGTGGCGCGCGGTCATTCAACTGCTTGGAAGTTTGGTGGTTCTTGCCATCACCGATTGGCGACTGTTGATTGGCGCACTCATGCTGCTCCCCGTGATCGTGATGACGCACCGAACTTGGATCGGACGCATTCGACCAATCTTTCGCGACATCAAGGTAACACGCGACTCAATCGACGCGCATGCAACCGAAGTCTTTGGAGGAATGCGAATCGTGCGAGGCTTCGCTCGAACGCGCACAGAATCTCTGCGATACACCAGCGGCGGTCACTTGATGGCTCGACAAGAATTTCTCGTTTGGTGGTGGTCGCGTGGAGTGGATCTTGCATGGGCGCTTTTCATTCCCGTCGCTTCTGCGGCTCTGCTTTGGTATGGAGGTCTGCAAGTTCTGCGCGGTTCGTTGACACCCGGCGACTTGGTTCTCTTCTTGACATATGTGATGATGTTGCTCATTCCAATTCAAATGCTCGCATCAAGCGCGACTGCTTTTCAGACAAATCTCGCAGGATTAGACCGCATTCTGGACCTCCTTGTCGAATCGCCAGAGATGCCAGATCGCCCGAGCGCTGTTCGGCTTCCCAAGAACGCGATCGAAGGTGAAGTGCGGATGCACGAGATTGGATATCGCTATCCCGGCACTGAAGGCGATGTGCTTCGAAACATTTCATTCACTGCAAAACCTGGACAGACGATCGCGCTCGTCGGACCATCGGGCAGTGGCAAGACGACTCTGTGCAATCTTGTCGCTCGATTCTTTGATCCTACGACCGGCTCAATCACCGTTGATGGGAGAGACCTTCGCGACATTCATCTCGACTCGTGGCGGCGAACGCTCGGCATTGTCGAGCAAGATGTTTTCCTCTTCGACGGAACCATTGGAGACAATATTCGTTATGGCGATCGTGAAGCAAGTGAAGTGCTCGTGCGGCGCGCGGCCGATCTTGCAAATGCCACGGAGTTCATCGAACAACTTCCCAAGGGGCTCGCAACGCATATCGGTGAACGCGGCGTTCGGCTTTCAGGCGGACAGCGACAACGCTTGGCGATTGCGCGCGCCATCCTCGCCGATCCGCGCATCTTGATTCTGGATGAAGCGACCAGCAGCCTCGATTCGCATAGCGAGCGACTGATTCAATCAGCTCTCTTCACTCTTGTTCGGGAGCGAACAACATTTGTGATCGCGCATCGACTCAGCACGATTCAGCATGCAGACTTGATTCTGGTTCTCGAGCGCGGGCAAATCAGTGCCGCTGGGACTCACGCTGATCTCATGAACAGTAGCGAGAAGTATCAACAAATGGTGATGATGCAAACCGCCATTCCAGCGCCGCCTAAAGTGCCGATGCCAGCGACGCCAAAGGCATAAAAAACCGCCAATTCAAGTCGGTAAACATGCAGAATCTGGCGAAGTCTGATCGCGACCCTTCCAAGAACGGCGCCCAGTTTTCGCAAGCCACAAACTGTGCCACTGAATGAGTGTGAGCAGAAGAATTCCAAGCGGATGCAGAAGAATCGTTCGCGAAGATTGTCGAAATCTCTTTGCGAAGGCAATGCGCTGGACAAATGCGATTGCGATTGCAGCGGCTGCAAGCGCCGTCGCAGCCGTGCCAATCTGATTGGTGAAAAGCGCCCAAACAATCCATGCCCACGGCAAGACATGTCCCACGATGTGAATGACCGTAATGAACAGCAACAGCGCGAATGAACCCAATCCTTCATATGCGTTCTTCGCAAATCCGCGCCACACTTGCCCAGCGCCGCGATACATCCGACATTCGGCAAGTTCTGTCCCATCGAAGAGATCAGTACGGCCGCCAACAGAGCGCACTGCGCGTGGCAATTTGATTCCATCATGCATGGATTGTCGAAATGCCGCGTGGCCACCAGCGCGAACCCACATTGATCTGCGCACGAACAAGAACTGACCGCAACCTGCGCTTGCTGCTGGCAAAGTTGTGGTGCGCATCTGTCCCATCGGCAAATATGAAAGCAACACGAAATGAATCAGAGGAATGATCGCATCCTCCATCCATGTTCCAGCGATCTGTCGCGGAACAGTCGAGATGAGATCGGACTCGGAAGCACTCGCAGCGATCCATGTGGTTCGCAAACAATCTGGCGAGAGTCGAACATCGGCGTCGGTGAAGAGCAACCATTCACTCTTCGATGCCTGGCCCATCCGCTCGCATCCCCACTGCTTGCCATTCCAATCCCGGGGCAAAGTTTGCGTATCAACGCGGCGCACTCGACCATCCTGAGCGGTCATTGCCGCGAGAATTCGAGGAGTTCCATCCGTCGAATCGTCGTCATAGACCAAGACTTCTATATTCACTCCGCGATTGGCGAGCACCGAACGAACGCATGCTTCGATATTGGCCTCTTCATTTCGCGCAGGAATGCAGACAGAAATGTGTGGCACTTCGCTCGAGTCGAAACTTTTGTTGCGATCATTCACACTGAAGCGACGATAGCGGCGAAGATTGATGAATCCCAAAGCTGCGGCGGCAGAGCAGCATGCAAGAGAACCCGCCATGATGATCGTCGGCACGCTCATGAAGATGTCGTCGCTCTTTCCTTCGTTCGCATCGAAAGATCAATTCCAACTTTTCGACCGGTGATGCGCAACCAGAAGTCATACACAGGATGAATCTTTGCTTTCTCTCCACCAATCATTGAAACAAATGCGTCGCCATCGCGTGCCATCACATTTGCCGCAAGTTCATCCGCGTTGGACTGCATCGCAAGCGCAATCGCTCGCTGCCATCCAGCTGTTGTCGGTTCCGTCGGTGTGGGAATATCACGCAGTCGCAGGAACATTTCAGGCCGCGCGTCAGTCCAGAATCCATACTCGACAGCAGCTGCGACCAGGCGCACATTTGGAATTTTCGCTGCCAAGACCGCTGCACCAGGCCGGATCTCGACTGGAGATCGAACATCAAAGAATTTTCCCTGAGGATTCAGCAGAATCACAGTTCGCGGATCGATCGCCAACTCTGCTTGCACATATCGCACCATTGCAGGAAGAGTTCGAGCGCTATCGGGGTCGATCCCAAAGACTCCCAACTTTCGAAAAAAAGAAAATCGTTGCAATTGAACGCGATCCATAGGAGCTGTCACACGCCGCGTTGGTACAAATGCGCCATAAAAATAGACGAATACCAAGACATCCCACCAAGCGCAGTGATTCATCACGATCATCAGCGGCCCCGAAGATTCATCCAATGTTTTGGATATGGCGAAGCTTGATCGCTCCATTCGAACTGCATAAAACTTCTTGGCGAAGTTTCGGCGAACATAGAGATAGAACCATCCAGTGATTCGCGCGCTCCACTTCGCTGGCAGAATCAGACTGTCAACGCTGGAGTCTGACATGTTGCGTTTCCTGCTTGAACCGAACCTTGAAGCGGAATCGACAAGTCCTCGCATGCCGCACGTGCCGCGGTCACGCCACTCATCAGAACCATCGGCACGCCCGGACCTGGATTTGCGCTGCCGCCTGCGATGTATAAACCTGCAAGAACTCTGCTGCGATTGCGCGGCTTGAATCCACCCTTCATTCGGCCGTGCGATGCAAGACCATAAATCGCGCCACCTTCGGCGTTGTACATTCGCTCGATCGATTGCGGGGTCAACGACTTCTCGATGACGATGTGCTTTTCCAAATCTGGCATTCCACATCGCTTCAATTTTTCGATCACAACGGGCCTGTACTGCTCCAAGATTCCACCCGCGCCTTCCCATCGCTGACCTTCACGAAGCGGCGCAGTATGAATCAACGCGTACAACGACTCGCCACCTGCGGGCGCTTGCTTTGGATCTGTTCTGCTTGGCACGCAGAGATAAATTGATGGATCTCGCGCTGGAATTCCCCTCACATAAATATCCTCGAATTCCTGATGCGAATTGCCACTGAAAAGAAAGTCGTGATGCAGCAAGTGGTCATATTGTCGATCAAGTCCGAGATAGAGAACCAATCCACTGCACGCAGGTTTATAGTTTGCCGCAATTGTGCGCTGAGCTTTCATTCCACCCTTGCCGCCAACGAGATCACGGTATGTTCGCTGCACATCGCAGTTGGAAACGACGACATCCGCGGCGAGTGTCGATCCATCCTCAAGTTCGACTCCTGTTGCGCGACCGCCATCTTGCAGAATTCGCTTCACGCCACGACCCGTCAGAATTGTCGCGCGCTCTTCATTCAAGATTCGCTCGAGCGCGCGCGCAACTGAGCGCGTTCCGCCCATCGAATACCAACATCCGTGATCGACCTGCGCCGCGGCGATCAACGACAAGATCGCAGGCGAGAGAAACGGACTCGATCCAACATATTGCAGGAAGTGTTCGCAGAGTTGCGCGAGATGTGGTTCGGAAACATGTTTATGGACAGTCCCGCCAACGGTGGCATACATCCGCATACCAAGCACATCTTTCAAGAGTCCAGGCTCGCTTGTCGGCGAGCGGCGCATAAGATCCATCACGCCTTCAAGATCCTTATAGAAGAAAACTTTTTCACTCAATCCAAACATGCGTCTGCTGTACGAGAGAAATTCTCTCCATCCCTTTCCAACGCCTTGTCCTGGAAATTGCAAATCCATCGCAGTCGCCATCGCATCGACGCCATCGCGAAGATCGATGACGGTTCCATCATCAAAGAAACAGCGCCACTGTGGATCGAGTCGCACCAAATCCAGATAATCGGTCACTGAACGACCGCTTCGAATGATGATTCCTCGGACAACTTGCGGAAGCGTCAGGATGGTTGGTCCCATATCGAACCGAAAGCCCGCTTCTTCCAGAACATTCATTTTTCCGCCAAGATGTGCGTTCTTTTCAATCACCGTGACCGCAAATCCGTGTGTCGACAATTCGACCGCGGACGCAAGTCCAGCGAGTCCCGCCCCAATGACAAGAGCAGTTGGGCGGCGAGTATGAGAAGAATGATTCGTCATATTGATTGATTCCTTCTGAGTCCTCCAAGAATAGCTCTCAAGATGCGCTGTGTCTTTTGATCTGGTTCACCTGTTGGCATCCGAATCCAACGGCTGGTATCAGACACTGTGACACTGCGGGACAATTCCAGCAATCCTGATTCGCCGCGCGATGGGCCCCATCCACTTTCTCCCGTGCCACGGATCGATGCGCTTGGATGCGCAGTGGGAATCAACGAGTCATTGAAAGTGACCGATCCCGCGCGAAGTTGTCCGATGAAGTGAGCATCTCCCGCAAGCGAGCGAGCCTGTTGCGAACTTGCAAATACTGAAACGCTGAGATGCTTGCGAAATGTTTTATGAATAGCAAGCGCATGCGCCGCATCGTCAGCGCGAATGACGGCAACTGCGGGAGAGAAATGATTCCCCACTGCCAAATCACTCGCAATGGAGCAATCAAAGATTGCTGTCGGTCGCACATTCGCCTGATTGGAATATTCAACAACTCCGCTGAGTGAATGACCTCCAAGCGATATGGCTTGGCGCACGCACGAATCCATTCGCCTTGCCGCGGCTTCTGAAATCAATCGCATCGGTTTCACCCCTGCGACTTGAGGCGCCAAAGATGTCAAAAACTGCCGATAAATTGATTTTTCTACAATGATTCGGCGCGGCGCCATACAGGTCTGTCCCGCATTGAGAACCACCGCTTGCCAAAGACTTTTCGCCGCCAACTTTGCATCAGCGCTCGCGAGGACGATGGCAGAATCGCACCCTGATAACTCCAAAGTCGTTGGCGTCAGCGATTCCGCCGCACGCTTGGCGATCACACGACCCACTTCGGTCGAGCCTGTAAAGACGATGTGATCAAATGGAACTTGCCCAGGCGAATTTGCCCCAAGCGACTGAACACCAAGCAATTCTTCTCCTGCAGCACGCGTGGCTGCGGTACGCGTCAACATTCCATCGCGCAATCCCTCCGCAGCGAGGCGAAGAAGGAGACCTTGTGAACGCGGCGAATTCTCCGATGGCTTCACGACTGTGATATTGCCCGCAACAATTGATTGCACAAGTTGGATGCCAAGCAATTGCACTGGATAATTCCAAGTCGCAATGATCGCCACCCGTCCTGCTGGCAGACGGAGAACTTCATGTCTCTGACCAAGCATCCACCACGGCCGACCAGAAAGTCGTCGCGGGGCAAGAATGCGTGGAGCGTTGTTCAAGTGCCAACGAATGCTTGCTCGAAGCGGAAGGATCTCGCTGGCAAATGATTCCCAGGCGCTCTTGCCAGTTTCGATGCGAATCAATTTGATCAAGTCATCGGCGTGTCGGTCAATTCTGATTCCAAATCCTTCGAGCCACTGCAGGCGCTCCGCCAAAGGCCAAAAAAGGTTCGCCGAATCAGAATTCCATTCTTTCGCAACAACTTGTTGTGAATGCTGATTTTGGATTTCCACCGTGTCTAGTTTCATGAGATGCGCCTACAGTTGGTGCGAGAACCATTGAGCATAGGGACAAAAATGATCAAAGACCCAATTCATTCAATTATCCCCTCTTCTGGCCAATCCGTTGCGGTCATTGGAGCTGGCCCCGGCGGACTTGCCGCTGCGATGCAACTCGCCGCGGCGGGAATGTCCGTGCGGGTCTATGAGGCGCAACCTGTCATTGGCGGTCGAACTCGACGCATCACGAAGGGTGACTATTCGTTTGATTGCGGACCAACCTTCTTTTTAATGCCATACGTGCTTGAGGAAATCTTCAGCGCGTGTGGGTTTCGTTTGTCGGACTTCGTCGAACTTCAACGGCTCGATCCGATGTACCGGTTGATCATCGGTGATAAAAACGGTCCGCCGAAAGTCATGGAGACGACTCAGAATGTCGACGAAATGGTTCGACGGATTTCCGCAATCGAACCTGAAGATGGTCCCGCTTTTCGCCGCTTCATGGATGACAATCGAATCAAACTCGAACGATTGACGCCCGTGCTGAAGAGTCGCGTCAGCAGCATCTTTGACATGCTGACGCTCGAGGGGCTTCAAGCCGCTCCGCATGTGCGACCGTGGGAATCGGTCTATTCACAGCTCGGCAGATATTTCAAGAATCCAAAGGTCCGACTTTCTGTTTGTTTTCAAGCGAAATATCTGGGGATGAGTCCATACGAATGCCCAAGCATTTTTAGCATTCTTCCTTTCATCGAATACGAATATGGAATCTGGCATCCCGCAGGCGGATGCAACGCGATCACCACTGCGATGGCGCGCGCCTGTGAAAAGATGGGAGTCGAGATTGTGACCAATGCACCCGTCGAGCAAATTGCCTTCGATGGTCGGCGGGTCACGGGGGTTGTTGTCGGTGGACATCATCACCAACATGATCGTGTCGTCGTGAATGCGGACGGCACGTGGGCGCTCAAAAATCTTATCCCTGCGAAACTTCGTCCGCGAGATAGCGATGAAGGCGTTGATTCTCGGCGATATTCCTGCTCGACATTCATGCTCTATTTGGGCTTGAAAGGCAAGGTCGATCTTCCGCATCACACCATCTTTATGTCTGGAAGTTATGAAGATAATTTTCGCGACATCTCGCACGATGGCAAATTGAGCGAAGACCCCTCCGCGTATGTGCACAATCCGTCGCCGCTTGATCCTTCACTTGCTCCAGCTGGAAATAGTTCGTTGTATGTCCTGCTTCCCGTGACCAACAACCGCCCTTCGCAGTGCAAATTGGACTGGGCAGTCGAAAAACCTCGGCTTCGTGAAGACGCCATGCGCCAGTTGGAAACTGTGTTTGGCATCAAGGACATTCGCTCTCGAATCGAAGTGGAGCATCTTGTTTCTCCACTCGATTGGCAGAACGAGCGGATCAATCACGGGGCGACTTTCAATTTGGCCCACAATTTCAATCAAATGCTGCATCGGCGAATCCCCCACACATATTCTGGACTCGATGGGCTGCATTTCGTTGGTGGAGCGACGCATCCAGGTTCGGGACTGCCAGTGATTTTCCTCAGCTCGACCATCACGACTCGCCACATCTGCGAATTGCAAGGAATTGATCATCCGCTCGCTGCCTCGACGATGGCGACCGCCTGACCGTATCCTCGGCGCCGTGACAATGACATACGGCCAATACCTTCGGGTTCCTGAACTCCTTTCACTGCAACAAACAGCTTCGAAGGGAAAGGATCATGATGAGACTCTGTTCATCATCATTCATCAGGTCTATGAACTTTGGTTCAAGCAACAGATTCACGAAGCACTCTTTCTGCAGCGTGCATTGGAAACTGGCGACGATCCAACCGCGCTCTCAACTTTGAAACGCATGCTGACAATTCTCAAGACAATGGTTGGTCAAATCGATGTGCTTGAAACAATGAGTCCAGTTTCGTTTCTCTCTTTTCGATCGCTCCTTTCCAATGCCAGCGGCTTTCAGTCCTCGCAGTTTCGGGAATTTGAATTCATTCTGGGCAACAAGCGCGCGGCGGCGATTGATCGATATCCAGATGGGAGTCCAGAGCGTATTGCACTCGCCGCGCGTATGAATGATTTCACTTTATGGCAATCTTTTCTTCGCAGACTGAAGCATGTTGGGCACGCCATTCCAAATCGTTTGATTGACACTCCGATGCAGGCGCTGCCCGAAACTGACGCAGAACTGCAAGAAATTCTGCTGGACGTCTATCACAATCATCCACACGATCGAATGATCTGCGAATTGATGGTCGACCTCGATGAAGGAATACAAGAGTGGCGTTACCGCCATGTCAAAATGGTCGAGCGCACAATCGGCGCACGAATGGGAACGGGTGGATCGCCGGGCGCGGCATATTTGCGCGCCACGCTCTTCACTCCACTCTTTACTGATCTCTGGACGATTCGCGATCGAATTTGACCGAACGAAATTTTTCAGCGCGCTGAAATTATTGACCGACCGTTCCAGAACCTGATCGAATTTGAATTCGTCCAGATTGGAGATCCCATGTCATCGCTGCAGCACGAAGCGGAGTTCCTTGACCCTTTGGCAACACATTGACCAATCTTCCAGAGCGCGCGCGCATTTCGGCAATCTGTGTCACAACGTTGTAATCAAACTCCTCGCACTCCACGTCATAATCTGGAGTGCGAATGAAGCAACGACCGATGCCGCGCACGCGCTGAACTTCGGATGATCCGCCCAAATTGAAAGCAGGTTGCGTTCCAGACTTTGCCGCATCCACATTCTCAATTCGACGCTCCAGAGTCGCTTCAAGTCGATCACATGTCAGTGTCAATGTGTCTGACTTCTTCGGTCCTGCTCGCACGAGTTCGACGGACTGATCCATTGTCATCAGAAACTTTTCGTCGACCAGTCGTTTCAGATTCATAGCGGATCCCCAGCGAAATCGGCTGATACCTTCGATTCCTCCTCCAGGCACGGATTGATCACGCGTGCGATTCTGCTGCGCCTTTGGATCGAGCGCGCCGCCCGCGGGCACATTGACAAGAACACTTCCTGGACTTGGCACACTCGCCTCGCCGGTCACCGCGTCATAATCGATTGTCTGTCCGCGCACTTGAAAGAGTCGTGGCTCACCAGTTCGATCTGCGTTGAGCCAAACTTGATTCTCCAAACGCGCATCACCAGTTGCGATCAATCGCCGCGGACGAATATCACCTCCCGCAGGAGTGGGTGCGGTCGCTTGAACAGCCGTCGCAAGCGCGCCTCCTGCTGATGGACGACGATCCAATTCCAGATGAACACTCTGTGCATCAAGTGCGTCGAATTCTTCGGGTCGTGGCTCGGCTCGAATCTTCACGTCTTTCGCAAGATCCAGTACTGCGCCATTCTGCGCGCGATCTGTAAAAGTCATCTGCCCCTTCCACTGTGCATCCATCTCGGGTTTCGCCGCAGGAGCCGCGGGAAGTTCTATCTTTCCACGCAGTTCAGCGGCGGCGATCGGCGCCTGCCAACTTCGCGCACGACCACCACCTGGTGATTCTGCTGTTCGATTGCGATCATTGACTGACAAAGATGGAATCGCATCGATCATCACTCCGCCACGAATGATCGAAAGTCCTGGTCCACGAAGATCCGCCATCCCCTTCGGCGGAAATGCGATCATTCCATCGGCGAATACGCGCGCTCCATCCTTCAGTTGAATTTGCACGCCGTGGTCGGCATCAACACGCGAGACTTCAGATGGACCGAGCGCGGGGTCGCTCGCATTGGCGGATCTTGGGGCCGCATCCGCTTGCGTACTTTCGAATTGCGCGCGCAATGCATCGCACCAAAGTGTCTGCGCAACATCTGTCGCTTCGACTGCGCCAGTAGCCACGAGAAGTTTTGGCGTTGTGCGACCCGACGCATCTTTGACAAGATCCATATTGACATCCTTCGCTCGAAGTGCCAGACCAGCTTGATTCGCCAACTCAACTTCTTGGCCATCAATCCGAACATGCATACCTTGCGGAGAATCTGGGACTTTTTCATCCGCGGCAACTGGGACCATTTTCAATTGCCCAGTAAAACGAACCACAAGGAGATCGCCGACTGGTTCTGGTGCCGCGGCGATCACAGCGCCTGCGATATGGCTGGCGATTCCCAAATGCAATCCCAGCGGAATTGTTCGACCACGAAATGCCAAAGGATCCGGCGAACCAACAGGCGGTCCATTCATCACCATTTCCTTCGAGACCAAATCGCTTTTGAGCGTAAAGATTGCAACCAGTTCGTCGCCCTTCGACCACGCTCGGTCAACAGTCGAGTAGCGCAATATCTCAACATCGTCGTGCAGTTCAAGACGATAGAAGCGCTCTGCTTGCCCAGTTGCCGCTTGCCCAGTTGCAGCTTGCCCAGTTGCAGCTTGCCCAGTTGCCGCTTGCGCATTCTCACGCCCAACAGCGGGCATAGAAACCGGCGTCATCAACATCATGTTTGGCGCAAGCTTCGGTGGAATTGCACTTGCTTGAGCGCGACTTTGTCGGGCGCGATCGATCACGATCGGACCAAGCGGATGATCCACGGTCAATCGTTCGATTGACTTTCCATCTGAACTAAGAAGCAGATCGAGACCTTCGCCATCGAATGTCAAAATGTCGGTGGTCAATCGAAAAGCAGATTGACATCCAAGTTGATTGAGTACTTGATCAAACTCCAACTGCTCGGACTCCAGAATCATCGAAGGGCTGTCCTTGGCAAGATTGACAACCGCTCCAGGTGATGGTCGGTAAAATCGAATGACAACATCGCCATTGAATGTTCCTGATTCAAGCGCACGATTTGGCACATGGACGCGCCCCGAATTCGCTCGCAGCGTTGCGACACGACCATCCTCCATATAGAAAACAGTTCGCGGCTCAGTCATTGACATGAACGCGCCAGGCTGTGGATCGATTTTCTGCGCGGTGTATTGCTGCGCAACTCGTCCATCTTTTCCAGCAACCTGAACCCAAGCACCTTGATCGAGTTGCACAGTCGTTGCACCACCCGCGCGTGCTTGCACCGCGGCTCGCTCTGAATCGGAAAGTGGTTTCGGAGCAACTAAATCTTCGATTGGCGCAGATCGTTCGCGACGGGAAAGTGGAAGATCACGATCAAATTGCCACGCAGCAAACAAGATCCCTGCGGCGACAACAACCGAGATTCCAACAACCACTTTGCGTGAAGCATCGACTTTCATGAAGTGAGCGGAGTGTATCCCATGGCGACTCCTCAATCGTCCGTCAACAAGACCACGACTGCGATGTCGTAAAGCGCGTGCGTCGCGACGGCGATACCAAAGCCTCGGACCACATACAAAACGCCAAAGTAAATCCCGGCCAGAAGGAAGAATGCCGCACGGCGAACATCCAGAACACCGGCGCCAGTTTTCAATGGGTGATACAGGGCAAAGAGCACGGCAGAAATGCCAATTGCGACACCAATTCCCCAGCGCTCTGGCATGCGAAAAAGGTCAACAAAGACCGTGTGGAGCAGCGAAAGAAGCACCATTCTAAAAATCAGTTCTTCATAAAGTCCCGCCCCGATGCTGATGGAGATTTTCCCAAAGAGAGATAAATGCGAGATTGAATCTGGCATCGCTGGAGTGAACGCTCGAGAAATGAGTTGCGCAAAGACCAACAACGACAGTGCGAACAAGGCGCTTTCGATCGCCATCCCTCCGATAGTCGGCAAATGAATCGACCACGGCTTGCGTACGAGAATCTGCCAGACGATCATCACCACAACAAGCGCGACAGCGGGCAGAGCCAGCGTCGGCAGATTGAGTCGAGCGGGATCGACTCCAAAGTTTGAGAAAAAACGAAGCAGACTTTCGTGCGCGCCGTTGGTCAAAGTTCCATGCGATCCGCGTAAGAAAAAAATCAACCCGATTTCATAGAGCACAACAAGCGGCACGATCAGCGCCAAAATCTCCAGCGGTTGCTTTGAGCGTTCGAAATAACCACTTCCACCACCACGAGAATGAGACAACGAAGACGATCCTGCGGAACGTTCCTTTCCCCGAGCGCCTCGACGATTCGCCATTTTCTTATGCGGACTTCGCGGCAGTCAACTTATTCAAACGCTTTGCCAAACGACTCTTTCGACGAGCGGCGGTGTTGTGGTGCATGGTCGGCGTAAGCGCAAACCGATCCAACATTCCCGAAAGCAAGCGGAGGGACTTTTCAGCCGCACTCTTATCGCCGTCATGGATTGCCTTGAGGAACAACTTGGTTTCGTCCTTCACCTTGGTGCGACGCCAACGATTCCGCGCGCTGCGGTCTATGTTTTGTCGAACTCGTTTCTTCGCTGATTCAGAATTTGGCACTGTGATATTCCTCGCAAAAATCGACGCCGACCGCGCAAGCGACCAGAAAACGTCGGACGGACAGTATCGCAGAAAATTCCGTTTTGTGCAAGTGAAGGTCAATTGACCACTTGACGAGGGATGGGGGTTTCAGCGACAATACATGACTTATGGCAATTCGCTCAGGATCTTCAGGTCCCCTCATCGCTGTCGTCGTGTTCGTGATCCTCACAGTGCTATCGATTGCAACTGCCATCTACTTTTTTACAGAACGAAACAAAAGCGAAGCGAGCGCAATGGAAAGCAAGCGCGCGCTTGCCGCGGTGGTGGGCGCGGGCTATTTTGACCAAGACCCAGGCGCGAAAATTCGACAAGCTGCCGAAGGTGAAAACAAGAGCGTGGTTGAATATCTCGTCTCGAAAAATGCCGAAGTTGCGGCTGTTGTGACTGGGGAAACCAGTGCCGATGGCGCTTCAGTTCGAACCGCGCTTGGGCTTAAGACAGACCAGACCGCCAAGCAATCTCTTGACTCATCCCGACGAAGTGTTCTCGAAGCGGAAGCCAAGGCCGTTGAACAACAAAAAATCGTCGAGCAATTGACCGCACAAATGGTTGCCATCCAAGCTCAAGCAGACGAGAAATCCAAGAGCGCCGACGAAAAAGTTTTGGAATTGACGGCGACAATCGAGCCATACCGAGCGTCAACTGAAGCCGCGCTCGCGTCGATTCAGGAACTCAAAGATGAACTGACCAAAGCTCGAGACGAAGCGAAGTCCGAATACGCAAACCAAATCGCAGAAGAAAAAGAAAAGCAGGCCTCCCTTGTCTCTGCCAATCAAGGACTCTCTGGAAGAGTCACTGAATTGCAAAAGCAACTTGACGGATTTCGCATCTCTCCCAAGGATGCATCCCTTCTGGTCGACGGAACAATCATTGATTTAGCCGCAACAAAAGATCAAGTTTTCATTTCGCTTGGCTTAAAGGATCGCGTTCGCGCTGGCATGACTTTCGAGGTCTATTCCGACGCAACGGCGATCATGTACGACCCGAAGACTGATCGCCAGACTCCCGGCTATGCCAGTCTGGAAATCATCAAAGTTGGCGACACAACAAGTACCGCCCGAGTAACTCGAAAGGCTCCAAGAAAAAACATCTCTAAAGGCGATGTCATCGCCAACGCCGTATACAGCCCAACTTATCAATACAAATTCCTCGTTCACGGAAAATTCGATGTGGACAATGATGAAAAAGTCACCGATGGTGAAACTGATTACATTCGAGCGAAAATCCGCGACTGGGGCGGGATCGTCGTCGAAGGAGAAGAAATCACTCCAGACATCGACTTTGTCGTGATTGGTTCCATTCCATCAAAACCACAAATGCGCTCAATGGGAGAAAGTGATTCCGCATATGCCGCTTCACTCGCCGCAAGCCGTGCATATGACTCATATCAAACACTCTTGAATTCTGCGTCTGCCGCACAAATTCCCATCCTGAATTGGAACCGATTCCAAATTCTTACTGGCGCAGCAGAGCGCTGATCGCAGAACCTTGCGTCACGACGGCGCCCTTCATCAAACAACCACACTTGCGCAGTATGCCGCATTGCGTGGTCTCTTTGGAGTCTTCCATATGTTTGGTGTTGGGCAGAACATGCGCACCGCTGCGGGCGTTGGCAGCCTGTACTTTCGCGCAATCCGCAGACACCGCGAGCGTGCGATTGGACACATCAGCCGAAGTTTTCCGCATCTCTCACCATCTGAAGTCAATGACCTTGCGGAGAAATCGGTGCGCAGTCTCTTGCAAATGTTTATGGTCGAAACTGTTGCGATCCCCCGCTTGCTGACTCCGACTTCGTGGCCTCAATATGTCAAGACTGGCAAGATCGAGGAATCTCTTCGGATGCTCGTTGGACGCGATCCGATTTTGTTCGTCACAGGTCACTGCGGAAATTGGGAATTGTTGGGATTTGTACTTGCACTTCTTGGATTCAGAATGAGCGCGCTTGCTCGCCCTCTCGATAACCCATGGATCGATCGATGGCTGAGCGATGTGCGCGCGGCGCGCGGACTTCAAGTGATCACAAAATGGGGGGCGACAACCGAAGTGCAGAAGTTGATCGAGCAAGGCGGTCGAGTTGGATTCATCGCGGATCAGAATGCTGGAAACGATGGCATGTTTGTGCCCTTCTTTGGTCGACTTGCTTCGAGTTACAAATCAATCGGCTTGCTTGCGATGCGATATGAAATTCCAATCGTCAGCGGATCCGCTCGTCGCTGTGACGGGACTTTTTCGTACGAGCTGAATCATGCCGACATCATCTATCCGCGCGATTGGAAGGATCAACCCGATCCACTTTTTTATATCACCGCTCGATTCAATCGCGCGATTGAAATGGCGATTCGAGGAGCCCCCGAACAATATTTATGGGTTCATCGCCGTTGGAAAAGTCGGCCGCCTCACGAGCGATTGGGGCGTCCAATGCCCGACAGATTGCGCGAAAAACTGCGCCAATTGCCATGGATGACAGACGAAGAGATGGAACGCCTCGAACAGCGAATTGAACCCCTTGTGCCGACCGTATAAAAATTTTTTGTTTCCAACAATACTCCGCCAAGAACCGTTACCCTAGAGTTGGTCATACGGACCTATCACAGACGCCTCGTTCACGGATGAGCGAAGGCCAGCACGGATCGACTTCGAATCGAATTCAATGACCACCACACCCTCGACAGAGTTATTGACAAGGCCCTCTTCGACGATCCCGACGGAATTGTTCCTTCGATATCTGCTGCCAGTCATTCTTGTGCATGCACTATCTGTCTTGGCTGTTTTTCCAGTTTTTTTCTCGTGGACTGGATTGATTGTTTGCCTCATAGGAATTCACCTCTTTGGTCAGGCAATCACCATGGGATATCACCGACTTCTGACTCACCGAAGTTTCGAGGTCCCACGCTGGTTTGAATGGACACTTGTCACGCTTGCGTTGTGTTGCCTGCAGGATTCTCCCGCACGATGGGTTGCCACGCACCGCATGCACCATGCGCATAGCGATGAACACGAGGATCCACATTCTCCACTCGTCGACTTTCTGTGGGGCCACATGGGATGGCTCTTCTTGCGCAATCACGATTTGACGCATGTTTCGAATTACTCGCGATATGCGCGCGACACGCTTCAAGATCCATTTTATTTCTGGCTTGAACGAAATCCCGTCGTACCAATCTTTTTCTATTTTGGTCAATGCATTCCTTACTTCGCAATCCCGATGGGACTCTCGTGGTTCTTCGGCGCGTCAGTTGCGGATGCCGCGCTCTTCGCAACCAGCGTGACGATTTGGGGAGTTTTCGTGCGGACAGTCCTTGTCTGGCACATCACATGGAGCGTCAACAGTCTCACCCATATGTTTGGTTATCGCAGTCACGAGACTGGCGAAAACAGTCGCAACAATTGGCTCGTTGCCTTGATTGCCGCTGGAGAAGGCTGGCACAATAATCATCATCAGGATCCATCGTCCTGCACGGTGCAGCATCGTTGGTGGGAATTCGATCTGACTTACTGGGAAGTTCGTGGGCTTCAATGTTTGGGGATTGTCCGCAATATCACCCCTCGCAGAGATGAGCGCGTGCGCCGTGCTGTGAGCGCTCGAGCAGTCGAATCTCCCGCCGAAACTGTGGCGAAATAGAACCACTAAGGCTCCACACGGGCGAGCGCACTTTTCCTATTCTGTGCCACTTCAATGCGAGTTCTTGTCGTACTTCCATCTGTAACCCCATCTGAACGCAACCCATCGTCGTTGGGTTCGCGCGCATCTGTGGAGAAATGTCTTCGCGGGTTGAATACGCAATCGGACTCTATTGGCGGCGACATTTTGTATGGACCAGGAATTCAATTCCAGCTGGCACCGAATCAAGATCCTGTCGTGCAAATGCTTCTTGAAGTCTCGGATGAAGATATCGGCTGGCTGGTTATCGAACGAATCGGCAAGACCCTGAAATGGAAATTCGTCGACATCAATACAGGCAATGAGTTGGCTTTCCCTTCCAACTGATCATTCCGTGACGCGACCATTCCATCGAGCGATTGGAATTTTTTCTTTCGGGGCATTCGTACTTTGCCTATTTGCTGGATCGGCATTTGCGTTTTCGACTTGTGTGGAAGTTTCGACAGCGCGTGCCCTAGACGATGCTCGACTTGCGTGGCCACGAACCGCCACCACTGCGACTGGCGACAAAGTGACTTTCAGTCAGCCTCAGGTGGATGAATGGCGCGACGGCATGCTCTATGCGAAAGTTGCGACGAGAGTTCAGCTTGCCAACGCGCCTTCGTCCGTTGAAGGAACCGTCAGCCTGCGCGCTCGAACGACGATCAATCACGCCGATCGCACCGTGACACTGCGAGACATCTCCGTCCCTGCTCTGCGCTTTCCAGCGGATGAAAATCAAATCAAGGCACTCCGCGATGCTGCGACAGGGTCGCTCAAAATCGCCCCAATCACAGTTGCATTCGACGATTTGGTCGCATCGATGCAGACGCAGGCATTCCCAACTTGGGCTTCGACCGTCATCAGCAACGATCCTCCGCGCATCATCTTTCAAGATTCACTTCTCGCAAAGGCTGTTGATCCCAACGATTCTTCTGTTGAAATTATCCAAAGCGATGGCGTGTTGAAATTTGATCCCATTGTTGCAAACCAACTCGAAGGCGCTTCGAACACTTCATCTCTGCTTTTTCGCGATCATGAAGGAAGTTGCTACCTCCTCGTATCGGGCCGATGGCTGACCGCGGAGTCTGTTGATTCTGCCGAGTGGACTTTTCTTGTGCCTGAGCAACTGCCCCCCGCCTTCGCGTCGATTCCAGAATCATCTCGTTGGGCGGAAGCGCTTGCAAGCGTCCCCAACACGCCAGCGAACCGAATTGCTCTTCTTGCAACATCATTACCAAGTGAACGCACTCTGCCACGAAGCACCACGATCAGTATTCAGTGGCAAGGAGAACCGCAGTTCATCGCAACCGATTCACCGGCTATTTTCTGTGCGACCAACGCAAATGCGCTTGTGCTGAAACTTGAAAAGGATTTTTATTGCAACTCGCTTGATGTATGGTTTGTCGCATCGAATCCAAGTGGACCTTGGTCTATTTGCGTAAAAATTCCCAAAGTGATTGCGTCTTTGCAGATCAAGTCGCCGTTGTTTGAATATCGCTTTATCCAAGTCGCAGAATCCACGCCAACAACTGTCACTTTCAGATCAACATCAGGTGCCCGAAGCGAATTTGTGCATGATGGCGTTGTTGTTTATGGCACGGGATTCACAATTCCCGCAGAAATGGCTGGAATCAAAGCATTTTCTTCGCCATCATACGGTCGAGGGATGTGGTGGAATCCTTGGATGCTTGGGTTTTCCGGCGAGTCATGCATCTCAATTCCCCTCGCGGAGAAGGTTGCGACTGAAGCGCTTGTCCCAAATCCTGCGCAAGAGAATCACTTCGTTGGACTTGATGGAAGGGTCTATGCGCGTCGTGGCGATTTGTGGTTTCGCAATATGTCGGATGGTCAATGGGTCGAACTGACCGAACAGCGTTCGACTCTGCGAGTGTTGATTCTTGATTTCGCGGCTCGGCAAGCGGCTGTCAAAAATCGGCGTGGATTCCTTGAATGGGTGGCGAAGCAGGATGCACTGCGGTCGAAATCGGTTGATGGATGTGGGCGCGTTCTTTCGATGGATGGTGAGCGGCCTTCGTTTAGTGGATTTCGATGTGCGATTTCTGCTGAGAAAACTGAATCTGTGAAATAGCACGAATGGTGAATTGTGGTTCGCGTAAACAGATTCAGAATGTTTTATGCCAGCGCCGCGGGACGTATGTCCTGGCGCTCAAACATGCTGCGCCTCGCCTACGCGGACTCCGGCTCGGCTCGCAAACTCGCGCAGGACATGGTCCCGACGGCGCACACGCGAAACGATGTTCGTTTTCGCAGCTGTGTGCTTGGCTCGAATCTGTTTGCGTCTCCAGCCGTTGGAAAGTCCTCTCGGGCGAGTTCCGCAGGCGACCGACTGAACTTGCAATAAAATTTTCGCAAATCGGATCGTGTCGGTCGCCGAGGACTGTTTGAGCCCCGAGAGGACTTTTCACGGCTGCTCACTTATGCATTTCCGTGGCTGTATCCGTGGATCGAATTCTGTCACACTTACAGCGGCTGACGCTCGGGTTCGCCGATAGCCCGCGGATAACGCTTGGGAGTGAGACCAGTTTTTTCCACGACAACAAGCGTTCCCGTCGGCGTGCGGACTTGATCAACAACAACGCCGCGCAATTCACCAAGTGCACGCACTGACTGTGCAACTTCTGCCGCAGCTTGCTCACCCTTGATTGCCACGAAGTGGCCTCCCAAGCGCACCATCGGCAGGCAGAATTCCAAAAGACTCGGCAAGCGCGATACAGCGCGACTTACAACGACATCGTTGCACTCGCGCAGATCCTTCGCGCCAAGAGTTTCCGCGCGCTCAGAACGCACTCGAACATTCTGGAGCCCAAGTTGGTCGACGGTCTCCTTCAGAAATGCAGCCTTTTTCCCTGTGGATTCGATCAAAGTGATCTGAGAATCTGGCATCACAATTGCCAGCACAAGACCAGGAAGACCACCGCCACTTCCAACATCCACCACTGACCGCGCTTGCGATTGTTGGAGAATTGGCAAGAGAGTCAACGCGTCAAAGATGTGGCGCATCCACGCAGCGGTGCGATCACGCACACCAGTCAGGTTCATCTTTTCGTTGGCGATATATAAGAGATCAAGATATTGCGAAATCAATTCGACTTCACTGGCTTCCAATTCGATTCCGTAATCTCTGACAGCAATCAAGAACTCGGAGGATGGACCTCTTGATTCGACTGGCGCTTCGTTTGGGACTTCAGAGTCCATTATCCGTTGCCTCTGATTGCGCTACCGCCCATCGTGCCACCAGGCTTCGCATCACGAGCGGCAATTGAAAAAAGAATTCCCATTGCAATCCACGATGCCACGATACTCGAGCCACCAGATGAGACAAACGGAAGCGTCAAACCCGTGATCGGCAGAATTCCAACCGTCATTCCAATATTGACGAAAGCCTGAAATCCAATCATTGCGCCAATTCCAGTTCCAATCAATCGGCCGAATGGATTGCGCGCTGTGATCCCAACCCACATTGCACCAAAGACGATTGCCGCCTCCAAAAAAATCACCAACAGACCGCCCACCAAACCCCATCGGCATGCCAACACCGCAAAAATCATGTCATTGTGCTCTTCGGGAAGTGCGTTAAAACGAACGAGATTTCTGGCGTTTTCCTCGCCATTTCCGAAGAATCCTCCTGCCCCTACAAGTGTGCGCGCGCGGTCTGCTTGAAATCCAATTGTTCGGTTGTATCGATCATCGCCTGTCAACTGAGCGACGAGCGAATCAATTCTCGCGCGCTGATGAGGCTTCAGCATCGGGTACGAGGCTGGTGCCAACAGCGCTGCACTCAGCACAACAGCGCCCAAGTGCAATCGCCGAGCTCCTTGCGTCAACAGCATCGCGAGCAATGTCGGAAAAAATAGTAATGCTGTTCCCAAGTCAGGTTGAACGAGAATCAGAAGAACTGGAACAGCGGTCAATACGATTGGCAATAACACACCTGTGCGACTTCGAACATCGGCGGCACGGCGAAGCCACCACGCTGCTGCAAGAATCCAGGCAATCTTTGCAAACTCCGCGGGCTGAATATCGATCGGGCCTAAATCAATCCAACAGCGACTTCCATTTCGCGCCCGAACGATTGCTTCAGGAACGCCAGGCGCGATCAGCAGCACAAGCAAACCAAGCGTGATCAGAAAGACGATTGGGCTCCATCGCTCAATCAAAGCTGGCAATGGAACCACAATCAACGAAGCGGCGACGATGCCCACAACGGAATATGCCAATTGACGAAGCGCGAAATTTGGTTCGGTAGTCCCAATCGCCACGATGCCAATGCCTGTCAGTAGCGCCGATGCGACAACTGGAATCCAACCAACATTCCACCACGAAAGACCGAGGATTTGCGAGATTACTGGGAAAAATGGCGCGGCCTGGGTCGCTCGCGCTGGTCCACGAACGAATCCACTCATCGAATTGCACCTGCGTTGACTTGCTCTCTTGCTTTGCGCGTTCCATCGCCAATCAAATATCCCTCACTAACGAGTGCGCGAATGACAGCGCCCATCACAGGTCCTGCGGTACGACCACCACCACCGCCATGCTCGACGATGACTGCGATGGCATAACGCGGAATCTTGTCGCCTTCATTTGCGACCAACGCTGCGCACCACGCGTGATCCGCATCGGTCACGGTCCGTTCGATCACCCCATCTCGGTCACGATCTACTTTCAAAGGCGGCGCCTCAGCCGTTCCAGTCTTCGCCCAAACGCGAACTCCAGGCGTATCAATGATCGAATCATTTGATCCATCTTCATAGTCCATGTGATTACCGGTTCCATAACTTTCAGAAACCACTCGGTGCAAACCATCGAGAGAGCGCGAGACTGCTGTGGGAGAGAATGTGTGCATCGCACTTGTTTGATTTCCACCCGCAAGAAACGACGGTGATCGAACAGATCCACCACGCGCCATCATTGCGTATGCATTTGCCATCTCCAGTGGAGTGACTGTCATTGGACCTTGCCCAATTCCCAGCGAAACTGCGGAAAATTGATCATGTCTCGAATCAACGAGAGCCGCCGCTTTCGCCGAAGGAATCGTTCCACCAAGCGTTCCAAGTCCGAATCGTCCATACCACTCGCAGAGTCGCTCTGCGCCCAATCGATTCGCCAATGTATAAAAATAGATATTGCAAGATCGGGCAAGCGCATCTTCCACTCCCAGTGGACCGCCAGTCAATTTCGTGTGCGTTGTGAACTTATACCGCTCGCGGTAAATCCAACAGCGCGCGGCATCTGTGCGATCCTTGAAAAAATGTCCGTTGCACTCAATCTTTTCATCTTCGCGCAAGACACCTTCCGTGACGGCGGCGATATAGACAAGTGGCTTGACAAGCGATCCTGGTGGATACGCCGCTTCGATCGCACGATTGATACTTGCGGTTTCGCTTGCCATCGAAGTTCGCCCGCCACGCGTTTGATCTTGAGGCAAAGGAGTCGATGCCGCAGCCAAGACTTCACCGGTGGCAACATCAATGATCACCGCAGCTGCAGGCAATGCATCGCCGATGCTCAACGCATCACTGTGGGTGTGCCATGATTGCACCGAGGTCAAACCTGTGCGTGGATCGAGCGCTGCTTGCACTCGCATTTGCAGTTGTGCATCGATCGACAGCGTGACATCTTTTCCTGGTGTTGGCTCGATTCGATCTTCCTGTGAAGAATCGAGCCGCCGAACGGATTCCCCCCGAATTCCGCGCAAATCATCCTCAAATTTTTTCTCCATACCACGCGATCCAACGGTATCGCGGCTTGCGCGATATCCACCAAGATCGACTTCCGTCGTGCCATCTTCGAGCGTTCGTTCGAATGGACGGCGCTCGAGGTCTTCCTTCCACGCTTCGTCACGAACCGATCCGACAATTTGATCGAGCGCGCCATCCATCTTCAGCACCAGTGGTATCGATGTTCGAATTGGTCGAGGCAGATTTGCCCGCGGCACCTCGACCTCAGCGCACTTCCAAGGGGCTTGCCTTTGGACTGCATCGACGATTTCGATTGCTTTGGGATACGCATCCGACAACTTACGCATTTCAAACGCAATCTCGTTGGCAACATCGCGAAAGACCACATGCATCTCATGCATTTCACGAATTGGTTCTGGCTTCACATCCAGAGTTTGCCCACGCGAACGGCGGTTCTCGATTATGCGACGAAAAACTGCGGCGGCTTGCTCATCAATGCGCGTCGCTATTGCATTGAGATTCTTGTCAAATTCCTCTTTGGAAAGCCCAGAACGCGTCGCAAGAATCTCCACAAGCGATGCCTGCTGTTGCTGCCACTCTGGCAATGCTTGTGCAATTTTCTCGTCGCGCTGCGCTTGCTTCAGTTTGCGCCATCCGCTTCCTGCGCCAACACGCGCCTGAGCTTCCGCACGCTCGAGGGCCCATGTTCCCTTGGCCAATGAATAACTCACAGCGACGTCATAACTTGGAGCATCTTCGGCCAAGACTCTCCCCTTGCGATCGAGAAGTTTTCCGCGCCATGTCGGCAACAATTTCTCGACATCAAGTCTTTCTTCCGCAGCTTGCGCTAACGCACTGCCTTGAACAACTGTCAAAGTGAATAATCGAATTGCAAGCAAGCACGATGCCCCCGCCATCAGCGTGAACAGGATAAAAAATCTCTTTCGTAAATCTCTCTGAGCACTCTTGTATGCCAATCAGTCCTCCATGACTGTGATGCATGTCTGTCCTGCTTGCTCCGTCCGTGAACAAGTGACAAAAGTGTAGCGAACAGGAAGATGGTTAGTATCCCCCTCCTTATGGAATGTGGCATTGTCGGATTACCTAACGTCGGAAAAAGCACGCTCTTCAACGCCCTGACTTCGGCAGGTGCGGCGGCGGCAAATTATCCATTCTGCACGATCGAACCCAATGTTGGAATCGTCCCGGTTCCAGACACTCGGCTTGCGCAGATCAACAAATTCATTCCAAGCCAAAAGATCATCCCTGCTGCACTGCGGTTGGTGGATATTGCCGGTCTGGTCAAAGGGGCGAGCGAAGGCGAAGGCCTTGGGAACAAGTTCCTCTCTCACATTCGAGAAGTCGATGCGATCTTGCATGTTGTTCGATGTTTCAGCGACCCCGATGTAATGCACGTCGACGGAACCGTCGATCCAATTCGCGATATTGGAACCATAGAGACCGAACTGATGCTCGCCGACCTTCAGATCGTCGAGAGTCTCGTCGACAAAGCGCGCCGAACTGCGATGCACGGCGATAAAGACGCACTTGCACGCCAAGCGATCTTGGAGCGTTGCAATGTGGTGTTGAACGAATCTCGGCCAGTCCGCTCTCTCAATCCAACACAGGAGGAATCCGTCATCCTTCAGCAGCTTGGCATGATCTCTGCCAAGCGCGTTTTATTTGTTGCCAATGTCGACGAATCTGACCCTGAGGGCAAAGGACCGCTCGTCGAAAAAGTTCGTGCTTATGCGGCAGCAAATGGTGGAATCGTTTGCGTGGTCTGCGCACGAATCGAAAGCGAACTTTCTGAACTGCCACCAAGTGACCGCGCAGAAATGCTCGAATCTTTGGGTATGAAGGAACCCGCTCTCGACTCTGTCGCGCGCGCCGCCTATCAACTCCTTGGGCTCGAATCCTATTTCACCGCTGGCGAAAAAGAGATTCGTGCATGGACGATCCACAAAGGTGCGACGGCTCCACAAGCTGCTGGCGTCATTCATACCGACTTCGAAAAAGGATTCATCCGCGCCGAAATATACAAAGTCACGGATTTGCTCGAACTGAAAAGCGAAAAAGCAATTCGCGAAGCTGGACGACTTCGAAGTGAAGGCAAGGCCTATGTCATGCATGACGGCGATGTAGTGCACTTCTTGTTCAATCCTTGATCGACTGGACAACTGAAGCGCAACTCCTATCATTTAGATATGTTCAACAAATTTATCGATGATTTCAAATCGTTCGCCGTCAAAGGAAACGCCATCGACATGGCAATTGGAATTGTCGTTGGCGCGGCGTTCAACAAGATCATCAATTCAATTGTCTCTGATCTGATCATGCCTCCGCTGGGACTTGCAATTGGCGGAGTCGACTTCAAGAACCTGGAACTCGTGCTGAAGAAGCCAATTCTGGATGCCGCGACGCAAATCACCGCCCCTGCTGTCGCAATTCGTTATGGAATGTTCCTCAATTCGCTTGTTGAATTTTTCATCGTCGCATTCAGTGCCTTCATCGCCGTTCGCGTGATGGCCAAGACAATGGCTGCGCGATCAACACCACAATGAAGTGACCTGTACGTTTCGCATTCCAACCACACAGACGGTCGCGCGCATCGTCTCGATGGTTCTTGCATTGAAAAACTCATCGAGATCACTATTGCTGCAGATGCTTTTTGCGTCTTTGACAACAAAGACAATCCACTGAAAGGAATGACTGCAACATTTATTCAAGCGCCAACTCCTGCGAAATGATCTCGTGCGGAGTGGCGCAAGTCGTCAAGACACTTCTTTTTCCTCCGCGAATTGCGCCACACTTGGCAAGTCAATCGCCACGGCCAAACTTGCCAAGTAATCGTCAGCGGAAATTTCGATCGCGCCGAGCGAGACCATATGCGGATTTGCATACTGACAATCAAGCAACACAAATCGACGGGCACGCAGTCGATTCACGAGGGATACCAAGCAGACCTTGCTTGCATCGCGTCCCCCTTCGAGAGGTCGACTGAACATACTTTCGCCGAAAAATGCGCCGCCAATTGCAACTCCATACAGTCCACCCACGAGTGCGTCGCCCAGCCACGCTTCCACTGAATGCGCGTGACCGCGACGATGAAGTTCCAGATAAATCTGCGCAAGTTCGCTTGAGATCCACGATCGATTCTCGGGTGTGCGATCTTGTGCACAAGCAGTGATCACCCGCTCGAATGCAGAATTGATGACCACCTTAAATTTGCCGCTGCGATGAACTCGCGCGAGCGTCTTGGAAACCTTCAGCCCCCCGTCATCGAGCGGCAGAATGCACCGCGGATCGCTGGAAAAGAAGCCGATTTCCCCAGAATCTGGGTCAGCCATAGGAAAAGCTCCGTCACGATAACCATCGAGAATGATCTGAATTGGGTCTATTCCTGCCATTTTGGTGAACTCGCTTGGATGAGAACCGTAAAAATCAAATCGGAGAATGCAGCAAAAGCCCCTTGCGAGAAGTCATATTTGTTGTAACTTCTTCCTTCCTCACAGAGGGGCCGTCGGTGACGGATGATCTCAGGCTTCGGCTTGAAATCAGCGGCGCCGCAAGGGGTGTCTTGGCGCGGCCAAGGGACACTCCAGCCTAGAGGAAGCCGCGGCAAGGGTCCCAGCGATGGACGCCCGACCCCGCGTCGAGCGTTTCCGTCGTCGGTTGATCCGACGCGGTGCCAACAGCGAACGCACTGTGGCACCGACTTCCCCTGCGTTTCAAGCCCTTTCGAGGAACTTGAACTTTGGTTCGATCGATCAATCAAATCATATTGCGCCGAGGTTATTATTCGGTGGTGCATTTGGCCCATGGTGTAACGGTAGCACAGGAGATTTTGGTTCTCTTAGTCCTTGTTCAAATCAAGGTGGGCTAATTTTGATTCGATCGACATCCTTTCCAACCGACTGGAGTGTTCATCGTGACTCGTCCTTCCTCAACTTCGCCAAGCTTTTCGTCGACATTCCATTCGACGACCGCTGTCATCTTGGCCGCGGGCAAGGGAACTCGTATGAACAGCGATCTGCCAAAGGTCATGCACTCGGCGTTGGACAAGCCGCTTGTTGAATGGGTTGTTGATGCAGTGACGGCTGTTGGTATCGAGCGAATCATTCTGGTGGTTGGACATCAAGAAGAAATCATTCGCGCGCATTTTCAAGGGCGATCGAACATCGAATTCGTGCGGCAATCTCCACAACTTGGAACTGGACACGCGGTCGATCAAGCCCGTCCCTTGCTGCTGAATGTTGATCGCGCAAGTGAATTGCTCGTGCTCTGTGGCGATGGTCCGCTGATCACACCTGCCACGATTGGGACGCTTCTCAACTCGCATCGCACTGCCAACGCCGCCGCGACACTTGCCACAAGCGTCATTCCAGATGCGGCAGGTTATGGCCGAATTTCCCGCAATTCCAAGGGTGAATTCAGCGCGATTGTCGAACAGAAAGATTGCACCCCGGCGCAATTGCTGAATCGAGAAATCAATCCTTCGTATTACTGCTTCGAACTCGGCGCGCTTTTAGACACGCTTGCGCAGGTCGACAATCGAAACGCAGCTGGCGAGTATTACATCACCGACGTCTTTCATATTCTCAAGAAAGCCGGACGCACAGTGCATGTTGTTGACGCTGTGCCGCCAGAAGAAGTTCTTTCCGTCAACACGCCAGAACAACTGGCGGAGGTTTCCGAACTTTTACGTTTGAAAATCGGGACGCATCAAACTTCGAGCCACGCAATTTCTTCTCACACCATTTCTACCCACACCAAGGAGAGACACTGATGAGCGCAAGCGATCGAGAACAACTGAAAATTTTTGCGGGATCAACCGGACGCGCCTTGGCACAATCCATGTGCGATCACTTGGAATTGCCCATTGGCCAAGCGCAGACTGTCGTCTTTCCTGACGGCGAACTTCTTGTCAAACTTGACGAAGATGTGCGTGGACGCGACTGCTACATCGTGCAGTCGTGCAGCGATCCTGTGAATCAGACCATCATGGAACTGCTGGTTTTTATCGACTGCTTGCGACGCGCAAGTGCGCGGCGAATCACCGCGGTCATTCCATACTTTGGCTATGCCCGGCAAGATCGCAAAGACGAAGGGCGCGTGCCAATCACCGCAAAATTGGTGGCGAATCTGATCACAACCGCTGGCGCGCAACGCGTGCTCTGCATGGATTTGCACGCTGCTCAGATTCAGGGGTTCTTTGATATTCCCGTCGACCATCTCACTGCGGCGCCAGTCATCAGCGATCACTTCCGTCGCATTCGCGGCGAACTTGGCGAACTGACGATCGTCTCCCCCGATGTTGGAAATGTGAAAGTCGCAAATATGTACGCCAACTTGCTCGGCGCGGATTTGGCGATCATCGATAAGCGTCGACACAGCGGCTCGAAGATCTCTGTCAAGAATCTCATTGGTTCAGTCGAAGGCACCACCGTGCTGATGTTCGACGACATGATTTCCACCGCTGGAACTGTCTGCGAAGCCGCGAAGGTTGTGATGGAGCATGGCGCAAAGGCAGTTCATGTCGCTTGTACTCACGGACTCTTTGTTGGCATGGCCTGCGAGCGACTGATGGAAAGCCCCATCGACCGCATCATTTCCACGGACACGATTCCCGTGGGACAGCGGCATAAATCGCTCGAATCCAAATTAACCGTCTTGTCAGTTGCTTCGCTCTTGGGCGAAGCAGTTCATCGTATTCACCATGATCAGTCGATTTCTGCGTTGTTTACACACGGCGCTGGGGTCAAGCGTTAGTTTTCTAGCGCTCGTTTTCTAGCGTTCATTCTTTAGCGTTCATTCTTTATTTGAAAATAGGAGATTTTTATGAGTCACGAAGTACCCGTCCTAGATGCCCTTCCGCGCGAGCGCCTGGGAACCCGATATGCCAAACGCCTGCGCACCAAGGGACAACTCCCTGCTGTGATCTATGGCCACGGCAGCCAACCAACTCCCGTCAGCGTTGACGAAAAGACAATGCTTTCTGCGCTTCGCCGCGGACTGCACGTCTTTGAAATCAAGGTGAACGGCGGAACACCCGAGACTTGTCTCGTGAAAGAACTGCAGTTCGGTTGGATGGGCGACAATGTCATTCACGTCGATTTGGCTCGCGTCAATCTCGATGAAGAAGTCACCGTCAGTGTGGCGATCAACTTCATCGGAGTTCCAGAATCTGCCAAGCGAATTGGCGCGGTGTTGACGCACGATATTTCTGAACTTGAATTGCGCTGCAAGGTGCGGGACATTCCAGAATCAATTCGCGTCGATCTCACCAACATGGTTGGCGACATCATGACTGTCGCGCAGTTGAAACTTGCTGCTGGTCTTATCGCCGTCAGCAATCCACACTTCGCGCTTGCTCGAGTCGTCCTCGTGCTTGAAGAAGCAACGGGTGAAGCAGTAACAACTGGTGCTGCAGCAGCCGAACCTGAAGTCTTGACCGCCAAGAAGGAAGACCCCGCAGCTGGAGCTGCTGGCGACGACAAGAAGGCAGACAAGAAGAAATAATGCAAATCGGCTCCGCTCATTTTCGATCTCTCTTTACTGGTCAATCAGCGATGAGGAAATCAGCATGAAGTTGATCGTTGGCCTTGGCAATCCCGGCCCCGAATACTCTCGCACTCGACATAATGTTGGGTACGAAGTGATCGACCGTTTGGCTCGTCGTTTCTCGGATCCATCTGGATCTGCGCGCGCGCGCTTCAACGGATTGACGATCGAAGCGGAGATTGCTGGTCAACGCGCACTTCTGCTGAAGCCGACAACATTTATGAATCGATCGGGACGCGCGGTCGCCGAGGCGATCGGATTTTTCAAGATGAACGCGACAAGCGAACTCATCGTGATTACCGACGACTTGGATCTTCCGTGCGGAACGATTCGCATTCGTGGTGAAGGAGGTGCGGGCGGCCATAATGGGCTGACCGACATTCTCGCTGCACTGGGATCACCCCAATGGAGTCGCTGCCGAATCGGCATCGACAAACCTGGCGTGATTCCGCAGGCGGATTATGTGCTTGGTCGTTTCACCGACGATCAGAAGCAACTCGCAGAAGAGGGAATCGAAGATGCGTGCAAAGCCGTCCAACTCTGGTGCCGCGAAGGACTCGCGGCAACGATGAATCAGTTCAACCGAAAGGTGATCGCCACGACTGGCGATGCATCTGCGAATCAATCTTGACCGTTCTACAAGTTTTTCAAAGAAGTAATTCCAAGGAGTATCAAATGTCTACTGCTACAAAAACAACCATTCGCCAATACGAAGGTATGTTCCTCTTCCCTCAGGCCGTCACCGCTGATCTTGCTGCGGCCTCGGATCATGTTCGTGAATCCATCACCCGCCACGGTGGCCAAATCGTCAGCCTCGTCAAGTGGGATGAGCGTCGGCTCGCCTTTGACATCAAGAGCAATAAGCGCGGCGTTTATTTCCTCGCATATTTCACCGCGCCGACTTCGGCCGTGGTGTCGATCGAGCGTGACTGCACACTCTCCGAGCGCATGCTTCGCGCAATGATTGTGAAGGCTGACCATCTATCAATGGAGCAAATGCAGGATGCCGAAGGTCAGGCTCGTCTGGTCATGGAAGCCAAACTTCGCAAGCAAACCAGCGAAGCCGCTGAAAACGACAGCGAAAACGCTCCAAACATCATGATGGACTGAGCGAGGGGATGAACCCCCATCTGCCAACCCATCGCCCCGCACCTTCTGGTGAGGGCGGGTCCTGACTGGACCTGACTGGACTTGAGTTGAGAAACCACTTCCCCGCACCAAAAAATGGTCGGGGAATTTTTTCATCTTTTGGATGTTTCCTCTTGCGAGTCGATAGGATCGTGTGCAGGAGGCCACACTATGGCGAGTTACAACAAAGTTTTATTAATGGGAAATCTCACGCGGGACGTCGAACTCAAGAGCATCGCGGGCAATCAGTCCGTCGCTGAAATCGGTCTTGCCATCAATCGGCGATACCGAACCAAGGAAGGCGAAGATCGTGAAGAAACGACCTTCGTCGACTGCGAAGCCTGGGGGCGCACCGCCGAAGTGATGAAGCAGTACCTTTCGAAGGGACGGCCTGTGTTCATCGAAGGAAGGCTGAAATTGGACCAGTGGACGGATAAAGATGGACAGAAACGATCGAAGATGCGAGTCGTCATCGAGAATTTCCAATTTATGGGAAGTCCAACTGGTGGCGGTGGTGGTGGCGAAGGCGCGGTGAGCCATCAAGGACATAATCAGCAAGGACATAATCAGCAAGGAAATAATCAGCAAGGACATAATTTCCGCTCTGCACCAAGCGGTGGTGATGGGCACGTTCCAACTCCCGAAGAAGACATTCCCTTCTGAGTTTGGGAAACTTTCGTAAATCAAATTGATGAAATGTGTCGGCGGGATTTGGGAATGCCAGTGGTTCCCAAATCCCGCTTGACTTTTATGACGCGTGCGACTGAGCAAATGCGAATTCGTACGCGAGGTCGCGCGCGAACGAGAGATGAGCGCATTCGTTACTCTTGCGTGTATGAACCCAAAGCCCCTGCATATTGAGAGCCGTTGTATTCACGGCGGACAGCGTCCCGATCCCACGACAGGCGCGGTGATGCCGCCGATCTATACCTCTTCGACATTCATTCAAGAGTCTCCTGGGGTTCACAAAGGATTCGAATATTCGCGCAGTCATAATGTGACACGGTTTGCGCTCGAAAGATGCCTTGCAAATCTCGAATCAACAGGGCTGACCGAAGAAGAAGATCGCACGCAAGGTGGATTCGCATTCGCCAGCGGTCTTGCGGCAATCGCGACATGCTTGGAATTGCTCGACGCGGGCCAGACCATCATGTGCATGGATGATGTGTACGGCGGCACGAATCGATTGTTACAACGCGTGCGCCAGCGTTCGCAAGGACTGAAGGTTGTCTTTGTCGACATGAGTGATGCGGCCGCGCTGGAGCGTGCGGCGAAAGAATGCAAGCCACAAATGATTTGGGCGGAGACTCCGACAAATCCAACATTGAAAATCGTTGATATCAATGCAGTTGCGCGAGTCGGTCGTGCGCATGGCGCGATCACTGTGGTTGACAACACATTTGCATCGCCAATCTTGCATAGACCGCTCGAATGCGGCATCGATATTGTGATGCACTCGACGACGAAATATCTTGGAGGTCATAGCGATGTTGTTGGCGGTTGTTTGGTGACATCTCGGCGAGATCTCGCGGAAAAACTTCGATTCATGCAGAATGCGATCGGCAGCGTGATGGGGCCATTCGATGCATACCTCACGCTGCGCGGCGCCAAGACTCTTGCAATTCGCATGAAGCAACACTGCGAATCTGCGCAGAAAATCGCCCAGTGGTTGACAACTCAGCCTGCAGTAAAAACCGTGGTCTATCCCGGCCTTCCATCGCATCCGCAACACGCGCTTGCTGGGCGACAAATGAGGATGAATGGCGTGCCTTCATTCGGTGGAATGATCACCATTCATTTACATGGCGGGATTGCAGAAAGTCGAAATTTTCTTGAGCGCGTCCATCTCTTCGCTCTTGCCGAAAGTCTTGGCGGCGTCGAGAGTCTCATCGAACATCCTGCAATTATGACTCACGCCAGCGTTCCAACCGCAGAACGTGAAGCACTTGGAATTATGGATTCGCTGGTCAGACTTTCGGTTGGAATTGAAAATACAGATGACCTGATTGCGGATTTGGCTCAGGCTCTTGCTGGAAAACGCTGAAAAAATCACCGATTGTTGCCAGCACTCGCATTTTCAACCTTGACCCAACCGTTTGGAGTCCAACGATTGCGCGAGGGATCGGCGCCGAAAATCTCCGCAGGTGTACCGATAGGCGCATCAAATGTTGGATCACCCTCGCCCATTGAAAGTGCGTCCGACCAGAGCGAACTCTTCGGTCGCAGCAATCCATGCTCGACTTGCAGAAGCGCGTCGATTGTCTCGGCGGAAAGAGGCGGCGGCGTTCCGTTCGTGTGGATCGCGGAAAGTCGATCAAATTCCTCGACTCCACCTGGCAGCTTCTGCATAAACGAATCGAAGAAAGCACGAACCTGCGGTTTTTTGAGTCGATCATTCGCTCGCCTTCCATACCCACGGCGATAGTGAACGATTGCTTCGACCACGCCAAGTCGCACGGCTGATCCGACGGTGTCTACTCCACCAGAAAAATTTACATCGAGGGGAATCTCGGCCTTCGACCACCGCTGTGCAATCGCGAACCAACGCTGATTCGCTTTGCTTCCTTCTGCGGTTTTGACATCCTCCAAAGCAGCGAGCCCCAAAGCGGCAGTCGTTGCAAGATTCTCCGCATCCATACTTGCCGCCAAACAATACAGTTGGCGCGCAAGCAACTGACTTTGAGCATCATTCGACTCATCGGCAACTTCTTCCGCAAGATTCAAATATGCCACTGGCCTTGAAGGTGAAAGCGCTTCAAGTCTGCTCTGCCAACGTGCGGAAATCTCTGGTGAAAATCCCGCATCCCACTGAAGCGACGCAGGCGCGTTGATCGGATGAGATGCTTGCACTTGTAGCGAAGGGACACCCAACTGAATCGCATCAATCGCCAGTATTCCTCGTGCATTTATGATCGCTTGTCCAAGAGCAGTTGTCGCGCGACTGCGCTCGACAGTTGCATCAAGTACAACTTGATCAATCATGGCGTGATCCGCCGGACGACGAACCTTCAACATCGATGCTTGATCTCGCAACAACGCTGTGCCATTTTGAACGAGCGCATGAAGAACGCCAGAGTCGTTCAAATCACCCATGCGGAGTTGACGAGTTGAATACTTGGGATTGATTGCCCGCATAAGTTCTGACGCATCCTTCGATGGAGCAGCGATCCGCATAAATATGGCGATTTTACGAAGTGTGGTTGCAAAATCGCTCGAAGCCATGTCGAGATCATCAACCCGTGATCCACGCAGAACGATGATCTGTTTGATGATCGCCGCACGCGCTGCTGGCGCACCATCCACACCATTGGGATCGATGCCGCTGAACAGATGAATCAATCCAGTCAGCGCTGGATCATTTGCCAATTCGGTAAATCTCTCATCGATGGCATTCAGAACATTCAGAGAATTCATTCCTCGATCCACAAGAATGGTCTGTGCAATTGTGCGGCTCGCACGACTTGGCCCCTTGAGTGCTTCCTGTACAAGCGTTTGCGCATCAAGTTTGCCAGGAGAAGATGGTCGAGTACGAAAGGACCGAAGGAGCGCGATGCGTCCCTGACTTGTGCCAGGAAATCGCGCAAGACCTTTACTCAATTCTCCATCGATTTCCATCGAGAGTTGATCCGCGATCGGAGCGAGCGTTGCAATCGTGATGGACGAGTCAGTCGAAATTGCATCGAGCAACAGGCTCGCTGATGGATCATCCCCCGCTTCCAATTGGCGCGCGACCAAATCAAGCGAAGCCATTCGCTCGAGCAAAATGGATTGTCGCAGCGATTCTGCTAGTGGATCGGCAGTGACTGAAGTGGCTGGCGCAATTGTTTCAGATGGAATATCAATTGCCGCGCGGGCCGCGCGCTGCCACCGATTTCGAAGCAATCGGCTTGCTTCATTGGTCATTTTTGTTGATGACTTCGGACTCGCAACTGCCGCGTCGCGAGAGTTTGAAGGGGAAGTTTCGGTGATGAGCGGAGCAACAGGCTCTTCGACTTTGACTGGCGAGACGGGGACTTTCTTGGGAGCAACTGCGACAGGACTTTCTTGACTTGTATCCGTCTTTGCGGATTGATCGCGCGAAGCAGAATTCTGCATCTGTGCGCGCAGAACAATAATCTCGACAATGATCCCAATAACCGAAAGCGAAACAAAGGTGACCAACAACCACGGGGCGCGACGAACTTGTTCAGGCTCACGTTGAAAGTCACTCTCGCTTGTGCGCTCAATCATCGTCGGCAAGTTCAAATCCTTTGGCAAAGGCGAACTTTTCGGTTCGTCCATCTTCATTTGCGCCAGAAACATATGTGCACGCCTTGGATTTCGGCGCATCAAGACTGCGGCGGCAATCGAACCGAAATGCATTGGCTTGGACTGGTTTTTTGCTTTCTTGCTTGCCTTTGCTGCAACAGCAACCAATCTTTGTGCTGCGGAGCGAATTTCCAATCGAGCAAGCTGTGCGTCTTGACTGTCCGCTTGGGAGTGAACAGCGATTGCGTTCAACCTGCCTTGAGCTGCATGAATGATTTGCGCACGAGAAGATCCCTGCCGAACTCCAATCAGCGCGCAATCATCTGTACCACTTGGCAGATTCAATAGGCGGCGTGCGGCGCTCACTTTTTCTCTTTGCCTTCCACGGGAATTTGTTGCGATACAACCCCCAAACGATCTGCCAAGGCTTTCAATCGAACGCCTCCAAGGCCTGGGCCCCAGTCGGGAATGAGTACGACATGCTGTGTCAAAATCTTTCGGACTTCATCTGGCTTCGATGCGACCATCAGTTCGCACAAATCCGCTTTGCGCTCGAACCATGCGTCTGAACGAGATGGCAGTGCGCCGACGAGTCGCGAAAGAGCTTCGAATGCCGCATTAAAATCACCCGATGCGATCCCAGCATCTGCCATAAGTGCGAATGCTTGCGCATCATCGGGGCGAGTCGCGAGAATCTCATTCGCGATAGACAGCGCTTCCTTCGACATTGTTTGAGCATCGATGCCAGTCGAGGGTGCAAATCCAGCTGCCGCATTGGCACGAAGCGTGCGGGCAGTGTTCAACAAGGCCAGGCCAAGTTGAATGTTCGCGGCATCTGCTTGCTTTGAATCAGCGGCTTTTCGCGCCGTATCCAATAAAGCTCTTCGTGCGATCACCAATGAAAATTGGGCATCGACGGTTTGCTGTTGTGAGAGAATTCTTTGCAGAATCATTGACTCTGCGGCTCGAATATAAATCCCTTCGGCAATTGGACGCCACTGCACATCTGAAATTTTTCGGACAGATCCGATCGACTCAGTCAGCAAATCAAAATTTCCCGTCGCTTGGGCAAGGGCAAGTCTTCGGACGGCAAGTTCAGAACGAAACTCCATCGGTTCTTCGCCAACGGGATACTTCTTTGCGATCAATTGCAGAATTTTCTTCGCCTCATCAATCTGCGCAACCGAAGAATCGAGCGCGGCTTCCAGTTGTTGGCGAACAACTATGTCCATCGAATTTGCATTCCACGCAGATGCCGACAAACGCGGGACGCCCAGTAAGCGACTTGCTTCCTTTGCTCGATCCGAACCTTGAGCCGTTCGAAAGCGGCGATAGAGAAGAGAAGCGGCAGATTCACGCAAGGCGCTTGATTCTCCCTCTCGCTGAGTATCACGCAGAAGGCGCTCAACCAAACCATCGTCATACTCCGCTCCGGGCGCTTGACTCAAAATTGCAGCTGCACCTCCCGCGTGATTTCCGGATTCAAAGCGTTCGAGATATTCGGCTGCCACAATGAAACCGCGGGAGTCCTTGCTCTTTTTTGCGTCAGGGCAACCACCCTTCGTCAAACTCTCGACCGCCATCCAAAGCGCTTCGTCCGCGCGATTTCCAGCGAGTTGATTTGACGCGAGCACAAATGACTCCGCTGCTTCACATGGTTGCCCTGCACCAAGCTGCGACCATGCAAGAAGCTCCTGAACTGCCGCCGCCGTCTGCCGTTGAGTTGGGGCGGATTTCAAAGCCAGCGAAAGTTCACGGGCCGCAGATTCCAAAAGAGTTTTTTTCAATTTGGGCTGCGTCGACGCACGGCCTTGGTCATACAAATCGATTCCACGCGCCAAACAGGCTGAAAAACCATCGCCTTCTGCAAGAGATGGAACTCGACGAGTGATACGTCGAACAGATCCGAAATCGCCTTGGATTGCAGCCACCGCAACCGCTGCCTTTGCAAACTCGATGGCCTGTGCGCTGTTGGATGATTCTTCAACCGCACGGACGGCCGCACCGACAACAGAAGTACAATTCAAAGTCTCTGACGACTTCGCCAGAAAAGCGCGAGCGGCTTCATACGAACCTGTATCAACGAGCGCCTGCAGATACCAGTCAGTCGAATCGGAAAGTCCTTCCCAGACTCCACTCTGTTTCAAAAGCGCAAACCACCCATCCGCTACTGCAAGATCGCTCTGCAGCGCTTTGGTCAAAGCCATACCAAGAATGGACTGAGCGTAATACTGCTCTGAAAGAAGATCGATGGAACAATCGATTGGCTCCGGCAAAGACTTTCCAGTTTCAAGAAGTTCGGACCATGCTTCGACGAGTTCGATTGCTTTACGCTGCCACGGCGATGCGGGATTTGGCTGCGCAGTTGACAGAGGCCGGTCAATCCACAAAAGCCAATATCGACACCATGCCCGAAGAAACTTTGCCTCCATCAGAAGATCTGAATCATCATCAATTTCAGCAGACAATGTGATCCTTTGCTGCTCATCGACTCCCGCCGAAAGGACGCGCATTTCTTCGATGCGCTTTTTCAATTGATCAAAAAGTTGATCGAGTGACTCAAGTGAATGCAGCAAGGATGCGGATGTTTGCGCTTTGTCATCCTTGCTTGCCTGACCTTGTCGTAAACGTTCGATGCCCCGAAGAGCCATGCGATAATCAGCTCTTCCCAAGGCTATTTGGAGTTTGAATTGATCAGGCACTCGGTCGCGGCTGAGAAATTTTTCGATTCGCAGGCGCAAATTTGCGACTCGATCCTCGTCGAGAGCGCTACTGACGAGACGAAGATATGTATCCGACAATCTGGCAATCGCTGTTGGGCTGGAAGTTGTCGCTTTGCGGACTTGCTCGTCAAGCATCACGGCAAGAATTTCATCAAGGCCTGCTTGCGTAAGCCATTCTGTCAACGCGGCGGATTCATCGGCTTTCTCTGTATCGTCGGCGACTATGGCACTTGCGACTGATGCCGCATATCCGATTTGCGAGTATGACAAGAATGCAATCGAGAAAATGACCGCGATGATTCCGCGGAATCGCTTCATCACCTGCATTGCGCTGGCGTTACTTCGATGCGGTGACATAGGTGACTTTCTCAAATCCAGCATCTTGCGCCGCTTGCATCGCAGCAGCCACCGCGGCGACATCTGGTCCAGAATGCACGCGAACCACAATACCGATGTCATGGGGTAATTGCTTCAACACCGCAGCCAAATCTTCTCGCGCTCGAACATTTCGCGAACCAATCCGAAAGACTGTGCCACCTGCGTCGGATTCGACATCGACAATCTGAGGACTCAATGCAGACGCGCCTGTCCCAGCACGAGAAGCGGACACATCCGCCATCAACTGCGACTCTTGATCGCCGGCCACAGTCGTAAAGATGAAGTACGCAAGCAACAAGAATGTTGCATCGATCATGCTCGTCATATTGAGCGAGATTGGACCATGCGCGCCACGACGAGATTTTTCGCCGATCTTCATTGGATTTCGTCCTTCGCTTGTGTCGTTGCCACTCGCACTGCACGACAACCGCCGCTGCGCAGAGCATCGACAACTTCATTCAATCTCGCGGCTGTTGAACGGCGGTCCGCGCGAATGACAGGAACCGCAACAGGATCCTGAGCCATCACTTCTTTTGCTCGCTTCATCAACTCTGGTGTTTCAATCGCTTGATCCAAGACAGTAATCACACCCATCGCATCCACATTGACCACCATTCCCGCTGAACCTGAAGATTCCTCCGCGTTTCCAGCCTCTTCCGGCAAAGTCACCGGAGATGAAGCCATTTGAGCCATCTGTGCCGTCGTCAAAAAGAAAATGAGCAACAGAAATACGACGTCGATCATCGGCGTCATATCCAAGATTGCCATCCCATATTGACGGCGACCAATCCTCATTCGTCGTTGCTCATTTGACGGGGTTCATCCTGTGTAAATGAAGTTCCAATTCGTTCGAGTGACATCGCGAGTGGTTCAAGCGCTCGTCCTGCTTCCGACGCTGCGCGATCAATTCGATTTCGAAGCCATGAGTGAACCATCACGCATGGAATTGCGACGACCAATCCTTGAAAAGTTGTGATGAGTGCAATGCTGATGTTTGAAGCAAGAGTTTCGTAATACGCACTGCTTCGTGTTGCCGTACCCGCCACGGTTTCGAATGCGCCAATCATCCCTTGAACGGTTCCCAGCAGACCAAGCAATGGAGCAACACTTGCGATGACGGCGATCGGATCAATGACGCGAAAAAGCCGCGCTGTTTCATCTTCGCCAGCATCCTCCATTGCCGCGCGCGCTTCGAGCCCGCCAAGAGGCCCTCGCAATGAACGATCAATTCCCGCCGCAGCGATGCGTCCAAGGAAAGTATCTCCTTCTTCACTGCGACAATCTTCCAAAGCCTGGTGGAAATCGCTCGCATCTGCCTGCATTTTCAATTCCTTCACTTGCTCCTCTGGCACAAGTTGAATGCGGCGCGTGCGCAAAATTGCTGAAATGGTGAATGCAACCCCAACAATGCTGAGTGCCAGAATGATGTATCCAATGATTCCGCCACCTTCGATGTACTTGAAAAAAGTCACAGATCAATCTCCTTTTTGTATGTCGACTTGCGTTTCAATTTGTTATTCACTGTCTTTCTCCGCACCTTCATCGAACTGAGCTCGGTATTCACTTTGAATACGGCGCAGAATTGCCGCCGATTCATCATCTTGAATACGCGCGAGCGCGATTGCTGATTGCGCCACGGCTGCTTCAGCAAGGCGCGGCATTTCAATTCCATATGCGGCTGGAATCATCAACATCTTTCCAACACCCTTTCGCACTTCATCCGGATCGTTCTCCATCACAAGACTCCGACCTTCGGCATACATCGCCCAGACTCGAAGCATCCCATCTTCACTTCGAATCATTTGAGCAAGAGTGACGCGACTCTTTTTTCGTGCGCCTGCATCCGAAGAAACCGCATCAGCCCAAAGAGTAAGAAACTTAGCGCCATTCTTCGCGGCGGACTTTGCGGAATTGGTCACAGGCGGCCAATTTCCCATTGGTAGTAAATCAGATGAAACACTCTGCGTTTCGCGTGCTTTTGCCGCGGGAGGCTGAGGCAATCCCGCATCGGCGGCTGCGATTCGTGCGGCATCAGATTCTATTTGCGCCAACGCGAGATCGTTCTCGCTTCGAGCACGATCTGCCGCAGCAACCAAACTGCTCTGCGCCATCTTGGCTGAATCTCCATCAATCCATGCTGGGGCAACGGACAGAATGAGTCCCCCATCAAGATCAATCGGATCGCTGACATCGATCCAAGATTTTGGAACTCCAATTCGTCCACGAAGCACTGAAAGATTGAGCGACGCTTCCAGTGATTGCGCCCATTCATCTTTGGCGACAGAAGCAGTCTGGGCAATTCCTTCGGAAACCATCATTCTTAAAAGTGACGCAGATGGTTCTATTCCTTTCGCAGCAACAAGAAAACATTCTCGAGCGCCACTCAGGTCCCCGCGTGCTAGACGGACGCGTCCTCGCCAAAGTGATTCACCGATTTCAAGTCGACGTGCTCGCACAACATCGGAGGATTCCCCGCTGATCGAACGAATCTGATCCCAGCGAAGGAACTGTGTGCTCGACGCGCCTGCGGTATCAGGCTTTGCTTCGGAGATCTGAATTTCAATTCCATCTGCGGACTCTTTCAAGACAGAGCCTTCTTTGTGGGCACCTCCATCGCGAAAGCTCACCGTGCAGAGAGTCTGCTCTGCAGCGACGGAGAAACTCAAAGCGCACATTGCCGCGATCAGCGCGAGAATGTATTTGCTCGAATGTGCAAGTGGCAGCGTGCCTGTCTTGGAATAATTCACAATCAGATTCATTTCGACCCCCTGGGAACTGAAATCGAAAAGGTTCCGCCAGTTTCGCTGGCAATTCTGCGAAGTGGCGCGGTCGCAGCGGCTTGTCCAAATGCAATGCAGTGAATCACAGTGTTTGGTCCTCGTCGATTCAGGCGCAGGATTTCATCAGCGGCGTCAGGAGGAATTTCTCCATCACTCATAAAAAATACAACATCTGGGCGTTCGCGTCTGCTGAATAAAAACTGAAACGCGGAGATGGGATTTGTTCCCCCGCTTTGCGCCACATCTTGAATCCACTTTTTAATCTTTGATATCGCACCCTCTCGGCATTTGACGAAACCTGCCTCGCGATCGAATGTCTGAAAGTCCTCATCAAAGAGTGCGATACAAACCGATGTGAAATCAGGAAGTTCGCTGATGCTTCTGATGATTTCTTTTTTCGCCTGTTCCATGCGACCCGCAATTCCCATCGAACCAGATTTATCCACGACATATCCAATCTTCTTGCCACGACCGCTCACGCCGAAAAATGTTGTGGTCGCACCTGTTCCATCGCCGATACCTCCATCCCCACCTCCGCCACCAGAGGCGAAGAGTCCCTCGGCTCCAGCGGACACAATCGCCTCATCACCCTGATCATTTCCCGTTGGATCTGGCAATCCAAAAATGCTTGAATCAGCAGAATTCGCCGCCGCCTCTGCGGGGCGAACTTCGGGTGTCGCGACTGTTCCGGATGAAGAGGAATCAGGCGAAGGCTGAAGTGGTTCGGTCTCGATCAGTGAAACCTCCATCGTTGAGATTGATTTTCCCGTGGATGCCCCGACACCTAAGCCAATACTGGACAAGATCGCCAACAAGATTGCGTGCATTGGCAACGAAATTGCAAGCCCGATCCAAATCCAAGAAACCGTTGACTTTCTCATTGGTTTGTCGCTTGATTCTTGCATGGTCGATTGTGGATTTGTGAACGCCGTCATTCGTAGGAGATAGTAGTCTGCACAACCATGACCACGAGTCCTTCATCCGATCGACCCCGATACCGTCGCGTCCTTTTGAAATTGAGTGGCGAAAGTTTTGCAACCGAAGGCGCGTTCGGGATTCACCCCGAAGAACTTTCCAGTATTGCAGGCGAAATCGCCAACGCAATGAGCCAAGGCCTCGAACTCGCTGTGGTTGTTGGCGGTGGGAACATTATTCGTGGCGCACGACTCGCTGCCGTTGGAAACTTTGATCAATCCACTGCGGATTACATGGGAATGCTGGGAACCGTCATCAATGGACTGGCTTTGAAAGAAGCGCTCAAGTCAGTTGGCGTCGAAAGTCGCGTTATGAGTGCCATCAACGTTCCAAGCGTTGCGGAATCATTCATTCGTGCCAGAGCATTGCGTCATTTCGAAAAGGGTCGCGTCATTATCTTGGTGGCAGGAACTGGCAATCCATTTTTTACCACCGATACATGTGCGTCGCTCCGCGCGATCGAACTCGGCGCGGAGGTTTTGCTGAAAGCAACCAAAGTTGACGGGATTTATTCCGCAGATCCGCGCAAGGATCCAAAGGCAACACGATATGAAACGCTCAAATTCTCGAGCGCTCTTGATCAAAAACTTGGTGTGATGGATTTGACGGCAATGACAATGTGTATGGAACATTCCCTTCCCGTGGTTGTGTTTGATTACAAGACCAAGGGCAATATTCGTCGAGTCATCAACGGCGAGCGCATTGGAACATTGGTGAATTCATAATTCTCAAGTGATATAGGAGGAAATCAATGGATATTGACACCGTACTTTTAGAAACCGAAGAGAAGATGACGAAGAGCATCGAATATTTGCAGCGCGAATATCGCGGTGTCCGAACTGGTCGTGCGAACACGGCTCTCTTGGAATATGTCAAAGTCGAATATTACGGAAGCAGCGTTGACCTGCGGGAGATTGCGGGTATCAGCGTTCCCGAGCCCACGCAACTTCTCATCAAGCCATTTGATCCTGGATCCAAAGCTGAAATCATCAAGGCGATCGAACGAAGCGGATTGGGACTCAACCCGCAATCAGAAGGATCGCAAATTCGCATCATGCTTCCACCGCCATCGGCGGAGCGTCGAAAACAACTTGCCATGCAAGTCCGGAAGATGGCGGAAGATTGTCGAGTGACAATTCGCAATGAACGGCGCGACGCAAACAAGTCTCTCGAAGCACTCGAGAACGATCCAAAGTCCAAGATTTCAGAAGATCAAGTGACCAGCGCCAAGGAATACATCGACGAAGTGACCAAGAAGACCACGACCAAGATTGACGACCTGACGAACAAGAAAGTTGCAGAAGTCGAAGAGATATAATAGAAGAATGCCACTTCGTCACTTGATTGTTTTTGGGTTTTGCGCCAATGCCTGGGCTGGTTCAGCCGCTTTTTGCGCTGCGGACGCACAACAAAATCCTCCGCAGATCGCACCCGCAGTTGTGGAAGTACCGCAAATTGTTGTGGCAGATGACAACGTTCGAATCACAAGTTCTTGCAGACTCATCCTTGCGCCTCGGCCTTTGATCGACGCAGATAACAATGGTGTCATCCAGATTGAAGGTGATGACATCACCGTGGATTTCGGTGGGCAGACTCTGATGGGCGCAGATGCCAAGACTCCCCAAGACGAACTCCGAGGAATTGGCATACGAGCCCACGGAAAGCGCATCACCATTCGAAACGGAACGGTGACAGGATTCCGTGTTGGAATTTCTGCCACGAATTGCGACCACGCCCTTTTCGAAGGCATGGAATTCATTCGCAACTTCGCTCAACGACTTGCATCGAATACAGAACGAGAGAATGTCAAGGATTGGCTCTCGCCGCAGAAGAACGACGATGGCGAGTGGGTTTCACAATATGGCGCGGCGATCGCCGTGAGCGATTCGCAAGGAATTGTGATTCGAGAAATCGGAGTTCGGCAAGGTCAAAATGGAATCATTCTGTCGCGAGTCTCCAACGCACAGGTGTACAACTGCGACGCCTCGTTTCTTTCTGGATGGGGAATCGCATTATGGAGAAGCTGCTCCAACACGATTTGCCGAAACTCACTCGATTTCTGCATCCGTGGATACAGCCACACGATCTATAACCGTGGCCAAGATTCCGCTGGAATTCTCTGCTTTGAGCAATCTTCAGACAACACGATCATGATGAATTCTGCGACGCACTGCGGCGATGGATTCTTTGGCTTCGCTGGGCGCGAAGCGCTTGGTGAAAACTTGGGTGAAGGAACTCCACCTGCAACCGCAACTTCAAATCTTGGTAAAGGGTGCAATAGAAATCTGATCGCGCTGAATGACTTTTCTGATGCCGCTGCGCACGGAGTGGAAACGACTTTCTCCTTCGACAACCGAATCTTTCGCAACCGCTTTGATCGTGATGCGATCTGTGGAATTTGGGGAGGATATTCCCAGCGACTTCAGATTCGCGGAAATATTTTCCGCGCGACTGGGGACGCGGGAGTCGGCGGTGAAAACGGCGCGATCAATATCGAACATGGTCGCGATGCGCTCATCGCTGATAATATTTTTTCCAACAACTCCGCTGGGGTCAGATTGTGGTGGGACGAAGATGCGCAACTTGCGAAGCTTCCTTGGGCAAAGGCGAATGGAGTCGATTCCACAGGAAGTGTCATCACTCGCAATACATTCAAAGGTGAAAAGATCGGAGTCTTTCTTCGCGCTTCGACTGGAACGATCATCGAATCAAACACGATGACAAATGTTGGTGTTGATATCGACGCTGACGAAAGCAGTCTTGCGGGTTTAAAGACGGCGACAAAAACTCCGCAAATCGCAGCATTTCTTGCACAACCCTCTGACTGGACGGAATTGAATGCTCTGGAGAAAACTCTCCCTGGCAGTGGAAACGCAGTGGATATTGTCGATGGCATGCCAATCTCGAAGCGAAGCCCACTGACGGGGCGCACTGCGATAGTCATTGGCGAATTTGGCCCATACGATTTTGTAGCACCAATGGCTGTCTATGAGCCTGGTCCGACAAATTTCAATCGGTGGAAACTTCTTGGCTCGCAAACCATCAAGTTTCTTCAAGCAAGTGGAGGCACGGCCGACATTCGAACAAACATAGATCCAACGACAAATACAGCATTAGTCGAGACTGAAACTCTTGGATACTTGACGAACTACGAAATGGGAATATTTTGGGGTCAAGCTCCCAATCAAGTCCAGCGCGTGCGCGGAACATTGCTCAGCACAAATTGGCGAGTCGATGTTTTTTCGCTTCCAGAACCAACCAAAACAGATGCCATGCCCGATCCCGCGATCTTCGATCACTTACCGAAGGAAACATATCGCGTCTATGTCGAATCGCTGACTTTTCCTTTCGGTATGGGAGGACCAGACTCGGTCAATTTGATGCCCAAATCCCCCTCCTTTCCCAAGGACAACTTTGGAGTGCTTGCCACAACCACCTTTTCTGCTCCACCTGGCGATTGGATCGTGCTGACAGAGTCCGATGACGGCGTGCGCGTCTTGCTTGATGGTAAAATCTTGATCGACAATTGGAATCGCCACGGAAGCGTCATCGATCAAGGCAGATTTTCGATTACCGAGCAGAAGGATGTGACGATGACTGTTCTCTATTTCGAACTCGACGGCGCAGCGAAACTCGACCTACGCGTGCTGCCCGCCCCATCAACGACGGCAATTACCCCGCAGGTTGCTCCTTGACGCTCTTCCCCCTTGCGCCGAAGATGCACCCACGGCGCATCAAGCCGAATCAATCGTGAACTGCCCATACTGCAATACATCCGACGCACGAGTTATCGATAGCCGACCTATCGAAAGCGGTCATGCGATTCGGCGCAGACGCGAATGCATTGGATGCAAGAAAAGATTCACCAGCTATGAACGCGCTGAAAAATTGACACGCATCAAGGTCGTGAAGAAAGATGGCTCGCGTGTTCCGTTCGACATTGCGAATATTCTTCGCGGCATTCAAGCGGCGTGTGGCAAGCGCCCAGTTCCAGAAGATGTCAAGCAACGAATCGCGAATGAAGTCGATGAAGGAATTCACCGCGACTTCGAACACGAAGTTCCAAGCGTCGAGGTCGGTCGCCGTGTGGCCATCGCTCTGCGAAATATTGATCAAGTTGCGTACGTTCGATTTGCGAGCGTCTATCACGACTTTCAAAGCGTGACTGAATTCCAAACCGAAATCATTGGCTTGACTGAAAAACCGCCAACGCCGCCCGATCATCCGTCGCTTTTCGACGACAAGTAGTATTCATACCTCGAGCCCATTCCAATGCCAAAGATCACACTGCCGGACGGCAGCAGCAGACAATACGACGCTCCAACAACCGCAGCACAAGTAGCCGCAGACATCGGTCCAGGACTTGCCAAGGCCGCACTCGGTGCAAAGGTCGACGGACAACTCTGCGATCTTTCCACGACACTCGACCGAGACTGCGCACTTGCTTTAGTCACCCCAAAGTCTCGCGATGGTCAAGTCGACGCCGACGCGCTTTCGATGCTTCGGCACTCGTGCGCGCACATCATGGCCGAAGCGATTGCGAAACTCTTTCCTGGAACGATGCTGGTCTATGGCCCATCACTCGAAAGCGGCTTTTATTACGACATGGCATTTCCAAGCGGACGCGCTCCCAGCACCGATGACTTCGCGGCGATCGAAAGCGAGATGGCGAAAATTATCGCTGAAAATCGAACATTCACGCGATTAGATCTTTCGCTCGATGCTGGCCTTGCGAAGTTGAATCAAGAAGGCAGCAAGTTCAAGATTGATAATGCGCAGCGTGCGAAGGAAGCAGGTTCGACAACGCTTTCTTGGTACGCGACTGGAATTCCAGGAACAAACTGGGAAGATCTTTGCAGAGGACCACATATTCCATCAACTGGTCGCATTGGCGCATTCAAGATTACAAGCCTCGCTTCAAGCTATTGGAAAGGCGACGAGACACTTGATCGATTGACTCGCGTCTATGGAACAGCCTTCGCGACGAAACCAGAACTTGAAGCGCATATGAAGCAACTCGAAGAAGCGAAGAAGCGCGATCATCGAATGCTTGGAAAGCAACTTCGACTCTTTCATATCGATGAAATGGTTGGGCAAGGATTGGTGCTTTGGACTCCGCGCGGCGCCGCGGTCCGACAAGAACTACAAACGTTCATCAGTGAGGCACTGCGTGTGCAGGGATATCAACAAGTCTTCACGCCGCATATCGGAAAACTCGATCTCTACAAAACAAGCGGCCACTTTCCGTTTTATCGCGAGAGTCAATACCCACCGATCATTGATCAAGATCAAATGAGCCAACTTGCGCAAGAGGGTTGCACTTGTGGTGAACTTGCAAACCGTATGGAAAAGGGCGAAATCGAGGGCTATCTGCTGAAGCCGATGAACTGCCCACATCACATTCGCATCTATGCCAGCGAACCGCATTCGTATCGCGATCTCCCCGTGAGACTGAGCGAATTTGGAACGGTCTATCGCTGGGAGCAATCTGGAGAAATCGGTGGACTGACTCGCGTGCGTGGATTCACACAAGACGACGCGCATCTCTTCGTGCGCGAAGATCAAATCGCTGAAGAATTGCAGGGTTGTCTTTCGCTGGTGAAGTTGATCTTCGGAACGCTTGGCATGAATGACTATCGAGTTCGCGTTGGACTGCGCGATCCCAAGAGCGATAAATATGTGGGAGATTCAGCGAACTGGGATAAAGCCGAAGACGCGTGCAGAAATGCCGCGCGTTCTTTGGGAGTCCCATTCACCGAAGAGGCAGGCGAGGCCGCATTTTATGGCCCCAAGATTGACTTCATTGTTCGCGATGTCATCGGACGATCGTGGCAACTTGGCACTGTGCAAGTGGATTACAACTTGCCAATTCGATTCGACCTTTCGTACATCGGTGCAGACAACAAAGAGCACAGACCCGTGATGATCCACCGTGCGCCGTTTGGCTCGATGGAAAGATTCGTTGGCGTACTCATCGAACATTTTGCTGGTGCATTTCCGCTTTGGCTCGCTCCCGAACAAGTGCGCGTCTTGCCCATCAGCGAAAAGAGCGAGGAATATGCGCTCGAAGTTCTTGCTGCGATCCGCAAGATTGGCCTGCGTGCCACCATCGATTCGGGAAATGAACGCGTCCAGGCCCGCATTCGCGATGCAAGTGAAGCCAAGATCCCATACCTGGCGGTTGTTGGTCCCCGCGATGCACAGCAACGGGTCGTCAGCGTCCGAGCCTTTGGAACTGAGGCAAATTTGGGGGAATTGCCCTTCGATCGGTTCATTTCGGGTTTGAGCGATGAGTACCGAACTCGAGGCGCCGACTCTCTTAAGTCCGCCTTTCCTGCGTGAATTCCATTATTTTTTTCAACTTTCATTGGCAAAGGTCAAATTGCGTAGTAAATTGCCATTGTCTCGAGTTTCCATCGAGATTGAACCGCGCACCAAAGAGACCATCCGACTCATGATTTTCTCAAACAGTTTTTCCGTATGACGACGGGTCTCTCCCATCGTCGAGCCGGCTCTTGCGCAGAACACCGAACTCACGCTCAGACCAACACGCATTTTATGCTTGTGCTGATTCACCTTGTAACGCTTGTCATTTCTGACAAGAGTCGTCATCTCGTTCTTTTATTTTCACCCGCTCTCTGAGGATTTTACTATTACCCAATTCAACCGCCGTCCACCCTTCCGCGATTCTCGAGACTCTGGTCCTCGAATCAATGATCGCATTCGCGTCACACCTATTCGACTGCTCGACCAAGATGGTCAGATGATTGGGATTGTAGAACTTGAAGAAGCGAAACGCCTCGCATCGCTTGCAAGCTTAGACCTTGTCGAAATCGCCGCAGACTCTCGACCGCCAGTTGTTCGCATTATGGACTTCGGAAAGTTCAAGTACGAACAGGCTAAAAAAGAAAAGCAGAACAAAACAAAATCGAAGGCTGGCGAAATGAAAGAAGTCCGCCTCGGTCGCTCGATGAAAATTGATCCGCACGATGTTGCGATCCGCGTCAATCAAGCACGCGAGTTCCTGATGGAAGGCTATCGAGTTGTGTTTGTGCAGAACTTTCGCGGCCGCGAATTGGCGTATCGAAACAAGGGTGATCAGCGCATGGAAGAGATTGCGCAGGCGCTCAGCGATATTGGCCGCGTCGAGTTGACCCCTCGACTCAACGGGAAAAGAATGTCGATGATTATGGTTCCAGATCGGACCAAGATCGACTCTGTGAAGAAGAAATCCGGCGGAGCAGCAAAGTCAGCAAAGGCCCCGGCAAAGGCTGCCAGCGAAAAGGGTGCGGGTGAAAAAGCCGC
>SXGS01387490.1_pt1 | contig 49105 bp, 40 predicted proteins | sample 3174681 | NCBI WGS metagenome assembly SXGS01 (sample SAMN11356861, study PRJNA531348) | freshwater metagenome | isolation source: freshwater sample F1-80 | place: China: Fuxian Lake, Yuxi | collected 2017-12-25
CCTGGCCATCATCGGCGTGCTGTCGAGCGTCGTCTCGGTGTTCTTCTACCTGCGCATTGTCGTGATGATTTTCATGACCGATCGCGACGCCCGGTCGGTGCCGGCGCCGATCACGGGTGTGGCGATGGCTGGCCTGGTGCTGGCGCTCGTCGGCGTGCTTTACCTGGGCGTGCTCCCGACGGCCGTGATCGACTTCGCGCAAGCCTCGATCAGCACAATTTTCTAGCCACCGAGGACACCGAGCCTTTCTTTGCAATGCCAGTCAGGCATTTCCCAAACCTGTCTTGGTGTTCTCTGTGTCCTTGGTGGCTAAGTTTGTGACAGGAGACCGATCAGTGTCGCGTCCTGCTCCGGCAGCACCGTCCGCAGGTCCAGCACGACGCGATCGTCTTCAATCCTCGCCACAATCGGCGGATCCAACGTGCGCAACCAGACTTCGGTTGCCGCCGCGGACTCGGCACCGCGGCTGATCGACAGCAACACCGTGGGCAGACCCAACTCAGGCGCACTGCCACCACCCACCGCCGAGGAACCGCTCATCAGTGCGATCTGCCAGCCGCGTGCGGCCAGTTGCTCGCCAAGCGCCATGGCCCGCGTCTCGATCTCGGCAGCGGTGGCGTGCAGCATCCGCTGGACCGGCACCGTGGAACTCGCGCGTCCGGCCACGTACTCGGCCAGCGTCGCTTCCAAGATGGCGAACGTGAGCTTGTCGACGCGGACCGCGCGCATCAGCGGATGCGCGCGCAATGGATCGACCAGGGCCTTGCGGCCGGCGATGATGCCGCACTGCGGACCGCCTAGCAGCTTGTCGCCGCTGAACCAGACCAGGTCGACGCCGGCAGCGATCGACGCCTGCACGGACGGCTCGCCGGCCAGGTCACTAACCAGGCAGCCGCTGCCGATGTCTTCCATCACCGGCACGCCCGTGGCGCGGCCCGCCTGCACCAAATCCGCCAAGGCCGGGCGTTCGGTGAACCCCTCGATGCGGAAGTTCGAGGGATGCACCCGCAGGAACATGGCCGTGGCCGCCGACACCGTGGCCGTGTAGTCGTTGACCCGCGTGCGATTCGTGGTGCCCACCTCGCGCAGCGTCGCGCCTGATTGGCGCATGATGTCGGGCACGCGGAAGCCGCCACCGATTTCCACCAGCTCGCCGCGCGAAATCGCGACTTCGCGGCCATGCGCCAGGCCCGTCAGTACCAGCAACGTTGCCGCGGCGTTGTTATTGACCACGACCGCGGCCTCGGCGCCGGTCAGCGTGGTGAGCAGAGATTCGGCGTGCACGGTTCGCGAGCCGCGTGTGCCTTCAGCCAGGTCGTACTCGAGGTTGGAATAGCCGGCGGCAATCGCCGCCAGGCGTTCAAGGGCGACCGGAGCGATCGGGGCTCGTCCCAGGTTGGTGTGGATGACCACGCCGGTGGCGTTGAGTACCGGCCGCAGCGAGCCGCGTGCGCCAGCGGCGAGCGCGGCTTGTGCTCCGCTCTCGATGATCGTGGCGGCGGCGTCGCTGTCGGCCGGCCCCTGGCCGTTGGCGATAGCCGCGCGCAAGCGATCGGCAGCCGTCCGCAGCGCGTTCACCGTGGCCTCGGCGCCAAACAGAGTGTCGAGTGTGCGAACGCCATCTCGCTGCCGCAAGGCTTCAATCGCAGGAATAATCCGAAAATCAGCCACGCGTCAGAATAGCACCCGGTACCCATCCATAGGCACCGTACGCACCCAAGGCACTTTATCGGGTGCCCTCTTTGCGCTACGATCACGGCTCCCATGACCCAGCGAACGCATCGTCCGGCCGAGAAGTTCTGGCCGTACGTCGAGAAGCCGGAAGAGCCCACTGCCGAGGAGCTGGCGGCGCTCGATCCCGACCTCCACAACACCCTGTTCGGGCCCCGCGACCTGCCGTTTTCGGTCACCCTGGTGTTTCCGCCGTTTGACGGACCGAACTACGACCAGGCGGTGGCGAAGGCCAAAGCGTCGGCGGAGTACCTGGAGCTCGGCGAGGGCGTCAATCGCCGCCATCGCGCGCGGTTCTTCCCCGGCGACGCGCTCGGCCTCAAGGATTTGTTCGAGATCATCGGGCCCGTGCCGGGTTGCGAAGTGCTGGTTGACGATCGGCCCATTCCGTATTCGCGCGAGCTGTGGCTGCCCCTGATCTGGCTCCTGCTTCTCGACTAAGCCCAGCCCGTGGCGCTTCCCAAGACCGAGTTCGACAAAGAGATGCAGCACCTCGAGGCCGAGATCCGGCGGCTCGAGGCCGAGTACAACATGTTCTTCGCCGGCCGCCTGCCACGCCTGCCGTGGGAGACGCGGACGCGCGTCGAAGCGCTGGTCAAGAAACACGACCGGTCGTTCATCCGCAACACCGCCGATCGTTTCCGCTTCGAGTCGATGCAGAACAAGTACGCGAAATTCTGCGAGTTGTGGCAGCGGCAACTGAACACGATGGAAGGTGGGCGTCCCAAGCGCGGTGGGATGAGTCCGCCACCGGCAGCGAGGTCTCGTTTCGGGTCGGTGTGAAAGACGGGAAAGTGTCGCTGACGGTAACGCCGGTCAAAGCGGGGGAGGACTGACGATGTTACGGGGAAACGATGCCGGGAGGGAGCCCAGCACCGTTTCGGTCAAGCAATAACTACGCGGCGCGGGTCACGTTGCCGGCCTGGGGACCCTTGGGTCCGTCGACGATTTCGAACTCAACCGGCTGACCCTCTTCGAGGGAACGGAAGCCGGCGCCCTGAATCGCCGAGTAGTGCACGAACACATCGCTGCCGCCTTCGCGCTCGATGAAGCCGTAACCCTTGGCGTTATTGAACCACTTGACCTTGCCTGTAATACGCATCGTTCTATTCCTGTCTTGCAGGTGGCTCAGGCCACCGTAGTGATCGAACCCCAGTCCCATCCTGCGGATGAGCTTGAGGGCAACAAAAAAGGCCGCAACTTGCGGCCTTCTGGTCCGCGCAAATGGACTGCGGCGATAATACCGGTGCGTTACATTTAGTGTCAATTGGCAATGCGGCAGCGATTGATGCGTTTTCGATTTTTCTTCGTTTCCGGGGGAGCCTCTGTTCATGCGCCGTGCGATTTTGAGTGTTTCAGACAAGACGGGCCTCGTGCCGTTCGCCCGGGCGCTGGCCGCCAGAGGCTTCGAACTGGTGTCGACTGGGGGCACTGCCAAAGCGCTGGCCGGCGCCGGCCTGCCGGTCGTGAACGTCAGCGACGTCACTGGCTTTCCCGAGATGATGGACGGGCGCGTCAAGACGCTGCACCCGAAGATTCACGGCGGCATTCTCGCCCGCCGGCATCATCCTGAAGACCTCGCGCTGGCCGAGCAGCATGGCATTGGGATGGTCGATCTGGTCGTCGTCAATCTCTATCCGTTTGTCGAGACGGCGGCCAGGCCAGGCATTCACTTCGATGACCTAATCGAGCAGATCGACATCGGTGGCCCCAGCCTGGTGCGGGCCGCCGCGAAGAATTTCCGCGACGTCCTGATCGTCGTCTCGCCGAAGGACTACGACGAGGTGATCGTCGAGCTGAATCGATCCGGTGGCCCGTCGCTGGAGTTCCGCTTCGACCTGGCCCGCCGCGCCTTCGCGCACACCGGCAGCTACGACACCGCCATCGCCGGCACCCTAGGCGAGGTCAGCGTTGAGGGTGAGAATTTTGCACGGCCCCAAGCCCCAAGCCTCAAGCCTCAAGACGTGCATCCCGAGCGCTTGCTCATTGATGCAGGCAAGCTCAGGGACCTTCGTTACGGCGAGAACCCGCACCAGCCTGCTGCGTGGTACGCGATCGAGCCGCCATCAGGTCTCGGCGCGCCGGCGATTCTGCAGGGCAAGGAACTCTCGTTCACCAACTTGCTCGACCTCGACGCCGCCGCCCGCATCGTGCTCGAGTTCAGCGAGCCGGCCGCCGCGGTGATCAAGCACACCAATCCGTGTGGTGTCGCGACCGGCGCGACTGTCGCTGAAGCCTACCTTCGCGCGCGCGAAGCGGATGCCCTGGCCGCCTTCGGCGGCATCATCGGCCTCAACCAAGCCATCGACGTCGACACGGCCACGGCCATCGTCTCGACCTTCATTGAAGCCGTAGTGGCGCCGTCGGTGGATGAAGCGGCCAGGCCGATCCTCGCAAAGAAGGCCAACCTGCGCGTGCTGGCGGCCGACTTCGGAGCACTCGGCGGCAACGAGTACCGCTCGATCCTCGGCGCCTTGCTGGTTCAGCAGCGAGATCAAGTCGTCGAAGCGCACACGCCGTGGCCGGCAGACGGCCTCAAGGTGGTGACCAAACGCCAGCCCACTGCTGAAGAATGGCAAGCGCTGCGATTTGCCTGGCGGGTGATGGCGCACGTGAAGTCGAACACCGTGATCTTCACTGACGCGTTCCGCACGTTGGCAATCGGCGCCGGCCAGAAGAGCCGCGTTGATGCCGTGAAGGTCGCCACCATGGAGGCGGCCGGATGGAAGTCCGCAGACGTGACGGCAATTCTCAAGGGTTCGGTCGCGGCGTCGGATGCGTTCTTCCCGCTCCGTGATGGTCTTGATGCCGTGGCCGCCGCTGGTGCGACGGCGATCGTGCAGCCGGGCGGATCGGTGAAGGACGCGGAAGTGGTCGCGGCTGCTGACGAGCACGGCCTCGCAATGGTGTTCACCGGCCGTCGGCACTTCAGGCACTAGCGCAATGTGGTGTCCGCCTTCGGGCGGACCGACAGACAAGTTGACCGTAGAGGCGGGTCGTCAGACCCGCCTTCCCGCTGGTCGGCTTGCAGGCTACGCGGCTTCCTCGTCCACCATCTTCTTCAACTGCCACATCGGGGATTCCTGCAGCGTCGCGTGAGCGTTCGCGACCAGCGCCAGTTGTTCTTCGACCGCGGCGATGCGGCGGACGAGGTGCAACCGGGTGGCCTCGGCATCGGTCCCCTCGATCGAGCTCTTCGTGGAGTTGCCCGACCTCGTGACGATAGCGGGCCTTAAACGCAGCCAGGTCGGCCTGCGCCCGCGCTGCGGCAAGGCTCTGTTGGGCGTAGGCCGTGTCGAGCTCGGACAGCCGCGTGCGCAAACCCTCGAGGTCGTGGCCATGGGGTCGCGCCGATGGAACCAGCACGGTCACACTAAGATGACAGCGAATTGATCAGGCCGTCAGCCAAGGAGCAGCTACACGAGCGGAACCGGTTTCGGGCCGGCTACAACTTCGCCCGGCTGATCGCGGCGAGCCCGCGGCTGGAGCCGTTCGTTCTGCCGAATGCCCATGGCGACGCGTCCATTGATTACGCCAACCCGGAGGCCGTGACGGCGCTGAATCAGGCACTGCTCAAGGACGCCTACGACCTTGAGTGGGACCTGCCGGCCGGCTACCTGTGCCCGCCAATCCCCGGGCGCAGCGAATATCTGCACCACCTCGCGGACCTGCTCGGGGTCGGCTCCGCGTCAACACCGCGGCGCACACCCGTGGCCGTCCTCGACGTCGGCATGGGTGCCAACTGCATCTATCCGCTGATCGGCGCGCGCGAATACGGTTGGCACTTCGTCGGCACCGAGGTCGATCCAGTCGCACTGAAGTGGGCGCGGGAGCTGGTGGCGGCCAATCCGTCGGTCGCCACGTTGCTCGAGTGCCGGCTGCAGAAGTCGCCGCTGTCGTGCTTCAGCGGCGTGACCCGCGCGGATGAGACCTTCGACCTGTCGATGTGCAATCCGCCGTTTCATGAGTCGGCCGAGGCGGCCGCCGAAGGTAGCCTCCGGAAGCAGCGCAACCTGGGGACGAAGCAATCGAAAGCGACGGCGTTGAACTTTGGCGGCCAGGCGGGTGAGCTCTGGTGTGAAGGCGGCGCGCTGGGATTTGTCGGCCGCATGATTGTCGAGAGTGCCGAGCGACCCCAACTGTGCCGATGGTTCACGACCCTCGTCGCGAAGCGCACGCATCTGCTACGTTTGTTCAAGCAGTTGGACGCAGTCAGCGCCGTTGACGTCCAAACGCTGGAGATGGCGCACGGCCAGAAAACAAGCCGCATTCTGGCCTGGACGTTCCGACGTTAGAATCAGCCAATGACGATGCTGCCCTTGATGAACCGGCGTGAAGCCCTGGCGGCCATCGCCACGACTGCGGCCCTGCCGCTGCTGAACGGCTGCAACGCCCAACCGGCGAAGAATCCTGACGCCGATGCGCTCGCGCTGCTGGCTCAGATTGGCGAGAACTACCTGCGCTTCGCCCCCGAAGGCGCGACCACGCTCGGCATCGATACCGGCGCGCGGGCAGCCCTTCGTTCGCAGCTCGCCGATCGATCGGCCGACGGCCAGAAGAAGATTGCCGACATCGTGCGGCAGGATCTCGAACGTGCGAAAGCTTTTGATACCGCTGGTCTTGGCCATGCCACTCGCACCAGCGTGGAGGTCGTGCGCAGTGCGTATGCCACCGCCAGCGAAGGCTTTGCCTTGCCCTATGGCGACCTCACCGTCGGCAGCTGGCGCAACACGCCGTACGTGGTGATCCAGAATGTTGGCGCCTATCTCGACCTGCCGCGATTCCTCGACAGCGACCATCCCGTCAACGACGCCGCCGACGCCGAGGCGTACCTCTCGCGTCTCCAGTCCTATGGCCAGCAACTCGACGGCGAGCGCGGCCGCATGCAAGCCGCCCGCAGCCAAGGGCTGGTGCCGCCGGCCTTCTTGATCGACAAGGCGCGCTCGCAGATGCAGATGTCGGCAAAGAGCGCTCGCGACGGTGGCTCGCTGGTCGAATCCATCGCGCGGCGGACGAAGACGATTCCCGGAAACTGGGCCGAGCGGGCGAAGACAATCGCGGCGCAGGAGATTGCCCCGGCGCTGGACCGGCAGATTGCCGAACTCGAGGCGCAGCGCGCCGTCGCCAAAGACGAAGCGGGGATGTGGGCGCGGCCGCATGGTGATGAGTTCTACCGGTGGGCGCTCAAGGCGTCGACCACCACCAACATGACGCCGGACGAAGTCCACGCCATGGGCCAGGCCGAGCTCGAGCAGTTGCACGGCCGCATGGATACGATCCTGAAGGGCGCCGGCTACACCAAAAGTACCGTCGGCGAGCGCATGCAGGCGCTGGCCCGGGATCCCCGCTACCAGTTTGCCGACGGCGACAAGGGCCGCGCCGAGATCCTGGCGTTCATCGAGGATCGTCTCACGTGGATCCGAGCCCAGCTCCCGCGCGCGTTCAACACGCTGGTCAATCCCAACATGGAAGTGAAGCGGTTGCCGCCGGAAGAAGAACCCGGCGCGCCGACCGCGTACGGCGGGTCGGGTTCGATCGACGGCAAGATTCCGGGCAAGTACTGGATCAATCTCCGGACGACGGAGCTGCACAGCAAGTACAGTCTGGCCGACCTGACGTTTCACGAATCAATTCCCGGTCACATCCTGCAGGGCAGTTACACGCACCAGATGCCGCTCATCCGGCAACTGCTCGCGTTCAACGCCTACTCCGAGGGCTGGGCGCTCTATGCCCAGCAATTGGCCGACGAGCTCGGCGCGTATTCCAGCGATCCCATCGGGCAGGTGGGATACCTGCAGGCCCTGGCGTTTCGTGCCTGCCGGTTGGTGGTCGATACTGGCATCCACGCCAAGCGGTGGACCCGCGAGCAGGGCGTGCGGTTCTTCGTCGAGGTCAACGGCTCGAACCCGATGGAAGTCGCCAGCGAAGTCGATCGCTACTGTTCGTGGCCGGGACAGGCGTGCGGCTACAAGGTGGGCCACAGCGAGATCAATCGCCAGCGCGAGCGGGCCATGGCCTCCGTTGGGTCGAAGTTTGACGTCAAGGCATTCAACGACACGGTGGTGCTTGGCGGCAACGTGCCGCTCGATGTGCTCGCGAAGAACGTGGATCAATATGTTGCGACCGTCGGCTCCTGATGCCGCCTCCGGCGAGCCCATCGTCTGGTTCGCTTCACGCGGTTGCTGACGCCATGCACGTCGTCCTGGTCCATCCCGACATTCACTGGAACACCGGCAACGCCGGCCGCACGTGCCTGGCGACAGGCGCCACGCTGCACCTGATCGAGCCACTCGGCTTCTCACTCGACGATCGCCAGGTCAAGCGCGCGGGCCTCGACTATTGGGAGCATGTCGACTTGAGGGTATGGCCCAACTGGGAGGCGTTCGAGGCGCAGCTCCCGGCGCTCGGTGAGCCATTCTTTTTCTCGACCAAGGCGACGCGGCTGCTGTGGGATGCGCCGCTCGGCACCGCGCAAGAGGCCGTGCTGATCTTCGGTCGAGAGACCGGCGGATTGCCCCCTGCACTGCACGATCAGTACCGCGACCGGTTCGTGGCCATGCCGATTCTGTCGTCGCGGGTGCGATCGCTCAACCTGTCCAACAGTGTGGCGGTGGCGGTTTACGAGGTGCTGCGTCAGCAGCGCGCCAAGAGAGAAGAGTGAGCGACAGGTTCAGTCCGCTCACCGGTCTTATCGATGTTCACTGTGCAGCTGTTTTTAAGGTCTACTCTGTGGCTGTTTATCGTCTAATCTGTGGCCATGAAGCTGCCTGCTCTCGTCGCCCTGATTGCCACGATCACCGTCACGACCGGCACAGCCCGTCAGCGTCCGCCCGACGTCATCCCCTCGGTTGACCACTACGTCCGAGTCACGTCAACGGTGCCGTCGATGGCCGGGCAGGTCGCCAACATCTACGTGCGCGAGCGCATGAAGACCGGCGCCATCGCGCCGGCTGCGGACCGTGTGGTGCTGTTCGTTCATGGCGCCGGCACCCCGGCCGAAGTGGCCTTCGATCCGTCAGCACGCGGCTATAGCTGGATGGCGTATCTCGCGGCCGAAGGCTTTGATGTCTTCGCGATGGACACCACCGGCTATGGCCGCTCCACGCGGCCCGCGGCCATGAACGATCCCTGCAACCTGTCTCCCGAGCAACAAAAGTTGTTCGTGCCGGCGTTGATGGCGGCGCCGTGCGCGGCAAGCTATCCGAACCAGGTGACGAACATCGGCTCGGACTGGAACGACCTCGACGGCGTGGTCAACTACATCCGCGCGCTTCGCAAAGTCGATAAGGTCAGTCTCGTGGCGTGGTCGCTTGGCGGCCCGCGCGCTGGTGGTTATGCGGCGCAGCATCCTGACAAGGTGCGTTCGCTGGTGCTGCTGGCGCCGGCCTACAATCGCAACGCTGAGGCTGCGGCGCCGGTCTTGCCGCGAGCCGGGGTCGCATTCAACACCCAGTCGAAGGCCGAGTTCGTCGCCAATTGGGACCGCCAGGTCGGTTGCCGTGATCAAGTCGAGCCGGCGGTGCGCGAAACCGTCTGGGCCGACATGATCGCGTCGGACCCGGTTGGCGCCACCTGGGGTAGCGGCGTGCGCCGCGCGCCGTCGACCACGACGTGGGGATGGAATACGGCGATGGCGGCAGCAACGAAGATTCCCGCGCTGATCATTGCCGGTGTGCACGACAAGCAGGTGACGCCCGATCGCGTGCGGCCGCTCTACGACGACCTGGGCTCGAGCCAGAAGGTCCTGATCGACCTTGGTTGCTCGGGGCACAACGCGATGTGGGAGAGCAATCGCCTGCTGATGTTCAAGGCGTCGCTCGACTGGCTGACCAGGGGCGCGGTCGGTGACACCAAGGCCGGCATCGTCCGCCTGGGCTACCCGGCGTCGAGCGCGCCGTAGCGGACTAGCTCGGAAAGCGCGCCTTGAGCTCGTCGCTTGAAACGGTCGAGGCGCCGAACTTGCCGACGACGATGCTGGCGGCCTCGTTGGCAATCCGGGCGGCTTCGGTGATGGTGCCGCCCGCGGCAATGGCCAGCGCCAGCGTCGCGATCACGGTGTCGCTGGCGCCGGTCACATCCGCGACTTCTTGAGCAGACGCCGGCAGGTAACCGTCGACGCCGGCATGCGACAGCCACATACCGTGCTCGCCACGCGTAATCAACACGTTCTCCACACCCAGTCGCTGGCGCAAGGCTTCCGCCGCCCGGCGGGCATCGTCGTGCGACTCGATGCGCATGTTGGTGGCGCTCTCCGCTTCGACCTGATTCGGCGTCACCAGCGAGGCGCCGGCGTAGTAGTCGATGTGCGGTACTTTCGGGTCGACGATCACGGGGATGCCAGCCGACTGGCCGTAGGCCGATAACTGCGCCATCGAGCGGCGGGTGATGACACCCTTCTGGTAATCAGAGACCAGAATCACCTGCGCGGCTGTGGCGCGCGTCTCGACCTGGGCGGCGAGCGCCTCGGCAATCGAGGTGCTGATCTCGTGGTCCGACTCGTAGTCGACGCGCGCCACTTGCTGATTGCGCGTCGTCACCACGCGCATCTTTGTCGTGGTTTTGCGCTCGGGGTCGATGATTAGTCCAGTGGCGTGCAGGCCCTTGGCCGCGAGCTCGTTCTTCAGTTGGGTGCCGGATTCGTCGGCGCCGATCACGCCGATCAGGTCGACCGCCGCGCCGAGGGCGCGCAGGTTGTGCGCCACGTTCGCCGCTCCGCCGAGGCGCCATTCCTCGCGAGCGAAGACCACGACGGGGACCGGCGCTTCCGGCGAGATCCGGCTGACGCGGCCGATCACGAAGCGATCGAGCATGACATCACCGACCACGGTGATGCGGCGTGACGCGAACCGGTCGATCAGGTGGTGTGCGCGCGCGGACGCGATCTCAGGCAGCATCGCGGCGCTCATGAGGGCAGGCCGCCATCGCGGTTGGCGGCAAACGGCAGGGTAATCATCACCAGCAGCAGCATCAGGAACTCGGAGTCACCGAAGTTGTACTCCGTGAGGCCGGCGGCGAGCATGGCGGCGATGGCGCCCAGTCCAGCGGCAGCCAGACCCTGGTTCCTCGAGTGGCGCAACAGCTTGAACAGGCCCAGTGAGGCGGAGCCGAGGAACCAGAACCACGCGCCCAGCGCCGGCAGGCCACGTTCCGCGGCGATCTGCATCGGCACGTTGTGCAAATGAGGATTGGTCGGCTTCACGGCATCGGCGACGCGGTAGTACGGATAGATGCGTTCGATCTGATCCGGGCCCACGCCCATCAGCGGGTAGTCCTTGACGATGGCGACGCCGGCCTCGAGCATGGCGACCCGGTCGCGGCTCGTCAGGTCGTTGCGATCGAAGATCGAATAGACGCGATCGGTCAGGGCCGGCGGCGCCAGCAAAATGCCGCCGCCGACGACGACCGGGATCAGCGCCAGCAGCCGGAAGTCCTTGCTGAGGAACAAGACCGCCACGCCGACGGCAACCCCGACCCAGGCGCCACGCGTCAGCGTGAGGCTCAAAGCAACGAGCAATGCCGGCATGATGAAGGCCGACCACAGACGGCCCGACGGGCCATAAAGAAGTCTCGCCGTCGCTGCACACACCACCATCATCAGCGTGCCGGAGTACGTCATCCAGTGCGACAGGGTGCCTTGCGGCCGACGGCCCAGGCCGTCGAAGTTCAACACGCCGTATTGAACAATGCCGACCAGGGCGCTGGCCGCACCGATCGTCAGAATGATGCTGAGCACCGAGTTGGCGCGGGCGCCGCGGGCCAGGTCATAGGTCACCGGCACCAGCATCAAGAGCACCAGTTGCTTGCAGTCGGTGAAGCTGACCTTGGGATCGAGCGAGAAGCCGGCCGAGGCGAGCGTCAGCGCCGCGTAGGTCACGAGCGGCCAGAAAAAGGGCGGCGCCTGCAGCCGCTCGCTGCGCAAGATGTGCGACACGAGCCACGTCAGCACGGCCACAGTCAGCAGGATCTGCGCCGCGGCGATTGACAGCTGCATGGTCGCGACAATGCCGACCAGCGCGAACCAGCCGATCTGTTCGAGTCGATCGCGCGGAGGCATGCCGGCGGTGAAAGACAGTGTGGTCACGGTTGTGTTGCGAGCAGCGTTCGCGCTGCGGCCAGCACCATGGTAGGCGAAATTGCGGTCAGGCAGCGAAAGTCGCCGGGCACGCAGTGCCGTTGGTGGCAGGGCCGGCAGGGCAGTGGCCCCGCGTCCACCCCGATGCTGCCGATCGCGGCGGCGCGCCACGGCAGCGACCGTTCCGGCAGGGTCGGGCCAAACAGCGCCACGACCGGCGTGGCGGTTGTCGCGGCGATGTGCAACGGTCCGCTGTCGCCGCCAATGTACAGGGCGGCGCGGCCAACCAGCGCGCGCAACTCCGACAGGTCGAATTCACCGGTCCGAAGGATGCGGTCGGCGGCCGGACCTGCGATGGCGCGCGCCTGGGCCGCGACCGACCGAGCCGCTTCGGCCTCCGAGGGCCCCGAGGTGATGATGATGCGGCGGGTGTGCGCGGTGAGGGCCAGTTGCGCCGCGACCGTCGCGAACGACGCGGTGGGCCAGCGACGAAACGGATTGCCGGCACTGACATGCAGCACGATGATCGCCGCCGAGTCGGGGACCCCGGCGGCGGCTAATCGGGCGGTGACCCCGGCTGCCGCCACCGGGTCGATCGGCATCACGACCGGATCCGTGGCGCCGGTCGGCGGCTCGATGCCGAGCGGTGCGATCAAGTCCCACTGATTCAGCACCGAATGGCGGGGCGGCACCAGCCTTCGCGACCACGGCACGCGTGTGGTGTAGCTCAATTGCCGTCCCGGCAGCGCGTAGCCGATGCGCTGACGCGCCCCGCTGGCCCAGGTCAGAAAGCCGCTGCGCGGACCGCCATGAAAGTCGATCACCAGGTCGTAGCCCTCGGCCCTGAGGCGCCCGGCCAGCCGCAGGTCATAGCGCAGGCGCGCCAGGCCGCGCGGCCGCGCCACCACCATGACCTCATTGAGGCCGGGATGGTGACGAACCACCGGCGCGGCCGGTGCTTCGACGAGATAGGTGATGTGGGCAGTCGGAAAGCGGCGGCGCACGGCGCCGATCGCTGGTGTGGTGAACACCACATCGCCGATCAGCCGCAGCCGAATCAGGAGGATCTTCAGGGCTCGACCGTCGCCTCGTCGATCAGCATGACCGGGATGTCGTCCTTGATCGGATAGACGCGGTGACAGGCGCCGCACTTGAGCCCGGTGCCATCCTTCACCAGCGTGACGGGAGTCTTGCACGCGGGGCACGCGAGGATTTCGAGCAACTCGGTATCGACGGGCATGGGCCGATCTTAACACCGAGGGTCGCGCGAGGGGGTTCTGCGGGGTAAGATCGCGCCATGCGTGCGCTGCGCTTGGTCTTTGTTGCACTGGTGGTGGCCGGCCCGGCGTTCGGACAGACCGCCGCCCCGGTCGACCCGAAGGCGCAGGCGTTCTTCGAATTCCTGGTGGCGCGCCGCCTTGAAGCGACCGGTGACGCGACCGGGGCGATAGCCGCGCTGCAGCGCGCCCAGCAGCTTGACCCCGGCTCGGCCGGCATCGCCGCGGAAATGGCCGGCGCCTACGCGCGGCAGGAACAGAACCCGTCGGCCATTCTCCAGGCCGACAAGGCCCTGGCGATTGATGCCAACAACGAAGAGGCGCACAACGTGCTCGCCCAGATCTACGCGGCGTGGTCCGAGGGTGGCGCCGGACTGCCGGCCGGAGAGACCGCGGCGGGCGCGCGGCTGAAGGCGATTGGGCACCTCACGGCCATCCAGAAGTCGCCGCTGATGGCGGTCGATCCCAATCTGCAGATGACGTTGGGACGGCTGCAGTTGCGCGCGGGTCGCACCGCCGAGGCCGTGCCGATTCTCGAACGGGTCGCCACCCAGGCTCCCTGGGCAGCCGAGCCGCTGGTGCTGCTGTATGAGGCATACATGGCCGGCGGCAAGCTCGATCAGGCTGAGGAAGCCCTGATTGGCGCCGCGCAGATCAACCCGCGATACTGGGCGCAACTCGGCCAGTTCTACGAGCGCGGCAACCAGTGGGATGACGCGGCCGCCGCCTATGAACAGGCACTCAAGGGCATGCGCCAGCCGAGTCGTGACGTGCAGGTGCGTCTCGCGACCGCGCTGCTGAACACCGATGACGGCGCGCCCCGTGCCCGGGTCGTGCTCGGCGAGCTGTTGCAGGCGAGTCCCGGCGATGTCCGCGTCCTCTACCTGCTGTCGAATGCCGAACGCGCCGACGGTGACCTGAAGGCCGCGGAAAGCACCGCGCGCAAGATCACGGCCGCGGACCCTGCCAGCGTCACCGGCCTCTACGCGCTGGTGCAGATCCTGTTCGAGCGCTACGAGTTCAAGCAAATCGTGGACGTCGTGGCGCCGTTCGCCAAGGACCCCGTAGCCCGGTCAAAGGGTCGCGAGAACGAAGGCGCCGCCGTCCTGGTGCAGTTGGGCATCGCGCAGCAGCAACTGGCGCAGTGGGACGCCTCGATTGCCGCGTTCACCTCGGCCAAGTCCCTCACGCCGCGCGACCCCGAGCTCGACGCCTACCTCGTGCAGGCTCACCTCGCAGCGCGCCGATTCGACCGCGCCGAAGTCCTGGCTGGCGAGAACCTCGCGAAGAATCCGAATCAACCGCGCATGACCCGCTTGCGAGCGCAGGCCCTGTCCAAAGGCGGCAAGCCCGCCGAGGCGGTGCAGTTGATGGAGGCGGGCGCCGCCAGAAATCCGACCAGCCGCGAATATGTGGTCGGCCTCGCCGATCTGTATGTGGACCAGAAGCGGGCCGACGATGCGGTGCGCACGCTGGAGCAGGCGCGCAAGACCTTTGGCGACGATGCAGTGCTGACCATGCGCATGGCGACCGCCTATGAGGTGGGCGGCAAGCTGGTGGAGGCCGAGCGGGAATTGCGGCGTTTGATGGCCGATGACCCGCTGAACGCCAACGCGCTCAACTCGTTGAGCTACCTGCTGGCCGACCGTGGCACCCGGCTCCCTGAAGCCGTGGAGTTGGCCCAGCGGGCCGTGAAGATCGAGCCCGACAACCCGTCGTATCTCGACACGCTCGGATGGGCACTGTTCAAGCAGGGGAAGGCCGATGAAGCGAACGTGCCGCTCAGCCGGGCCGCCGCTGTGCTGACCGCTAACTCGGTTATTCAGGATCACCACGGCGACGTGCTCGCACGGCGCGGCCGCCACGCCGAGGCGGTGGCCGCCTGGCAGCGCGCGCTGGCCGGTGACGGCGAACAGCTCGATCGCGCCGCGATCGAGAAGAAGATCAAGGCCGCTCGCGCCAAGACAAGATGATCCGTGTCCTCGCCACCCTGGCGATCGCGCTCGCACTGTCGGCGTGTGCCGCGCGGACGCCGCCGCGCCCGACCGGTACCGCCGGCCCGGATTCATCGGCGATCGAGGCGTTCATTAGCGCGACCACCGCCTGCCGCGGCTTTCGCTCGCTGACCGGTGAGCTGTCGCTATCGGGCCGCGCCGCCGGCGAACGTATTCGCGGCCGGGTGATTGCCGGCCTCGAGGCGGGTGGGTCGGTGCGTCTCGAAGGCGTCGCGCCGTTCGGTCCGCCTGTCTTCATCCTTGCAGGCAAGGCCGAGAAAGCAACCTTGCTGTTGCCGCGCGAGCATCGCGTGCTGAAGGACACCGCGGTCGCGGCCGTGCTTGAGCGACTGACCGGCCTGGCGTTGGGCGCCGATGACCTGCGATTGATGGTGTCCGGGTGTCTCGCCGATCACGCTGCGCCAGCCGCAGGACGACAGTGGCCGGGTGGTTGGCAGGCGGTGACGCTCGGGCCTGACCGCGTGGCGTATCTACGGCTTCAACAGCGCCGTCCCGTTGTCGTCGCGGCCGATTACGGTCCGTGGCGGGTCGATTACTCGGAGCACCGGAGCGGCTATCCGCGGGTTGTTCGCGTCCGCCGGACTGGCGATGCCACCACTGATGTCACGGCCCGGGTCGGCGAGCTTGAGGTGAACACCACCATCAATCCGCTGGCGTTTACCCTTGACGTACCATTGGCCGCCGACCCGATGACCCTCGATGAGTTGCGATCGGTCGCGCCGCTCGTCCCCAAGGAACCCTGATGCCGTCTGTCAGCCTGCCGGCCTTCGCGAAGATCAATCTCGACTTGCGGATCCTGGGCACCCGCCCCGACGGCTATCACGACCTGCGCACCATTTTTCAGAGCCTCGCGCTGTTCGACCAGGTGACGGTGACGCGGCGTCGCGGGCCGTTCGAGATCATCTGCGATCAGGAAGACATTCCGACCGACCGCCGCAACCTGGTGTGGCAGGCCGCGTCGCTGCTGCACCGGGTCTCGACCGGCAAGACCAGCGCGCCGCAGGGCATCTCGATCGATCTGCGCAAGCGCATCCCGAGCGAAGCGGGATTGGGCGGCGGCAGCGCCGATGCCGCCATGACCCTGCTGGCGTTGAACCAGTTGTGGCAGCTGGATCTGGACCCGGCCACGCTCACCCGGATTGGCGCGCGGCTGGGCGCCGACGTGCCATATTTCCTGGTGGGCGGCACCTCGCTCGGGCTGGGGCGCGGCGACGACATCTATCCGCTCGCCGACCTGCCGACCGTCCACGTCGTCATTTTGCGCCCAGGCTTCGGGGTATCGACGGCGGATGCGTATCAGTGGTTCGACGGAGAAATCCGCCGAACGCGTGAGCCAGTGCCCCGCCAGTGTCCGGCCGGGTGGCCCAGGTGGGTCGCGACCTTGCGCAACGACCTCGAGGCGCCGGTCGTCCGCCATCATCCTGCAATTGCACGGATTCGCCAGTCTTTGCTCGACGCCGGGGCCAATTTTGCCGCCATGTCGGGGTCTGGTTCGGCGGTGTTTGGCCTGTTCGAACGGGCCGAAGCGGCGCGCCGTGCGGCCAACGACCTGGCCCGGCCGGGTTGGCTGTCGCTCCACACCCGGACGATGGCGCGCCGGGAATACGCTCGCCGGGTTGCCGCCGGCCTCAAAACTCGGATACGATAACGGTTTGCCCCTGGGTGTTGGGGCGTGGCCAAGCGGTAAGGCGCCGGCCTTTGGAGCCGGTATTCGAAGGTTCGAATCCTTCCGCCCCAACCAACTTTGTTCGGTCCCGCCTCAGGCGGGACAATCTTGATATGCGACCAACCGGTTTCGGAGATCTGAAAATCTTCTCAGGCAGCGCTCATCCGCAGCTTGCGGCTGAGATTGCCGAGTTCCTTGGGGTGGAACTCGGGCAGGCACGCCTCCGCCGGTTTCCCGACACCGAAGTCTCGTTCCAGATCGACGAAAACATTCGTGGCACCGACGTCTTCATCGTCCAGCCGACCTGCGCTCCGGTGGATCCCCACTTGATGGAGCTGATGATCATGACCGACGCGTTCCGTCGATCGTCGGCGGCGCGCATTACCGCGGTCAGTCCGTATTACGGCTACGCCCGGCAAGACCGCAAGGACAAGCCGCGGGTGCCGATTTCTGCCAAGCTGGTCGCCAACGTGCTCACCGCCGCAGGCGTGAACCGCGTGCTGTGTATGGACCTGCACAAGGCGCAGATTCAGGGCTTCTTCGACCTGCCGGTGGATCACTTGTTCGCCGCGCCGGTGATCATTGATTACCTGTCGCGCCAGTCGTACGAGAAGCTGACCATCGTCGCGCCCGACGCCGGCGGCGCCGAGCGGGCGCGCGCCTACGCCAAGCGTCTCGACGCCGAACTGGCCGTGATCGACAAGCGCCGCAGCGAAGACGGCACCGCCGAGGTCATGAACGTGATCGGCGCAGTGGCCGGCCGCACCTGCGTGATCGCTGACGACATCATCGACACCGCCGGCACCATCCAGAAGGCGGCCCAGGCGCTCAAGGACAACGGCGCTGAGCGGGTGCTGGCCTGCGCGATTCACGGCGTCTTGTCAGGTCCGGCGATCGAGCGCATCGAAAAGTCGCCACTCGATAAGTTGCTGATCACCAACACGATTCCGCTGACCGCGGATCGTGCCAAGTGCCAGAAGATCATCGTGCTGTCGGTGGCCCGCCTGCTCGGCCAGGCGATGCGCAGCATTCATGAAGAAACTTCCGTTTCGTCATTGTTTGTGTAGTGACGAACCTTCAGGTTCGTCGACGTTTAATCCGGCAAAGGGTGTAGGCCGTAGCCGAAGCCCGAGGAAGGTAGTCAGGTCATGGAAGCAGTACTCGACGCAGTCAAGCGCAGCACCAAGGGCAAGAACGAAGCCCGTCGTCTTCGCGTCGCCGGGCAGATCCCGGCAGTGGTCTACGGCGCGCAGAAGGCCGGCGATGCCGCCGCACCCGAATCGGTCGCGGTTGACCCCAAGCCCTTCATGCGCATTCTGCACTCCAGCTCTGGCCTCAACACCCTGATCACGCTCAAGATTGCCGGCGGCAACGCCGCCCGCGTCCTGGTGCGCAACGTGCAGCTGGAGCCGGTGACCCAGCACCTGCTGCACGCCGACTTCTTCCGCGTCAACATGGACAAGAAGATCACGGTCACCGTGCCGGTCACCCTGCGCGGCGAAGCCCGCGGCGTGAAGGCCGACGGCGGCGTGCTCGACTTCGTCCACCGCGAGATCGAAGTCGAGGTGCTCCCGGCCGAGATTCCGAACTCGATCGAGATCGACGTGACTGATCTCGGTATCGGCGATGCCATCCACGTGCGCGACGTCGCGGCCAACGCGGCCTGGACGCCGGTCACCGATTCCGACCTCATGCTCGTCCATATCATCACCATCAAGGTCGCTGAAGAGACCCCTGCTGAAGGTGCCGCCGCGGCCCCGGCCGGTGGTGCCGCCGAACCCGAAGTGGCCAAGAAGGGCAAGACCGATAAGGACGGCGACGCCAAGGACGCCAAGGGTGGCGATAAGAAGGACGACGGCAAGAAGAAGGACGACGGCAAGAAGAAGGACGATAAGAAGAAGTAATGAAGCTGGTTGTCGGTCTCGGCAATCCCGGTTCCGAGTACCGCGACACCCGTCACAACGTGGGCTTTCTCGTGGCCGACGAGATCGCCCGCCGCTGGCGGTTGTCGGATGCGTGGCGCGAGAAGTTCGAGGCACTGCATGTCAGGACCACGGTGGGCGACCAGGCGGTGATCGTCGCCAAGCCACTTACCTTCATGAACCGCAGCGGGCAGGCGGTGGCCGGGCTCGCGGCGTTTTACCAGATCGACCCGGCCGACGTGCTGGTGGTGACCGACGATGTGGCGCTGCCACTGGGGCGGTTGCGGGCGCGGCCTGACGGCGGCGCCGGCGGCCATAACGGGCTGAAGTCGATCATCCAGCACCTCGGCACGCCGGCGTTTCCGCGCGTGCGGGTGGGGGTGGGACGCGGCGACGATCGCCGCGACCTCGCGGATCACGTGCTCGGCCGGTTTGACGCCGGTGAGCGCGACACGGTTTCGGCGGCGGTGCTGCGAGCTGCCGATGCGTCGGAGAGATTTCTCACCGACGGAATTGAACGCGTGATGAGCGTGTTCAACGCAGCAGAGAAGCAAGACCCGGACCCTGCATAAGGCAGACCGGTTCTCCTTGCCACTACGGTGGCCAGGCGAAGGTTGGTCGGGCGGGTAGGACTGGTCGGGCGGGTAGGGAGCATTCCCCACCTGTCTCACCAGCCCCACCAGCCCCACCGGCCCGAACCCGTCCACAAGGAGCAGTATGAGTAATCGCACCTACGAACTGATCTACGTCCTGAAGCCGGACGCGCCCGAGACGGAGGTCGCCGACATGCACAAGCAGGTTGCCGACATCGTCGAACGCATGGGCGGCGCTATCGACAAGACCGAGAACGTCGCCCCCTGGGGCCGTCGTCGCCTCGCGTATGAGATCGGCCATCACAAAGAAGGCTTCTACGTCCTCGAAGTGATCACCGGCTCGGCCGAGTTGATGAAGGAAATCGATCGCCGACTCAAGGTGACCGAAGGCCTGCTGCGCCACCTGATCGTCCGCGTTGACGAGTCGACGATCAAGGCCGAGCGCATGCGTGCCAAGCGCACTGAAGAGTCGCGCCGCCGCCGTGTGGCGCGTGGCCTGCCGCCCGATCGTCAGCCGGGTGAGGGTCCGCAGGGTGAAGATAACGACGATTCCGGCGACCTGATGTTCGACGGTGGGGAGATGGAGGCTTAACATGGCATTCGGTGGACCCAAGCGAGGCGGCCCGGGCGGAGCCCGTGGCAAGGATGCCAAGGACGCCAAGGGTGGCGACAAGCGTCGTGGTGGTGGATTCTTCCGGCGCCGGAAAGTCTGTAAGTTCTGCGCCGATAAGATCGACGACATCAACTACAAGGACGTCAAGCTGCTGAGCGGCTTCGTTCCCGAGCGTGGCAAGGTGTTGCCGCGCCGGATTTCAGGGACCTGCGCCAAGCACCAGCGCGGCCTGCGCGTCGCAATCGTTCGTGCGCGCCAGCTCGCCCTGCTGCCATACGCCGCGGATTAAGGGAACACGAACAATGGAAATCATTCTCCGGGATCACGTCGACCACGTGGGCAAGCGCGGCGACGTCGTCAAGGTCGCCGATGGTTACGCTCGCAACTACCTGCTGCCGCGCAAGCTGGCCCTGCCGGCGACCGAGGCGAACAAGAACTGGATCGCGCGCGAGCGGAAGATCTCCGAGTCGCGTGAAGGCGAAGAGCGCGTGGCCGCCGAAACGCTGGCCGAACGGCTGGTCGCCCTCGAGCTGCAGATTGCCCGCAAGGTGGGCGACAACGACACCATGTACGGGTCGGTGACCAACGGCGACCTTGCGGACCTGATCAAGGAAAAGGGTTTCGATCTCGACCGCCGCAAGATCTTGTTGCCCGACCCGCTGCGCGCACTCGGTGAAGTGCTCGTGCCGGTGAAGCTGCACCGTGACGTGACGGCGCAACTCAAGGTCACGATCGTCAAAGAAGCCTAAGAGGGCTCCCGCCCGCTATGGCCGAGACCGCCGCCCCGGCACCGCTCCGCACCCTGCCTCATAACCTCGAGGCGGAGCGGTCGGTGCTGGGCGCGATTCTGATCGACAACGACACCTACAACGTGGCGGCGGCGATGCTCGACGCCAAGGCCTTCTTCCGGGATGCGCACCGACGCATCTTCGAACGGATGGCCGACCTGTCGGAGCGCAGCCAGCCGATCGATTTGGTGACGCTGAAAGAAGAGCTCGAGCGCGCGAGCGAGCTGGATGAGGTCGGCGGCCCCGCCTACATCGCGTCGCTGGTGGACGGAGTGCCGCGCTCGACCAACGTCGAGTACTACGCGCAGATCGTCAAGGAGAAGGCGACGCTGCGCAGCCTGATCTTTTCGGCCAACAAGATTGTCTCGAGCGCCTACGAGGCCGACCAGGAAGCCGACCTGATCCTGGACGAGGCTGAAAGCGCGATCTTCGCGGTCGCCGAAGACCGTATCAAGACCGGCTTCGTGGCGATGCGCGACCTGGTGCGCGAGAGCTATCCGAAGATCGAAAAGCTGTTCGAGAACAAGACCTTCGTCACCGGTGTACCGACCGGTTTCCAGGACATCGACAAGAAAACCCGCGGCCTGCAGGCGGGCGACCTGGTGATCGTCGCCGCCCGGCCGTCGATGGGCAAGACCAGTCTCGTGCTCAACATCTGCCAGTACGTCGCCACGCACGGCGGCGTGGCCGGCTTCTTCAGCCTGGAAATGTCGAAAGAGTCGCTGTTCATGCGCATGCTGGCGTCTGAAGCGCAGATTGACATGTATCGATTGTTGAGCGGCCAGATCGGGCAAAAGGAATACGGGCAGATCACGCACGCGCTCGAGACTCTCAGCGAAGGGCAGTTGTTCATCGATGACACCGCCGGCATTGGCGTGATGGAGATGCGCGCCAAGGCGCGCCGCCTCAAGGCCGAACATGGCCTGAGCGTGCTGGCGATCGACTACGTGCAGTTGATGACCGGACGAGGCCGGTTCGAGAATCGCAACCTCGAACTGGCGTCGATCTCGCGCTCGCTCAAGGGCCTGGCCAAGGAACTGAGCGTGCCGATCATCGTACTGTCACAGTTATCGCGCGCGCCGGAAGGCCGCTCGGACAAGCGCCCGATGCTGTCTGACCTGCGTGAATCCGGCGCCCTCGAACAGGACGCCGACGTCGTCTGCATGATCTTCCGCGAAGAGATGTACAAGACCGACGACACGCCGGCCGATTCAGACGGCGTCGCCGAGATCCTCATCGCCAAGCAGCGTAACGGCCCGACCGGCACGGTCAAGCTGACCTTCCTGCGCGAGCAGACCCGGTTCGCCAACTACTCGGGCCCGGGCTACGCCGCCAGCGACGACTAGTGCCATGGTCTGGCTAAAGCCGGACACCACATCAAGGTGGCGTCCGCCTTTAGGCGGACCATGCCACCCTGTGCTGTAATCCTCCAGTGACCCGCTGTACCACCGCGCGCGTCGATCTGGCCGCCCTCGACCGGAACTTCCGTGCCATCGGTGGCTACCTTCAGGACGAGGCGTCGCTCAACCGCGGCGCCGGCCGCGGCGCCGTGCGTCCTCCCGGCATCATCGCCGTCGTCAAGGCCAACGCCTACGGACATGGCGCGCGACCGGTGGCCAAGACCCTTGAGGCCGCCGGTGCCACCATGCTGGCCGTCGCTGACATTGAAGAGGGCGTCGACCTGCGCAGGTCGGGCATTCACGCACCGATTCTGGTATTTGGCGCACTGAGCGTCAGCGATCTCGACGGCGTCTTCGACCACGACCTGACGCCGACCATTTCCAGTCCCGCCGCCGGTGCGGCACTGCAGGCCGTCGCGGACAAGCGCGGGACGAAGCTGCGATATCACTTGAAGATCGATACCGGGATGAACCGCCTGGGGTTCCGCCACGACAACCTGCGGCGGACGCTGCCGGCGTTGTTGTCGAGTCCCAACCTGTCGCTCGACGCGGTCCACACGCATTTCGGTAGCGCCGACGAACCAGGGCACCAGTTGTTCGACGACCAGCGCACCCGGTTTGAGTCGGCGTGCCACGTGCTTGACGAACTGTCCGCCGGCCCGCGCCTGCGGCACGCCGCCAACTCGGCGGCGCTGCTGCGCGATTCGCGCGTCTGGTACGACTTGGTCCGGCCCGGGCTGTTGCTCTATGGCCTGGTGCCGCCGCCGCTGGGGTCAACGCTGCCACTCGCGCCCGTCATGTTCCTCACCAGCCGGGTCGTCGCCGTCAAAGGCGTGCGGGCGGGGGAGACCGTCGGCTATGGTGGCCGCTTCACCGCCGACCGGGCCGTGACCTTAGCTGTCATTCCCGCCGGCTACGCTGATGGTCTGGATCGACGCCTGGAGGGACGGGGCGCGGTCCTGATTCGAGGCCGTCGCGCAGCTATCGTCGGCGCTGTGAGCATGGATATGCTGACGGTCGACGTTACGGACATCGATGCCGTCGGGCCGGGCGATGAAGTGGTGTTCCTGGGATCGCAGGGCAGCGAGCCGCAGCAGACGATCGATGCGCGGGAGATGGCGGCCTGGATTGGGACGATCCCCTACGAGATCCTGTGTCGCCTCGGCGCTCGCGTGGAAGGCAAGTATGCATGAACAATCACGAAGGTCACGAAGGCCACGAAGGCCACGAAGTTTGTCTGAAGTTCCTTCGTGTTCCTCGTGAACTTCGTGTTTGCATTGAAAGCCCATGAAATCAGCCAACAAGCCCGTGTTCGTCTGCCAGGAGTGCGGCACGCAGCAGCCCAAGTGGCAAGGCAAGTGCCACGACTGCGGCGCGTTCAACTCGTTTGTTGAGGAACGCGTGACCGAGCCGAGTGCCGGCCCAACCGAGCATCGCTACTCGACGCTCGGCGTCGTCTCGCATGGCGCCAAGAAGTACGCTGACATCGAGGCGTCCGACGCAGATCGCATCTCCACTGGAATCACCGAGTTTGATCGCGTGCTGGGCGGCGGCATCGTTCCCGGATCGCTGATCCTGCTGGGCGGTGAACCGGGCATTGGCAAGTCCACGCTGCTGTTGCAGGCGGCCGCGAACTTCGCGCACCACGTCGGTCCTGTGTTGTATGCCTCGGGCGAAGAGTCTGAGCACCAGATCAAGTCGCGCGGCGACCGGTTGGGCGTCGGCGAGGCGCCGCTCTATTTGCTCGCCGAGACGTGCATCGAGCGGATTCTCGAGGAGGTGGGGCGCGTCAAGCCGGCACTGCTGGTGGTCGACTCCGTGCAGACGGTGTTCTCGCTGAAGTTCCAGTCGGCGCCAGGCAGCATTGGCCAGGTCCGCGAGGCGGCCACCCAGTTCCTGTTTATGGCCAAGGGCCACAACATCCCGACCTTCCTCGTCGGCCATGTGACCAAGGACGGCAACATTGCCGGCCCCAAGGCACTCGAGCATGTCGTCGACACGGTGCTCTACTTCGAGGGCGAGCGGCATCACTCGCATCGGGTCGTGCGTGCGGTGAAGAACCGGTTCGGGGCCATCAGCGAACTCGGCGTGTTCGAGATGACCGGCACCGGCTTGCGGCCCGTGCCCAATCCATCGGCGATGTTCCTGGCCGAACGTCCGACCGCGACCCCGGGTTCAGCGGTGCTGTGCTGCCTCGAGGGAACGCGCCCCTTGCTGGTCGAGGTGCAGGCGCTCGTCAGCACCAGCAGCTACGGCACCTCGCGCCGCATGGCGGTGGGGATCGACCAGAACCGGCTGTCGCTGCTGCTCGCCGTGCTCGAGAAGCGCGCCGGCCTGCACCTGGTGTCTGACGATGTATTCGTGAATATTGCGGGGGGCATGAGCATCGACGAGCCGGCCGTCGATTTGGGCATTGTGGCCGCGGTGGCCTCGAGCCTGCGCAATCGCCCGGTCGCGCCCGCCACGGCCGTCTTCGGCGAGGTCGGACTCGGCGGAGAGATTCGCGGCGTATCGCAGGCCAACCTGCGGATCCGAGAGGCCGAACAAATGGGCTTCACCCGTATCGTCCTGCCGGCGTCGAACACCGATGCCAGTGAAGAATCGGGCAAGGCCGAGCTCGTCGGTGTCCGTTCCGTCGGTGAGGCGCTCGACATGCTGCTGCAGTAGGTCCCCAGGCCCCCAAGACTCCTTGACCTCGTCACCCCAGCGGCCGTAAGGTTGCCGGATACCTTCCCGCGCTTTCGCGGGGCTTTGATATGGCCTGGTTCATAGTCGCGCGACTCGTCTTCGTAGCGGCGGTCTCGGTGTCAGCCGTGATGCTGAAGCCGCTTGGTGCCGATTTGCCGAGCAACCTCGCCCTGGGCGGCGGCCTGGCCGTGATTGCGGTGGCCTTCGAATGGATGCTCCGCAAGACCGCGGTCACGCACATGCTCGGCGCGTTCCTCGGCGGTGCGATTGGCCTGCTGCTGGCCAAGGGCATCAGCGAAGCGCTGTTCTGGATCGATCACGGCGACCAGCGGGTCGCCTTCATGCACAGCTTTATCCTGTTGGTGTTCCCGTACATCGGCGCAGTCGTCGGCGGGCGCAAGGGCGAGTGGCTCGAGCCGGCGCGTCTGATCGCCCTGTTTCGCGCCGCCGGACCCGAGCGCCACTACAAGATCCTGGACACCTCGGTGATCATCGACGGCCGCATCGCCGACTTGTGCGAGACCGGGTTCATCGATGGCGCCATGGTGGTGCCGCAGTTCGTACTCAAGGAACTGCAAATGGTTGCCGACTCCTCGGACTCGATGAAGCGTAACCGCGGCCGTCGCGGCCTCGACATCCTGCAGAAGATCCAGAAGATGTCCGGTGTCGAAGTGGTGATCTCCGACGTCGATTTCCCAGAGGTCAAGGAAGTAGACCTCAAGCTGATCGAGCTGGCGCGGACGCTGGCGGGAAAAATCGTCACCAACGATTTCAATCTCAACAAGGTGGCCCAACTGCGCGGCGTGTCGGTGCTGAACATCAACGAGCTCGCCAACGCGCTGAAGCCGGTGGTGCTGCCGGGCGAGATCATGAAGGTGTTCATCCTCAAGGAAGGCAAGGAATACAACCAGGGTGTCGCCTACCTGGATGACGGCACGATGGTGGTCGTCGATAACGCCCGTAAGATGATCAGCAAGACCATCGACGTCGCGGTGACCAGCGTGTTGCAGACCACGGCTGGAAAAATGATCTTCGGGCGTTACCTCGAACCCGGCGGCGCACAGGCCGCCGCGCCGCGCGTGACCTCGTCGGCGCAAGGCATCGTCTCGTCCTTGCCGATCGTCGCCACGGATCGGTAATTCTGGGCCTTGTCTTTCCATCTGCTCCGGACCGTCCTCTTTCTCATTCCGTCGATTGCGGTTTACACGATCGTCCTCGGCATCGCCTCGATCACGTCGAGCTTCTTCGACCGCAAAGGTCATTTCGGACATGGCTGCGCGCGGCTGTGGTCGCGGCTGATCCTAATGACGACCGGCGTGACAGTCACGGTTGAGGGGCTCGACCGCGTGGTGCCGGGCAAGACCTACGTGTTCGTGGCGAACCACCAGAGCATTTACGACATCCCGGTGTTGTTCTGGTCCATTCCCTTTCAACTACGCATCATCGCGAAAGCGTCGCTCGGCAACTTTCCCATGCTCGGACCGCACCTGAAGCGGACCGGACACATGCTCGTGGACCGCAGCCGGCCCGACAAGGCCGGTATTCTCGGTTGGGCCAGCCGGCTCACGTCGAACGGCCTGTCGCTGATCGTGTTTCCGGAAGGCACGCGCAGCCGCACCGGTATGATGGGCAAGTTCAAGGGCGGCAGTCTCCTGCTGGCCATGCAGGCCGGGTTGCCGCTGGTGCCGATCTCCGTGATTGGCAGCCGCCACGTCATGACGAAGGGCGAACTGACGACGCGTCCGGGACATGTCACGCTGCTGGTGCACGGACCGATCGAGACGACGGCGAACGCCGAGCCGACGCCGGCGCAGATTCGCGCGCTGGCTGAACAGGTGCGTGAAGTGATCCGTCCAGCGGTGGAGGCCGAAGCCAATGCCTGATTCGATCTTCACGCTGGCGCCAGAACTTGCCGCCATCGTGCGACCAGGACTGATCTGGTGGAGTGGGGCCGCGGTCGTCGCCTGCGACCATCGGCTCGATCCGCTGCTGGCCGCTGCCGAGGCCCGCGTCCGCTTGACGCCACCCGCTGACGCGGACGCCGTGCGGACGATGTACAAACAGGTGGGTATCGATCCCACCAAGACCCGTCCGTCGAACGAGGCGCTGCTGCGCCGCGTGCGCAAGGGCGACACCATTCCGCGCATCAACTCGCTGGTCGACATCGTCAACTGGTGCTCGCTCGAATTCCAGTTGCCGTACGGGTTGTACGACTACTCGAAGATCAAGGGGCCGGTGACGATCAGACTGGGTGCGGATGGGGAGTCCTACCCGGGCATCCGCAAGGACGATGTCAACGTCAGTGGCCGGATTACGGTGGCTGATGCGACTGGTGCTTTCGGGAATCCCACCTCTGACTCGGCACGCACCATGGTCACGACGGCCACTACCGACGCGCTGGTCGTGATCTACGCCCCGGTCGAGATCGCCTCGGCCCAGGTCCGGCGCGTGCTGGATGTCACGTCCAGCCGGCTGGCCGACATCGTGGGCGGCCACGAGACCGCGCGAAGCACCACGTAAACGTCGTCTGTTTCAACCTGCTTGTGCCCGGGCCGATTCCCATCGGGTCTGCGTTCGGTTGTGAATGGCTCAACCACTTCGCTGGCGCCGGCCGCGCCTGCCGGCAACCGTATGCCGCGTCGATGCTGAACGTCTCGCCGATGAGCTCTGGCTCGCGGAGCAAGAATGCCGTGCTGGCGTTGAACACCGGTGCCAGAATGGGCGGGAGCCCGGCGGTGATTTGATCTGGCAGATCGGAACCGGTTACTTCAGTTACCGCACACCTGGGCACGGCGGCATTCTGCCGGCCGCGAAGCTGACGCCCGAGATCGTCGCGATTCGCGGCGTGGTCCCCGGCCTCGATAGTGGTGTCGTTCCAGGCGCACACCGCGCTGTCGACGCCGCTCGGCCGCCTGCTGTTCCTGCAGACGTTGCGGGAGGCGTCGGGTGGCAGGCCGCGAGCTCCATCCCTCGCTCGAGCCGGGCTCGCTGTTGAACGGTTCGGTGAATGGCGGCATGGGCCGCGCGTGGGAAACGGCCCGCCCCGATCGCTTCTAACTCCGGGTCCCGGACCTCGAGAGCAAGCGGACCCCGCTGCGTTCGACTGTCACTTCTCGGCGTCCAGTTCCTGGCTCCACAGTTTTTCGTTGTTCAGGTTCCACAACGCCGCCGTCAAGCGCTCGGTGCGCGGGTCGATGGTGAGAGTGCCGAAGAACTGCAGGCCCTCGCTCGGCGGGCGGTTCGGCTTCATCCCTGGCGGCAGGCTGTTGAACACTTGCGTGCAGCCAAACGTCGGGTCGATGCCATTGGGCCCGAACGTGCCGGCGTGCAACGGCCCACCGACGAATTCCCAGAACCCAGTGAAGTCCTTGAACACCGCCGCCTTCGGCTCGTAGCGGTGCGCGGCCGAGTAGTGAACGTCGGCGGTGACCCACACGATGTTCCTGATGTTCCGGCGCTTGATGAACGACAACAGCCCGGCGAGTTCATGTTCGCGTCCAAGTGGCGCGCCTGGACCATTGGCCCAGGCCTCCCAGGCCGGCACGCCATTCACCTGCCCGTCACCCACCAGCACACCGAGCGGCATGTCGCTCGCGATGAGCTTCCACGTCGACCGCGACGCCGCCAGGCTCTGCTGCAACCACGCGAGTTGAGCTGCGCCCATCATGCGCGACTCGGGACCAGGCGTCTCCTGGCGATTGGCGCTGTTGGCGCCGCGATAGCTGCGCTGATCAAGCACGAACACTTCGGCAGTGGGACCATAGCGATAAGACCGGTAGACACGCTCGGCCTCATCCGGATGTGAACGAATGGGCAAGTACTCGAACATCGCCCGCTTGGCGCGCGCGGTCAGGAGCGCAATGCTGCGCTCCGTGTAGCCGCGCCGAGCCGACAGGTTGGTGCCCGGGCTCCAGTTGTTGAGCACGTCGTGGTCGTCCCACTGCACCACCATCGGCACCTGATGGTTGAACGCGCGCGCGTGGCTGTCGAGCAGGTTGTAGGCGTAGTTGCCACGGAACTCATCCAGCGTCTCGGCCACCTTGCTCTTCGCCGGCGTCACCAGGTTTCTCCACACCGTCCCATCGTCCAGTGGTACTTCCGGCTGCAGCGGACCGTCGGCGTAGATCATGTCGCCCGAGTGGATGAACAGGTCCGGATGGTGCCGGGCCATGGTCTCGTAGAGCCGCAGGCCGCCAAACTCGGAATTGATGCCCCAGCCTTGGCCGACGACGTCGCCGGACCAGCAGATGGTTAGAGGGCGGGCCGCAGTCGGCGCAGCACGAAAGTGGCCGGTCACCGGGTCGCTGCACAGACCCGGGCGGGCGAGATCGTCGAACCAGATGCGATAGAAGACCGGCTCGCCAGCCGCCAGTCCGCCGAGATCGAGCTTCGCCGTGAAGCCGCTATTCTCAAGTGCAGCCGGGCCTTCGATCAGTCGCGGCGAGGTGAAGCGCTCGTCGCGCGACACTTCCACCATCATCCGCGCGGCGCGAGTGGTGGCGCTCCAGAGCATGGCGCGGGTCGGCGTGACATCGCCGACCTGCACGCCGGCAGGCATGAGTGGGGCAGCCGATTCCTGCAGCACACGGCTCATCACCGCGGGCGCGGCGAAGAAGCCTGAAGCCGTGGTCTGCAGAAACGCACGCCGGTTCATCCCATGATGATAAGTGCGTCAACCTGTTTACATCACCTGGGTTTTGCAGTAGCCTCCGCCTCAGTCAATCGTGGCTCCGTGGGCCTCTTGTCCATCCGTAGAGTAAGTGAGTCGCGAAGGGGGTATTGCTATGCGTTGTAAGACTCTGGGGAGTTGGGCGTTGGGCTTGTGCCTGGCACTGTCCGCGGTGCCCGCGTGGGCGCAGACGGGCGGCGGGGCGCTTCGTGGCTACGTGAAGGACGAATCGGGTGCGGTGCTGCCGGGGGTCACCGTCACGGCTACCAGTCCCGAGTTGCTGATACCGAGCGTGGTCGTCGCCGACCAAGCCGGCCTCTACCGCCTCAACAACCTGCCGCCCGGCGTCTACATCGTCCAGGCCGAGCTGGCCGGCTTCGCGACGCAACGGAGGGAGGGGATCCTGGTGCGGGCGGGCCAGACCTTCACGATCGACATCCAGCTGAACCTCAGCACGCTGGCCGAAACGATTACGGTCACGGGCGACTCGCCGATGATCGAGTCCAGCAAACCGACCACGTCGATCACGCTCGACCGCGATCTGATGCGGGCGGCGCCGATCACGTCGCGGCGCCTGTTCAGCGATGCGCTGGACCTGGCGCCCGGCATCTCGTCGCGGAACGTGGACGACGGGGTGGGACGGCGGGCGTACTACTTCAAGGGCGCGGTGATCTTCTCGCACGTCTTCACCCTGGAAGGCGCGCCGGCTGGCTCGTTCCTCGACTCGTCCGCCCACTCGATCGGCATGGGCGGTGACACCGTGCAGGACTCGGAGCTGAAGCTGAGCGGCGTCGACGCGGCCGCCCCGACGGGAACCGGTGTGGTGATGAACGTGGTCGCGCCGCGCGGCGGTAATCAGTTCAAGGGCGCCGCGGTGTACGACTACCAGAACGTCGAGTGGAGCAGCGATAACACCAAGGGCGGTAGCGCCCCGGGCGGCCTACCGACCGCACAGTCGGTGAACCAGTTCGACTTCTCGCTCGGCGGTCCCGTCATGAAAGACAAGATCTGGTTCTTCGGCTCGTTCCGCCGCGCCGACCTCACCAACGGCATCAGCCGGTCGGCGTTCAATGTCCAGAACGTGCAGGCGAACGACCCGAACTTCCAGAACTTCGACAACTTCATGGCGAGCAACCAGCCCTTCGTGAAGGTGACGGCACAGTTGAACTCCGCACACGAGATCACCGGGTTCCTCCAGAACGACCGGTCGCGCTACTCGAGCAACCGCGAGCTGGATAACACGCCCTACCTGTTCAACTCCACGGGTGGTGGCCTATACCACGGCCGCGTCAGCTCGGTGTGGACGAACCAGCTGACCACCTCCTTTGCGATCAACTACAACGACAAGCGGGGCAACGACGCCGACACGTATGCCGACTTCGACGTCACCGGTCCGCAACGCCAGGTGCATCAGGATGCGTTCACCAACGCCGGCATTCAGGCCGGCACCGGCGCCCTGGCGCGGCTGGACAATCCAGATGCGATCAGTCTGTCCAATTCCCACATGACGCTGTTCCGTGGTGACATCACCTACTACAAGACGGGATGGGCCGGCGGGCACGAATTCAAGGCGGGCATCTGGGCGGCGCCGACGATGGTTCGCGAAACGACGACGCAGTACCCCAACAACGGCTTCGTGCTGCAGGAAGACCGCTACCTGAACGCGGCCAATCCGTCGGCCGGCTATGCCCCCTTCCACCTGCGCTACCGCACGCCGAACCTGGTGCCAAGCATCCGTGAGCGGGACCGCGACATTGCGTTCTATGTGCAGGACTCGTGGACGCCGACGCCGCGGCTCACGGCAAACGTCGGATTGCGAGTGGACTTCATCAAGCGGCACGATGAGCTGCTCAACATCGATCGGCAGAAGAGCACGGCGGTGCAGCCGCGCGTGGGCGTGTCGTACCTGCTGACGGAAGACGCCCGCAACGTCGTTCGCGCTAGCTACGGACGCCTCTACGAGCAGGTCAACGGACGCGACTACATCGTCACGTTCGGCACGCTGGGAGCGGTCGAGACGACCGACATCTACATCGACAAGGCGGGGAACCGCACGTCGGTGGTGACACCGCCCACCCGCGGCGTCGATCCGAACCTGCTGTTCGACAAGAACCTCCACCAGCCCTTCGTCGATGAGGTCTCAATGGGCTACAGCCGCCAACTGCGTGGCCAGATGAGCATCGGCGTGGCGGTCACGCGGCGCCAATACAGCGACAACTTCGCCGAGGTCGACATCAACGGCATCTACCCATCGGCCGCCGGGCAGCCTTTCGGCGGGTTTGGCCGGGTCGATCCCAACCAGGGCCTGATCCTCCAGGAAACCAACGCGACCTGGACCCAGGTGATCGTCAACGCTGTGGAGGCTACGTTCGCCAAGAACATGTCCAACAACTTCCAACTGATCGCCAGCGTCACGCGCCAATGGCAAAACCTGGAAGGCACCTGGAACCCGACCGACCCGGCGCGCTTTGTGCAGCCGGACGCCTACGACAACAATCGCGACTTGTCGCAGCAACTGTTCGGCAATGGCGACGACAACACGCTGAACGGCGGCGGGCGTGAGTCGGGCGCGGCCTATCGGCCGTTCTCGGTTCGCATCGGCGGGCAGTGGAACGCGCCGTGGGGCCTCAGCGTGGGCGGCAGCTACGTGATTCAGGCGGGCGGCTATGTCGGACCGTTGCTGGTCCAGCTGGCGGCCACCGACCCGCAGGTTACGCGGTTCGGCCCGTCGACGGTGCGCCTGGCAGACGGACGAACGCAGCCCAATCCGCTGGCCACCCGCCTGCGCTTCCAGGGCCCGACCCGCAGTGACGGCCAGATCCGCAACGACGACGCGAAGTACCTGCAGCTGAAGATTGGCCGCGTCTTCAAGTTCGGCTCACGGTCGTTCGAGCCGTCCGTCAACATCTTCAACGCCTTCAACACGGGGGCCAATACGCAGTGGAACGTCGGTGCCAATCAGGTCTACAGCCCGAACTACCTGTCGCGCTTCAACCGTCACCCGCCACGATCGGTGCAGTTGTCGCTTGCGGTGAAGTTCTAGGCCGGCACGGACCGCCCGAAGAACATCGAAGCGGCGATCCTCACGGGCCGCTGCTTCGTGCGGGTACGGCCGGCTTGTCAGCCAGCCAGCCTTCGTGGTCCAGTGTGCGGGTGGGCCGCGCCCGTGCCAACCGATCGTCGACAGCCGCTCCGGCGGGGCCCCCGCCTCGTCCCGGCAGGTGGCGGCGCGGGCTGATCGCGCTCACCGCATCAGCGGCGGCCTTCGTGCTGGGCGGGATGGTCTGGCTCCCGCGTTCGCGTCAGCCGGCGATACTCCCACCGGCGACGCCCGACGTGCTGCTCATCACCCTCGACACCACGCGCGCGGATCGCCTGGGGAGCTATGGGTACGCGGGAGCCGCCACCCCGAACCTCGATCGCCTCGCGGCCGATGGCGTGCGGTTCGAGCGGGCGTTGTCGCCCGTGCCGCTCACGCTGCCGGCGCACGCCAGCCTGCTGACCGGGCGCCAGCCGTTCACGCACGGTGTGCGCAACAACGGCCACTTCGTACTGCCGGCTGAGGTACCCACGCTGGCCGCAGTCCTTGCCGCGCGTGGGTATGACACGGCCGCGTTCGTGAGCTCGTTCGTGCTCGATCGCCAGTTCGGCCTCGCGCGAGGTTTCGCACATTACGACGATCGGCTCGACGAAACGCCGCCCGGCCCAGCCGCATCACTGGAACTCGAGCGCCGCGGCGATCACACCGTCGCCGCCGCGCGGGCGTGGCTGGCTGGAGCGCCGCGGCAGGGCTCGACTCGCCCATACTTCCTGTGGGTGCATCTCTACGGCGCGCATGACCCGTACCTGCCGCCATCGCCGTTTCGCGAACGGTTCGCGGACCGTCTCTACGACGGCGAGATTGCGTTCGATGATGCGGTGGTGGGCGAGTTGCTGGACGCTACCGGCTATGGCGCCGCCGACGGCCCGCTCGTCGTCGTGGCCGGCGACCACGGCGAGAGCTTGGGCGAGCACGGCGAGAGCACACACGGGTTGTTCGTCTACGACGCGACCCTGCGGGTGCCGTTGATCGTGGCGTGGCCGGGCGTCGTGGCGCCGGCGGTGGCGACGCCAGCAGTCGGGCTTGTCGACGTGGCGCCGACGATCCTGGACCTGGCAGGCGCCGGCGCCCTCGCTGGAGCCGAGGGTCAGAGCCTGCGCGCGGTGATGCGCGGCGGCTCGACGGACGGGTCCCCTGCTGTTTACGCTGAGACGTACTTTCCTCAGTTCTTCATGCAGTGGGCGCCGCTACGGGCGATCGAAGCTGGCCGCTGGAAATACATCGATGCACCCGAGCCGGAGCTCTACGACCTGCGCGGCGATCCTGCGGAGCAGACCAACCTTGTGGCGCGCGAACCGGCGCGCGTGGCCAGCCTGAAGCGCGTGCTCGACGGACTGACCGCTGCGAGCGCCGGGCGCCGGGCCTCAACGCCGCTGACCGCCGAGGCGCGGGAGCGCCTGGCCTCGCTCGGCTATTTAAGCGCGGCAGCGCCGTTATCGCCACCGACGGGCGGCGCGAGGCTGCCGGATCCCAAGCGGATGGTGGGGCTCTTCGAGCAACTGCTCGACGGCAACCGGGCGCTGGCCCGCGGCGACGCTGGTGAGGCCGCGCGCATCGCCCGGGCGGTGCTCGCGAAGGACAGCACCAACGCGTTTGCGCGATTGTTGCTGGGGCGCGCCGCGCTCGGGGCGGGCCGTCACCGAGAGGCGATTGCCGCGTTCAAGACCTACCTGGCGAAGGTGCCGGGAAGTGCGGATGCGCACCACTGGATCGCCCTGGCGGCCTTGCGGATGGGCGACCGCGTTCAGGCCCTGGCGGAAGAAGAGGCCGCGCTGGCGATCGACCCTCGGCACACGGCCGCCGTGTCGCTCAAGGCCGGGCTGCTGTTCTCGAGCGGTCGCCAGAACGAGGGCCTGCAGGTACTGCGGGCCGCCGTCGAGCGAGACACCGCGAACCCAGCGCTGAGGACCGAGCTGGCCGACCTGTTGACCGACGCCGGTCGCTATGGCGATGCGGAAGGGGAGTATCGACGTGTCCTTGCCACTCGCCCTCACGACGGCCGCGCGTTGCTGGGGTTGGGACTAGTGCTGAGCGCAACGGGTCGTGCGGAGGCGGCGAGCGAGCCGCTCACCCAAGCCGTCGACGCGGACCCTAGGAACGACGAGGCCCGTTTCGCGCGGGCCGAGGTGTCCGAACACCTGGGTCGGATCGCGGCGGCGCGCTCGGACTACGACTGGGTCGCGACCAACTCCGATCGACCCGATCTCAGGCGCGCCGCGGCAGCCAGACGCGATGGCCTCAGGGAGAGGTGACGGTCATCCTCACGGCACCTTCGTCGTCACCTGCCCGGCATTCTGCCGCCGGAGCATGTCGTTGAAGGTCGAGACGTCCTTCTCGATCAGCATACCGAGCGTGCTCGCATGCCCCTTCAGGCGCTCCTGTAGCAGCTTCGCCGTTTCCAGGTGCTGGTCCGTGGGTCGGAAGTCGCTCCCCGACACGCCATTGGCCAGGTAGTTGAGTCGCGACAGCAACTGCGCCGCATAGCGGACGCCGTCCTGACCTCCCGTGATGCGCAGCTCGAGCAGGTTCATCTCGAGATCGCTGAGCCTGGTGTTCAGCTCGGTGGCCGCCCGCCGGATCTCGCTGTCCGCCGTGGACTTCATGAACGTTTGCAATTGGGCGCGGACGTACTCGAGCTGATTGATGGCATCGACCGCCGTGTTCATGCCAGTGCGCAGATCGCTCAGGACCTGCATCTGCATCTGGATATCGGCCTCGGTGCCGCCCGAGTGCGGATCCTTGCGGACCGTCAGCGGTTGCGTGAAGTCGCGTCCGCCGATGGTCAGCTTCACCGAGTAGGTGCCCGGGGGCGCCAGAATCGCCAACTGGCCGGCACCGCCGGCCGCCGGCCGCGTACCATCCGGCCCGAGCGGCAGGTCGTGCCCGTAGATCGGGTTGGTGCGGAGCCGCACCTCCTTCGTGGGCGTCTGCCGCAGGTCCCAGGAGACGCGGTTCAGGCCCGCTCCCCCCGGCACGCTGATCGTGCGGATCACCTCGCCGCGGCTGTTGCTGATGGCCAGCGTGCCACCGGCCGGCACCGTCTGCTTCAGGTAGTAGTTGATCGACGCCCCGTACTGCGGGTTCTCACCCACGGTCGGATCGTCGTACGGGGTCGAGGGCGCGGTGATCCCGCGGAAGCGATAGGCCACTCGCAGCGGGAACAGGTGCGCATCAGCGTTCAGCACCTCGGGTGTCATGGCTCGCAGCGGCGTGATGTCGTCCAGGATCCAGAAGCCACGACCGTAGGTGGAGATCACCAGGTCGTTGAAGTGCTCCTGCACGACGATGCCCGAGACCGGCGCGTGCGGCAGGTCGTTCTGCAGCGGCTGCCAAGTGTCGCCGGCATCGAACGACAGGTAGATCGCGTTCTCGGTCCCGAGGTACAGCATCCCGCGGCGCACGGGATCCTCGTAGATCACCTTCGCGTAGCTCAGCATGCTCTTCGGGATGCCGTTGGTGATCATCTTCCACGTCTGCCCGTAGTCGGAGGTCCGGTAGACGAACGGGTCGCGGTTGTTCATTTGGTGGCCGTCCACAGTCAGGTAGGCCGTGCCGCTGTCGTAGCGCGACGGGGCGATGCTGCGGACCGATCCCCAGGGCGGCAGGCCGGGAAGGTTCTTGGTGACATTGGTCCACGTCTTGCCGTTGTCGCGCGTGAGCTGCACAAGCCCGTCGTTGGTGCCGGCCCAAATCAGGCCGCGTTCGCGCGTCGACTCGGCGATGCCGAACACCACGCCCGCGTACTCGACGCCGATGTTGTCGGGCGTCAGGCCGCCGGAGCTGCCCATCCGCGATCGATCGTTCAGCGTGAGGTCTGGGCTGATCACCTCCCAGCTCTGTCCACCATTGGTCGTGCGGTGAATGTGCTGGCTGCCGACGTAGATGGTGTTGTGATCGTGCGGCGAGATGTGAAGCGGCGCGTCCCACACGAACCGGTAGCGCACGCCCGCGGCCGGGCCGTTGGACTGGTCGGGCCACACCTCGACGTTGCGGAACTGCCGGCGGCTCTGCTCGTAGCGCACGACGATGCCGCCGACCATGCCCGAGCCAGAGGCCGTGGACCAGATGAGGTTTGAGTCGGTGGGGTCGGGCGTGGCCCAGCCGCTCTCGCCCCCGCCCACCGCGTTCCACATTGCGCGCGGGATGCCGGGGTCACCGCCGAAGCCGCCTTGCAGCCGGCTGTTGCTCGGCCCTCGGTAGGTGGGCTCGTCCTGCTTGTTGCCCAGCACGTTGTAGGGAATCTCGTTGTCCACCGTCACGTGGTAGATCTGCGCGTTCTTCAGGCGCTGGCGGTACCACGTCTTGCCGCGGTTGATCGTGATCGACAGCCCCTGGTCGTGGGCGACGATCTGGCGGTTCGCGTTCGTCGGGTCAATCCAGATGTCGTGGTGGTCGCCGCCCGGCGCCTCGGGACGCTGCAGCACGGTAAGCGTGCGTCCACCGTCGATTGATCGCGAGTAGGACGCCGTCAGGAAGTACGCCTCGTTCTCGTTGTCGGGCGCCACTGCCATGCGCGAGTAGTAATGCGCGCGGCCCATCGCGTTGTGGTCGTAGCTCACCACCTGCCACGTGTCGCCACCGTTCTCGGATCGGAACACCTGGCCGCTCTCGGTGGGTTCTCCCTTCCAGGGGACGCCATCACCGGTCTCGATCAGCGCGAAGACGCGGTTGGGATTTGACGCCGCGATCGCCACCGCCACCTTGCCCACGGGTTTGGTCGGCAGCCCGCGGCCCTGCAGCCGCGTCCACGTCACCCCGCCGTCGCGCGACATGAACAGGCCGCCGGGTCCGCCGCTCTCGCGGCCCCAGGTGCGGATCTCCAGGGTCCACATCCCGGCAAACAGAATCCGCGGGTTCGTCGGATCCATTGCGATGTCCGAGCACCCGGTGTTCTCGTCGACGAACAGCGTCTTGGTCCACGTGCGGCCGCCGTCGGTCGTGCGGAAGACGCCGCGTTCGGGCTGCGGCCCGTAGGCGTGTCCGAGCGCGCACACCAGCGCCGTGTCGGGATCTTTCGGGTGGACCACCAGCCGGGGGATGCGGCCGGTCTGTTCGAGGCCGAGCAGCGTCCACGTCTTGCCGGCATCGACCGAGCGATACACGCCCTGGCCGACCGAGATGTGGCTGCGGATCTTGCCCTCGCCGGTGCCCGCCCAGACGACATTGGGATCGGATTGAGCGACGGCGAGCGATCCGATCGATTGCACGGGTTGAGCGTCGAAGATCGACGCCCAGTTGACGCCCCCATCCGTCGTCTTCCAGATGCCGCCCGAGGCGGCCCCGACGTAGTAGGTATACGGATCGCCAGGGACGCCGGCCGCGGCCGAAAACCGGTTACCCTCAGGGCCGATGGTGCGCCAGTGCAGGCGGCTGTAGACCTCGGGGCCCGGGGTGGTGCGCGGTTGGGCCGAGACGACGGTCATCGCCAGCAGCGCCACGACCGAAGCGCGTATCGGCAGGGTGCGGACAGACATGCCATTCCTCCAGGCTGAAAGTGAAACGCCGACCGACGTTGACGACATAGACGACATAGACCTCCTTATACAACAGAACGGTCCCGTCCGTTCGCCCGCGTCCCACGAGCGCGTGGATATCCTCGCGGCCCTATAATCAAATCCAACTGCGCCACTAGATTCTCGCACTCCTCCTTGTCACCGCCAGTTCCGGCGCACCCCTCGTGGCGCAGTCCGGACCCAACGACGCGCTGGCGCGGGAGATCTACAAAGAGTTGATCGAGATCAACACCACCGACACGCCGGCGGGCAATGTCACCAAGGCGGCCGAGGCCATGGCGGCTCGCCTGAAAGGCAGTGCCAAGAAACGCCCCTTCCTCCTGCTGGCTTACCTCGACGTCGTCGAGGCCCGCCTGCAGGCGTACGAGTTCCCGGTGGCGCTGAACGAAGTCACGCGGACCTATTTCGAGCGATCAGCTGCCATTGAAAGCGATCCCAGAATCGCCGCTGACATGCGCCAGCAAGGCCGCAAACCGGCTTGGCCGCGGCCGCTCGGCTATCCGCGATGCTGCCGTACTACAACGCCCAGATGCGCACTACCTGCGTGGCGACGCTCCTCGAGGGCGGGCACGCCACCAACGCACTGCCGCAATTGGCCGGCGCCAACGTCAACTGCCGCATTCTGTCCAGCACGCTGCCGTCCACCGTGAAGGACACCCTGATCAAGGTGTTGGTTGCCCCGGCGATCACCGTGGCGTTCGTCGATGGAGCCAGGCCGAGCAAGCCGTCGCCCCTGCGGCCCGATGTCATGAGCGTGGTCGAGTCGCTGACCAAACAGATGTACCCCGGCGCCGCCGTCGTCCCGGTGATGAGTACCGGCGCCACTGATGGCCTGTTCTTGAGGAACGGCGAGATTCCGACCGACGGCATCGATGGCACCCTCGGCGACATGGAAGACGTCCGCGCGCACGGCCGTGACGAGCGGGTGGGCGTGAAACAGTTGTATGAAGGGCTGGAGTTTCAATACCGCCCCTCGCGCGATAGGGGATAATCAGACCCGTCGGCCAGACGTTATAATCACTCCGCATCCGACTCGATCGGGTGAGATTTCAAGCCGGGAGGCCATATGCAGGTTCCGCTTTCATCGCTCACGCGCACCGTCGCCGTGGTTGTTGCGCTGGCCATCGCATCTGCGTGGACCGGCGTCACCCTCCCGCTAGTCGCCCAGCAGCCCGGTTCGCGGCCCTTGACCTTCCTCGACATGCAGCAGATGAACCAGGTCGGCTCGCCGACGCCGAGCCCCGATGGCAAGTGGCTGCTGTACACGCTGTCGACGCCCGACTGGAAGGAGGCGAAGCGGCAAACCGACCTGTACTTGGTGTCGATGCAGCAGGGCGTCGCTTCCACCAGGCAATTGACGTTCAGCAAAGAGAAGAACGAGACCTCGCCGCGGTGGGCGCGCGATGGTAGCTTCTTCCTGTTCCTGTCGAACCGCGAGGCGCCCGAGAGCGCTTCGTCGCGGAATCAGCTCTACCAGATGCGGCCGGATGGTGGCGAAGCGCGTCGCCTCACGGATGCGAAGGAAGGCGTCTCTGACTTCTCGCTCAGCCGCGATGGCCGCTGGATTGTGTATCGCAGTGGCAAGAGTGACGAGGAGCAACTGTACCGGTTGCCGATCGCCGGCCTCGACACGGCGGTGGCTGAGACCATCACCAGGCACCCGACCGGTGTGCGCAGCTGGCAGTGGGCCCCCGACAGCAAGCGGATCTACTTCGTGACCCCCGACTCGGTCGACACGGATGACAAGACGCGACGCGACAAGAAGTTCACCGTCAATATTCGCAATCCTGAAACACCAGTCGCCAGCCTGTGGGCGTTGGAGGTGGACGGCGCACAGACCACCAAGCGGCTCACCGAGGGCGGCGCTTTCTCCGTTGACGATGTGAAGGTGTCGAGCGACGGCCAGTGGCTCGGGCTGCGTGGGTTATCGCCAGACCGCTACAAACGCGGTATCACGTCCGAGAACATCTACGGCGACCTCTATCTGATTGAAGCGGCGACTGGCGCCATGGAGCGCCTGACGACGAATGCGGAGATCGGCGAGAGCGGTGTCAGCTTCTCACCCGACGCGAAGTCGATCGCTTTCTCGGGGCCCGACGATCTGCAAACCTACAGCATGAGCAACAACCGCGTCTACGTCCGCGCCGTCGCCGAGCACGGCAAGCCCTTCAAGAAGCTCGGCGAATCGTTTGACGGCGACGTGGCGGTCGGGTTCTGGTCGAAAGACTCGGCAACGATCTACTTCAACGAAGGCATTCGCGCCACGAATCAAATCGTGTCGCTCGACGTGCGCTACAACACGGTGCGGCCGCTGACCGAGGAGAAGGCCGCCGTCTCGGTCGAGCACGATGAGGACACCGGCGTCCTGTTAATCAACTACTCCGACGGCACCACGGCCTCGACGCTGTTCACCGTCGACACCATCGCGAACGTCAGCACGCGCGCCTCGTGGCGGCAGCTCACCGATCCGAATCCGCAGGTGCGCACGTTCGCGCTCGGCCAGCAGGAAGAAATCACGTGGAAGTCGAAGGACGGCACCACGGTGGGCGGCGTGCTCGTGAAGCCCGTCGACTATCGCGCCGGCCAGCGCTATCCGCTGATTGTCGCCATCCATGGCGGACCCGCCTCAGCCGACATCCTGTCGTTCAACGGTGGCTATGGCTCACAGGTCTACGCCGGGGCCGGCTATGTCGTGCTCCGACCCAACTACCGCGGCTCCACCAACTACGGCCACAAGCTCAAGACCGACATCGTCGGCAACTACATGGCCCCTGGATACGACGACATCATGGCCGGCGTGGACTACCTGATCGCGCAGGGCATTGCCGACCCGGAGCGGATGGGCGCGCTCGGCTGGAGCGCTGGCGGTCACTGGTCGAACTGGATCCTCACTCATACCGATCGCTTCAAGGCGATCAGCACCGGCGCCGGCACCATGAACTGGATCTCGATGTACGCGCAGAGCGACGTCCAGCGCAACCGGCAGTACTACCTGGGTAACAAACTACCCTACGACGACTTCGACGCCTACTGGAACCAGTCGCCGCTGAAGTACATCAAGAACGCGAAGACGCCGACGATGATCCACGTGGTGGAGGGCGACCCGCGCGTGCCGAGCCCGCAGTCGATCGAGCTGCACATGGCGCTGAAGCAGTTGGGTGTGCCGACCGAGCTCTATATGTATCCCGGCAACACGCACGGCATTCCCGACACCCGCAACCAGCTCGTGAAGTCGGTGAGCGAAATGGCGTGGATGGACTTCTACGTTCGCGGCAGGGGGGCAAAGTTCGCGTGGCGCGACGTGCTGAAGACGCTTGAGGATGCGGCGGCCGGCCCGAAGGTGGTCACCGAGCTGGGCGCGAAGCGCTGAGGCGCCCCAGCTTGATCTACGTCGCTGCCATCATTGCCGCCGGTGGGCGAGGGGTTCGGCTTGGCGCCGATCGCCCCAAGCAGTTTCTTGAGCTCGGCGGGCGCTCCATTCTTGATCTCAGCATCGACGCGCTGGCCGCGAGCGATCGCATTCACGAGATCGTGGTGGCGGTGCCGCCGGATCATCTCGACGCCACGGCCGCGGCCTGGGCCGGCGTCACCGGCAAGCCGTTGACGATTGTCGCCGGTGGCATGCGCCGGCAAGACTCGGTGGCCAACGCCTTCGCGCGCACCGCCGCGACCGCCGACCTCATCCTCGTTCACGATGCGGCGCGGCCGTTCGTCACTGCTGGCGTGATCGCGCGCACGATCGACGCGGCCGCGACCCATGGCGCGGCGATCGCGGCTCTGTCCGTGCGCGACACCGTCAAGCAGGCGGGCGCGAGTGTGGCCGATGGTTCACGGCCGATCACCGCCACCATCCCCAGGGATTCAATCTTCCTGGCGCAAACACCCCAGGCGTTCCGGCGTGACGTGCTGGCGCGGGCACTCGCGGCCGGTCATACCATTGACGCGACCGACGAGGCGATGCTGGTGGAGCGGCTCGGCCTGCCGGTGCAGATAGTCGAAGGCGATGTAGGGAACATCAAAGTGACGAGACCAGAAGATCTCGAGGCGGCGCGCCGGCGGGTCCCCGCTCCCCGATCCCCGATCCCCGATCCCCGAATTGGCAACGGCTACGATCTGCATCGGCTGGTCGCCGGCCGGCCGTTGATTCTCGCCGGCGTGACGATTCCTTTCGAGCTGGGCCTCGATGGCCACTCCGACGCCGACATCGTCTGCCACGCCGTCACCGATGCCGTGCTCGGCGCCGCGGCCGCGGGTGACATTGGCCGGTTGTTTCCCGACACCGACCCGAAGTGGAAAGGTGCCGACAGCATCGCGTTGCTGCGCGGAGCCCTGGCGCAGGTACACGCCGCGGGCTATCGCGTCTCGAATGTGGATGTGACGGTGATTGCGCAGCAGCCGAAGCTGCTGCCGTACCTGCAGGCGATGCGGGAGAACCTGGCTGCTGCGTTGGACGTCGATGTCTCGGCGGTGAGCATCAAGGGCAAGACCAATGAAGGGGTCGATAGCATAGGCCGCGGCGAAGCAATGGCTTGCCACGCCGTGGCCCTTCTCACTTCTAACTCCTAATTTCTTAGGAGCCCGGCGTCATGATGTGTGCGGCGGTGGTGCCCGCACCCATGATCCACGCGCCGCCCATCTTGTTATTGTCCGGAATGCCCAGCGATATCGCCGTGGCGTTCGGAACTGCGATCGTCACGTGCAGCCGCGTCGTCGTCGCGTCTTTGCCCTGCCGCGTGTAGAACACCGAGCCGAATTCCGGCTTCACGCGTGTGCCGGCTTTTTCGAGCTCGGTCAAGGCCGCTTCGCGGGCCGTGCGATCGGCGATCTTTGCTTCGTAGATCTTGTTCTGCTTGACGCGGTCGAGATTGCCCACGCTCGTGCACTGCGACGAGACCGGCTGCTCGCCGGCATCGCCGGACTGGTCGTAGCACATCAGCCGGTTGGTGCCGGGACGGAGCGTGTCATAGCTGCCGTCGGCCTTCCACTTGATGACCATTGCGCCTTCACGCAGGTTGGCCGGAGCCGCGGCGAGCGCGGCGTCGTGCGGGCCGGCGGCCGGGGTTTGCGCGAAGCCGGGGCTGGCCAGCGCCAGTAGACCGGCCGCCAATAGGACGATGCGTTTCATGAGTAACCTCCAGGTCACATTCAGACTTCAGGTGGGCGCTCAATCGCGCCCATGAGAGGATACGTCAATGCGGGTTCGTTTTGCTCCTTCGCCCACCGGCCACCTGCACGTCGGCAACGCCCGCACGGCCCTGTTCAATTGGCTGCTCGCCCGCGGCCAGGGCGGCACCTTCATCCTGCGCATTGAAGACACCGATCGCGAGCGGTCCACCAAGGAATCGGAACAGGCGATCCTGGACGACCTGCGGTGGATGGGCCTGCAGTGGGACGAAGGCGTGGAGGTGGGTGGCAATTACGGACCCTATCGCCAGACTGAGCGGCTCAAGAATTACGCCGACCATGCCGCCCGCCTGATCGCGGAAGGGAAAGGCTACTACTGCTTCTGTTCTGCCGAGGCGCTCGACGCCCAGCGTAAGGCGCAGCTGGCCGCGTCGCTGCCGCCGAAGTACGCCGGCACCTGCCGCAACATGTCGCCGGCCGACGCTGCCGTGCGCCGCGCCAACGGCGAGCCGGCCGTGATCCGCCTGCGGGTGCCCGAAAGCCGCGACGTGGCCTTCACCGATGTCGTGCGCGGACTGGTCACCTTCCACACCGACGTGATTGGCGATCCCGTGCTGGTGCGCTCGGACGGCATTCCCGCCTACAACTTCGCCGTCGTGATTGATGATGAGGAGATGAAGGTGACGCATGTGATCCGCGGTGAGGATCACATTTCGAATACGCCGCGGCAGATCCTGCTGTACGAGGCCTTCGGCTACACGCCGCCGGCGTTTGCGCATTTGTCGCTCGTCATGGGACCCGACCACGCGCCGCTGTCAAAGCGCCACGGCGCCACCTCGGTCCGCGAGTTCCGCGAGAAGGGCTACCTGCCGGAGGCACTGGTGAACTACCTGGCGCTGATCGGCTGGTCACCAGGCCAGAACGAAGAGTTGTTGCCGGCTGACGAGCTCGCGCGCCGCTTCCGTCTGGAGAACGTCGCGCACAGCGCCGGCGTCTTCGACGAAGACAAGCTGGCGTGGGCCAACCGTCACTACCTGAAGCTGTGTGCGCCAGACCGCCTCGCCGAACTGGCTGAGCCGCACTTGCGCGTGCGCGGTCAGATCGTCGGCGCGTTATCGGACGCGGGGCGGGCGTGGTTGGAGCACGTGTTGCCGGGCATGGCGGCGTCAGTGGATCGATTGCCACAATTGGCTGATCGACTGGAAGCGGTGTTCCTGGAGCCCGGCGCGCCCCTCAAGAACGAACCCGGGCTGCCCGAAGTCGCGGCGGCATTGGCCGCTGAACTGGCAGATGGCCTGCGCCTGGTGGATAAGGACACGTTCCGCACCGTGGCGGGCCGTGTGAAAGACCGCACCGGGTTGAAGGGCAAGGGCCTGTTTCACCCCATTCGCGTCATCCTGACCGGCGCCGCCGAGGGACCGGAACTGGATCTCATTGTTCCGGCGATCGACCGGGCGGCTGACCTGCATGATGCGGGCCTGGCCGCCGTGGCGAGTTGCCAGGAGCGCGCAACGCTGGCGGCAAAGATGTTGGCCTAGTCACACAGATCCCGGATCCCGGACCTCGGATCCCAGTAAGATGCCTCCCATGAAGCGCCAATTTATGCTGCTCGTCATGGGTGCGCTGGTCGCCGGGCTCGTCGCCCAGGCCCAGCAAAAGCCTGTCGCCCCTCGCATCGCGGCCATGGCCGCCGCCGCGCCCATCGATGTCACCGTGCGCGAAGGCACCTCGATGTCGGTGGCGATCTCGCCGGATGGCCGGACCCTCGCGACCGATCTGCAAGGCAGCATCTGGACGCTGCCGGCCACCGGTGGCGCGATGACCCGCATCACCGACCCGTTCAACGATGCCCGCCAGCCGATGTGGTCGCCCGACGGCCGCACCATTTCCTTCTTCGCCTACCGCGATGGCGGTTACGACATCTGGTCGATGAACCCCGACGGCACCAACCAGCGAAAGGTCACGTGGGGCACCTTCGACGATCGCGAGCCGATCTGGTCGCACGACGGCACGCGCGTCGCCTTCTCGTCGGACCGCGGCAACACGCTGGGCAGTGACTACAACCTCTTCGTGCTCGATCAGCGGACCGGCGTGATCACGCAGGTCACCAAGGCGCCCAGCGAGGATTTCATGCCGAGCTGGTCGCCAGACGACACCGAGCTGGCGTTTGTCTCGTCGCGCGACAGTTACGACGGGCTTTGGGTGATCAACCTGGCCACCGGCGCCGAACGTAAGGTGCAGACCGTGAAGGGCGGTCGCATCGACTCGCCGTCGTGGGGACCGGGTGGGCAGTTGCTGTACCACGTGACCGCGGGCGGCCAGACGCGGTTCGAGATTGCCGGCCAGCCGGTGACCGATGCCGAGAACGTGTTTGCGTTCCGGGCGTCGTGGCTGTCGCCGTCGGAGTTCATCTACGTTTCCGACGGCAAGATTCGCAAGCGCTCCGTGACGGGTCTGCCCATGCAGACGATCGACTTCTCGGCGACCATGTCAGTCACGCGGCCGCAGTACACCCGCCGCGTGCGCGACTTCACCTCGACGACCCCGCGCAAGGCGCTCGGCATTGTTCGGCCGGTGATTTCGCCCGACGGCACGCAGATCGCCTTTGCCGCTGTCGGTGACATCTACGTCATGCCGATTGGCGGCGCGGCGGTCAACGTGACGAAGGACGCGGCCCTCGACACGGATCCATCATGGTCGCCTGACGGTTCCTCGCTGGTCTATTCGTCCGACAAGGACAGCGAGCAACTGCAGCTGTGGATCCGCGACCTGAAAAGCGGCCAGAGCCGCAAGGTGACCAACCTCACCACCCAGCCGCAGGGCGCGTCGTTCTCGCCGGACGGCAAGCGTCTTGTGTTCTTCAACGTAGACGGGATGTGGCGCGTCGCCGAGATGTCGATTCTCGATCTTGACAGCGGCCGCGTCACGAAGATCCACGACTCGCTGCCGCAGCCCGGGACGCCGACCTGGTCACCAGACGGCAAGCGCATCGCGCTGGCCGGGATTGCCCCCATGACGGTCCGCTTCCGTGAGGGCACCAACCAGGTGCAGACCATTTCGGCGTCTGGTGGCGATGTGAAGTGGTATGCGCCGATTCCCATGCTGTCGATCGATTCGCGGGGTGGCGGCGGGCCGGTGTGGTCGCCCGACGGCACCAAGATGGCGGCGATCTACGAGGGCGTGCTGTCGGTATGGCCGGTGGCGGCCAGCGGCGAACCGCAGGGCCCGCCGCGCCGCGTCACGTCCGAAAGCGCCCATGCCCCAAGCTGGCAGGGTGACTCGCGGCACATCCTCTATCAATCGCTCGACCAGTTGCGGATCGTCGACATCGAAACCGGCGACACCCGGACGGTGCCACTCAGCCTGACGTGGACCCCGGCCATCCCGACGACCCGCACGGTGATCCATGCCGGCACGCTGCTCGACATGAAGAGCGCGGCGCCGCGCCGCAACGTCGACATCACGGTGGTCGGGAACAAGATCGTATCGGTGGTCGCCCACGCGGCGGCCAACCACGTCAAGGCGACCTCGGTCGATGCCTCGAACCTGACGGTGATGCCGGGGCTGGTCGAGTTCCACTCCCACCTGCAGAAGGATTACGGCGAAGCGCAGGGCCGCGCGTGGCTGGCGTTTGGCGTGACCACTGTGCGCAGTCCCGGCAACACCCCGTACGAGGCGGTGGAAGATCGCGAGGCGAACGAAGCGGGCGTCCGCCCGGGACCGCGCGTCTACGGTACCGGCTACTTGATGGAATGGAATCGCGTCTACTACAAGATGGGCATTGCGATCTCCACTGTCGCCCAGTTTGAAATGGAACTGCAGCGGGCGAAGGTGCTCGAGCACGATTTGCTCAAGAGCTACGTGCGCCTGCCGGACCTGCAGCAGAAACGCATGGTGGAGTTTGCGCACCGCATCGGCGTGCCGGTGGCGACCCACGAGATCTGGCCGGCCGCGCTCGTCGGCGTGGACAACACCGAGCACACCACCGCCACCAGCCGCCGCGGCTACTCGCCGAAGATGGCCTCGTCGGCGTCAGCGAATGGCTTGCAGACGGCCTATGAAGACGTGGTGCAGTTGTTTGGCAAGAGCCAGCGGATTTTCTGCCCGATGATTTCCGGCGGCGGGGCGCGCCAGTTGTTCACCGACCTTCCGGCGCTGAGGCTGGATCCGCGATTCAAGCTCTATCCTGAGTGGATTCAGCGGCAGGTGGCGGCGCAGCCCGCGGCGTCGAATCCCGGCGGTGGCGGCGACCCCGCCGGTGGCCACGGCAAGATGGTGCTCGACATCATGAAGGCGGGCGGCCTGGTCGTGGCCGGCACCGACACACCGAACGCGATCAATCTCCATGGCGAGTTGATGTCGTATCGCCTGGCCGGCATGGCGCCGTTCGACATCCTCAAGACGGCCACGGTGAACCCGGCGAAGGCGCTTGGACTCGAGGCCGGCACGATCGAAGCCGGCAAGCTGGCCGACCTCATCATGATCGACGGGAATCCCCTGGAGAACATCGCCAACACCACCAAGGTGCGCAAGGTCATGGCCAACGGGCGAATGCACGAGGTCGAGCAACTCATCGCCCCGAAGCGATAGACTCTTTGCACGTGCTGATCTACGGGATCAACCCGGTGGCCGAAGCGATCAAGGCCGGCAAGGTGCGCGAAATTCGTGTTGCCGAGCGGGCCGATGAGCGCCTCCAGCGTCTGTTGGACGAAGCGGCGCACAACGGCGTGACGGTCAGGCGCGTCGCGCGCGAGGTGCTGGACAACGAGTCGCGCGGTGGTTCGCATCAGGGGGTGGTCGCCGATGTGGCCAGGCGCGCTGAGGTCACCCTGGACGACCTGGCGATCGGCGCCGATGGTCCGCCGCTGATCGTGGTGCTGGACGAAGTTGAGGATCCCCAGAACGTCGGCGCCATTCTGCGGACCGTGGATGCCTCCGGCGCCACCGGCGTGGTCCGGCAGACGCGGCGGGCGGCGGCTCTGGATGGGGCGGCGGTCAAGGCCTCGGCCGGGGCCGTGAACTATGTGCCCGTGGCCGATGTCGTGAACATCGCCCGGTCCCTGGAAGAGCTGAAAAAGGCCGGGGTCTGGACGGTGGGGCTCGACGCCGATGCGGAAATGTCCTACTATGAATGGGATCTCACCCTTCCGACGGCGCTTGTAGTGGGCGCCGAGGGTCACGGGCTGCGACGGCTCGTGAGGGAACGGTGTGACCAGGTGGTCAGCATTCCCATGCTTGGCCATGTGGGTAGTCTTAATGTTTCGGCCGCCACGGCGATCGTCTTGTATGAGGCGGTCAGGCAGAGGCGGAGCCGGAGCCGGGGGAGGCCGGAATCCTAAAGAATCGTGGGATTCGGCCGTTTGCACCCCGGAGCAGATAGGACGTTTTAGAGTGACCTTGTAGAGACCGGTGTCCCCTCCGGTTGCATGGCTGGCACAAGTCGTGCTAGTATTTCCGTTTTGTCTAGGCTGGCGTAGCTCAGCCCGGTAGAGCAGCTGATTTGTAATCAGCCGGTCGGGGGTTCAAATCCCTTCGCCAGCTCCATCTTTATTGAGCGCGCTGGGCCAGGACGGGGTAGCAACAGGGGTCATCCTTACAAGACCACGCCGGCTTCGCGGGCCGGCAAAAGTAAGGGCAGGTGGCGGAGCGGTCAATCGCAACAGACTGTAAATCTGTCGCCCCAGTGGCTACGAAGGTTCGAATCCTTCCCTGCCCACCATTTGACGGTTTTGGCGTGTAAGTTCGAGTAGTACGGAGCGAAGAGGCGGGAGTAACTCAGTGGTAGAGTCACAGCCTTCCAAGCTGTTGGTCGCGGGTTCGATCCCCGTCTCCCGCTCCAAGTTTTTCGGGCTGATAAGCCGGCGAATGCTGACTTGTCCGGCCGAAGCGCCCGCGGGCGCGAAGGCTGATGTAGCTCAGTAGGTAGAGCACGTC
>SXGS01662834.1_pt1 | contig 49031 bp, 33 predicted proteins | sample 3174681 | NCBI WGS metagenome assembly SXGS01 (sample SAMN11356861, study PRJNA531348) | freshwater metagenome | isolation source: freshwater sample F1-80 | place: China: Fuxian Lake, Yuxi | collected 2017-12-25
ACAGCGAAGACGCCGTCGGCCAGATAGACGCCAAGGAGGAGCACCCAGTGGGTGACGCACAGGCGGGCCCGTTGGCCCGCCGGCACAAGCTGTGCTCGCATCGACGACGCCGGCATCGATCTTGCCGACGGCGTCGTTGTCTGCCCGTTGGCCGACGGGAGTCAAACCGGTCAGCGTTCTAACCCCCCCCCTCGCTCACCCTCAGCGCCCCTCACTGGCCGCCGTCGGGCGGCGGCCGCGTCGGCTCGACGATCTGCCGGAAGCCCGGATCGGCGTCGCCGCTGTAGAAGCGCGGATCGGCCTCGCCCGGATCGCCCGCGTCGCTGGGCCAGCGTATCGGCGGCGCTCCGTCCGGGATCGGCGTCGGCCCGGTGTCCACCCCCACCATCGAGGGCGCGCTGTCCGCGTCCGACGGCTCCTCCAGGGAGGCGTCCACGCTCTTGAGGATCTCCTCCCGCGTCATGGCCGGCTGCGCGGCGGCCCTCCCCCCGGCGTCGGCGATCGAGTCGTCGGCGGTCGCCACGCCCGCATCGCCTTCGGAGTCAGACTCGGGGTCCGAGGCGCTGTCGCCAAAGAGGACGAAGGCCGCGACGAGGAGCACGGCGATCGCCGCGAGGCCAAGGACGGCAAGGCCGAGGCGCCTCCCGCCAGGATCCATGGGGTTCGTTGTCATGGGGACTCCTCGTGTTCTGCCTTGAGGGCGGCGAAGATGAACGTGTCGCGGCGGCTGGCCTTCTCGGGCGCCCAGACCTGCCGCAAGACCGCCTCCTGGACCATGCCGGCCTTCTGGGCGGTGCGGATGCTGGCGACGTTCCGGCCGTCGCACCGCCACTCAAGGCGCTGCCAGGGCCAGGCGTCGAAGCCCCAGGCGATCATCATCCCAAGGACCTCCGTGCCGAGGCCGCGGCCAGCGGCGTCGGCCCTGATCCACATGCCGATCTCGGCCTCCCTGGCCTCCAGGCCGCCGCCGCGCAGGTGAAAGCCCGTGCCGCCGAGCAGGCGGGCCGGGCCAGCGGAGGACTCGGGCGCGACGATGGCCAGGACAAAGTCCTGGGCCAGCAGGTAACGTCCGCGGAACTGCCGCACCAGCTGCTCGGAGAGGGCCTCGGTCTGGTTGGGGCTCGCCCAGGGCATCCAGGGCGAGAGGTGATCGGTGGAGGCGTTGACGGCCTCGGTGAGCATGGGGCCGTCGCCGGGCATGTAGCAGCGCAGCGTAAAGCTGGGGGTGTCGAGGGCTTCGGGGGCGAAGAGGTAGGACATGGCGCGGCTCCGCAAGAGAGAGAGGCGGCGTCGTCGTCGATGTCCCGATCCCAACACCAATCGGGATCGTTGGCAAGTGGGTCGGCACGCCCGGTGGAGCACGCGCAGGCGACCGCCGCGCTTCGATTTCTCGCCGCAATGCCGCCCCAGGCTCGCGCCCGTGGCTACAGGCCAGGGACGCCCCTGCGGGGCTCTCGACAGGGTCAATGCCTGCACAGCGCCCTGTCACAGACCCCACGGGACACGATGGGTTGAGGTCTGGTGGATTCGAGGGGCACGCCGCCACGCAGATTGACGCCCCGTCGCCAGCCCCGAAGGGGCGTCTCTGATCTGTAGCGCCAGGCGCGAGCCTGGGGCGAGACGCCGTCAGCCCGCTCGTGACCTGTGGGGCGTCGCAACCTTCACTGAGCAAACCTGTCGCCCGGACCCTGCTCGCTCTTGCAGTGAGCTTCGTTCCTGATCGTGTGGGATACTGGAGGGTGCCTTGACTTGAGGATCGGGATCCTGACAAGGAAGATATGAATATGTGTCTATTTGAGGCCCTCGTGCCCTTCAGCTTCAAGAGATCGCCGGACTGGCCGCGACGCGTCGGATCGACGACCTTGGGAGGGCGGCTCCTCCCACGATCTTGCCGTCTGTCCACGAAGGGGCTCGCCGATCCGACGAGGGCCAACGGGCTCAACATCCAGGAGGCGGCATGAAGATCGAGTTCCACAAGAAGACCTTCGTGATCCTGGGGACGCTGGTGTCCATGGGGAAGGCCGAGGCCTGGAAGACGATCGAGGCGCTGGGCGGCTTTACGAGCCAGACCCCCAGGCCAACCTCGGACTACATCGTGGTGGCGCGCAACCCCGGCAAGAAGCTGGCGCTGGTGGCCAAGGTCAACAAGCCGATGCTGACGGAGGCGGAGTTCCTGGCGGCGATCGAGGCCGCCCAGACGGGCCGGGAGCCCGGCCAGCAGGACGTCGGCGTGGGGGACGCGCTCGCGGGCCTGCGCGAGCTTGTTCACGACGCGCCCAACCCCGAGGTCTGGAAGCAGATCCAGGCCTGGATCGATCATTGCGCGCCCGATCACATCGCGCTCGCGGTCGACTACGCCGAGCACCACCTCGCCGGCTGGCCCAGCGCCGTCGACCACCCCGCCGCGCCCACGCCCCAGGACTTCGACCCGCTGCCTCAGGAGCTTCGCGTCTTCTCTCCGGCCTGGCGAGCCATCGCCCTGGCCGGCGAGCGTTCGCCGCGCCTGCGCCTGGGGCGCCGGATGGATCTGTCCAAGATGGAACTGAAGGCCGAGGATGCCCTGCGGATCACCGACCACCCCGATCTGGTCAACCTCCAGATGCTCAATCTGGGCGCGGGCAACCAGCACGGCGCCGCCTTCATGGAGCGGCTGCGCCTGTCCAGGCACCTGCCGCGGCTCGAAGCGCTGACGATCCACTTCCTCAACGACGAGGGCGCCGAGGCGCTGTGCGGCGACCACAACCTCAAGGCCCTTCGCCATGTCACCGTGGCGCGGCGCGTCGCTTACGGCTGGGAGGCGCCCTCCGGCGCCACCTACGACAAGCTCTTCCACGCAACATGGTGGGAGCAGATTGAGGGGCTCGCGTGCTGCACCAGCGGCACCTATGGCGCCTACGGCCACCGCTCCACGATCTACCCCCAGATCGCCGCCCACGCCCACCGGCTCGCGCGCCTTCGCCACCTCGTCATCGAGGACAGCAACCGCGTCGAAGCCCTCCTGGAGACGCACCTCTTTCGACAGCTCCGGCGCGTCTCCCTGGCCGGGTGCAGCCCGGTGGCCAGCGAGGCGATCCTGGACCACCTGGCCGAGCACCAGGACACCCACACGGTCGAGGCGCTCGACCTGAGCCGCTGCATCTTCATGGGCCTGTGGCGCCGCCCCAAGATGGACGCGAAGCCCTCCCAGGAGGCCGCCGTCCAACGGCTGCTCCTGTCCCCCGAGTGGGGCGCGCTGCGCGCGGTGACCGTCGAGCCGGGTCTCCTCGGCGCGCGGCTTCGCAAGGCGCTCGAAGCCTGGGGCGAGCAAGCCGGCGTCACCCTCTCCAGCTCGCCCTGGTCGGCCTGAAAACCGATCGCGATCGCAGCGCCCCAAGCCCCGGGGTGATCGGCGCGTCCGACGCCAACGCCGATCTTGCGCCGATCCGGCGGAGGACCTGGGGCGCGGGCGATCGAGGTGAGATAGGCCCTTGTGCCTCGATGGGTCGATGTCCATACTGGCGCCGTCGCAGCGTAGGTGGAACCAGACCTTCCCGATCGGGAGAGGAGAGGTTGAATGTCAGAGCGTAGCAGCCGGAAGATCCCGGTGACTGAGCGGCAGTTTCTCTGGGTTCAGGACGACGACAAGGGCGAGGTGATCCTGCACGTCGGGCCGACGATGGTGTCGCCGACGGCGGCCGACCGGGTGGTGATCGACGACGGCCAGGGCGGCTTTACGGAGGACCCCTCGGGTCGGCCGCAGCGCATGGTCGAGGTCAGCGACGGCGAGTACGCCGTGCTCTACAACCCGATGGTGGAGCGCGAGGAGGGCTTCAACGGCCGCTTCCGCAGCGGCCGCAACGAGTCCAAGCAGCTGCGCAACGGCACGCGCGACATGATCGCGGGGCCTTGCTGCTTCTACCTCAGGCCGGGCCAGCGGGCCGAGGTGCGCGACGCGCACGAGCTGGCCTCGAACCAGTACCTCGTGGTCAAGGTCTACGGGGAGGTGGACGTCAACGCGCCCTACTACGAGATCACGGCGCGCTCGGCGGGGATCACGACCGCGACGGCCGAGGAGGTCGACTCGCCGTCGAGCTCCCTGGACAAGATCGACCGGGGGATCGTGAAGCTGACCCGAGGGCAGCTCATCGTCGTGCGGGGCCTGGACACCCAGTTCTACATCCCGCCGACGGGCGTGGACGTGGTGCCGGACCTGAGCCTGGACGAGGGCGGGCGGGCGATCTCGGCCGACGCGGCGCGCAAGATCCTGGCCTCGATGCCGCTGTCCAAGGCGGCCGCCGTCGCAGCGCCGGTCGCGCAGCGCGAGGAGTTCGCGTCCGAGGTCCAGGTCTTCATGGACAAGATGGAGCTGGCCGACGACGACGAGTACCAGAGCCAGAGCGCCGAGCTGGCGCGCAAGAAGGACGCCCCGCAGGAGCAGCCCGCGCGCCGCCTTCAGGCCAACGAGCAGGCCGCGAGGCTGCGGCAGGCCGTCAAGCGGCCCTCCCCGCCGCCGCCCCCGCCGGGGCCCGCCGCCCCGGAGCTGTCGCGCTCGGAGGTGGACATGCTGCTCGGCAGCGACGTCCACCGCAAGGCGCTTGAGCGCGAGATCCGCAAGAAGCGCCTGATCCGACAGGCCGTCGTGCTGGGCGAGAAGGAGTTCTGCGTCATCATCGACGCCGACGGCAAGCGGCAGATCAAGGTGGGGCCGGCGCGCGTCTTCCCGGGTCCTTACGACAACTTCCAGACCACGGGCTCGAACAACAGGATCTACTACGCCTACGAGCTGCTGCCCCAGCGGGCGCTGTGGCTGCGCTTCATCGCGCCGCTCAGCGGCGAGAAGCTCACCCGCAAGCTGCCCCGCGGGGTGCAGCTCGAGAGCGAGAACTACCACCCGGGCGACGAGCTGATCCTGACCGGGGTCAACTCCTTCTTCTTCCCCTTCAACGAGGTCGAGGTGCTGCACCCGCTGACGGGGCGGCCGCACGTCGGCAATGATCACTCGGACGTCTTCATCGAGGCCATCGGCATCGATCAGAAGAGCGGCATCTACGTCCGGGATCTCGTCACGGGCGAGGCGAGGCTGGTGCGAGGCAAGCAGTCCTACCTGGTCGACCCGAGGAAGGAGGTGCACATCACCCGGACGATCCCGGTGGACCAGTGGAACATGTGGGTGGCGGTCAACGAGGCCCACAAGCACACGCGCGAGGCCATCACGACGCCCTGGGCGATCTCGATCACGGTGCCCCACAACATGGCGATGATGGCGGCCTCGGCCACCGGCCAGCGGGTCATCGAGGGGCCCTGCGTGGAGCTCCTGGGCTACGAGGAGACCCTGGTGACGCTGAACCTGTCGACGGGCACCCCCAAGAGCGACGACGCGACGCTGCGGACCTGCTTCTTGTGCACCGTGGGCAACCGCGTCAGCGACGTGATCCTGGTCGAGACCTCGGACTTCGTCGAGATCAACATCCGGGTCAGCTTCCGCGTCACCTTCGAGCCCGGCCACAAGGACAAGTGGTTCAACCACCAGAACTACATCGGGGTGATGTGCGACCACCTGCGCTCGCTGGTGCGCAGCCATTGCCGCCAGATGACCCTGATGGAGCTGTGGCCGGACCTGCCGGCGCGGATCCGGGACATCATCCTGGGCGAGCGCACGGAGGGGGGCCGCAAGGGCCGACTCTTTGCCGAGAACGGCATGAACGTCACCGAGGTCGAGGTGCTCGCCAGCGACATCCTCGACCGCGAGATCGCCTCGCTGCTCGAGAACGTCCAGCGCGAGTCCGTGGCCCTGCAGATCAGCGACCGCCAGGTCAGCGAGAAGCTCCGCAGCGAGAAGCTCAGGCACGACATCGATCGCGATCGCCATGAGATGAGGCGCCAGAGCCATGAGCTGCAGAGCACCGTCAACAACATCATCACGGCCCTGGACCACCAGACCAACCTGAAGAACATCGCCTTCACCGACGCCCAGAACCAGCGCACCGCCGAGGCCGAGGCCACCCGCGAGGCCCTCCTGCTCAAGTCTCGCCTGGAGCGTGAGGCCACCACCGCCACCGCCCACGTCGACCGACTCGCCGTCGTGACGGCCGCCGAGGTCGACGCGCTCAAGCTGCGCCAGGAGCAGGAGCAGGCCCACAAGAAGGCCATCCACGATCTGGAGGTCGCCTTGATCAAGGTGCGCTCGTCGGCCACCGTGGCCGAGCGGCAGGCCGTCCAGCCGGCGCTGGTCGAGGCCCTGACCGCGGTGGGCGACAAGGCGCTGCTCGGCGCCGTGGCCGAGAACATGAACCTCGTCAGCCTCTTCAAGGGCCAGGACATCGGCACGATCCTCAAGGAGATCGTCGGCGGCACCTCGCTGGATCGGACCCTCAAGAGCCTCCTGCCCGAAGACCCCGCATAGCGCGCGGACCACGAGGGCGCGCCGCACCCCGACCTTTTGTGCCGCGCGCCCTCGCCACGACGCCCATTGATTGCTCCCCGATCCCCGATGGCTTATGCTCCACCCATCCACCACCCGTGAGTTGGGGAGCAGATGCCCGAAGCCCATCCGGACCCGATCAAGCTCTTGATGGTCGACGACGACCTCGAGGACTTCCTCATCATCGAAGCCTACCTGTCGGTGATCGAGGGCCAGACCTTCGTGTTCGAACACATCGACAATTACGAGGAGGGCCTGGCGGCGATGCTCCAGCAGCGCCACGACGTCTACCTCGTCGACCTGCGCCTGGGCGGCCACAGCGGCCTCGATCTGATCGGACAGGTCAGCGCCTCGCTGCGCGGGCCGATCATCCTCCTGACCGGCACCGGCAGCCACGAGGTGGACGTGGCCGCCATGGGCCGCGGCGCCCACGACTACATCAGCAAGAACGACCTGAGCGCCCGGAACCTGGAGCGCGCCATCCGCTACGCCGTCGACAGAGCCCGGGCCACCGAGCGCGTCCGCGAGAGCGAGGCGCGCCTGCGCCGCTCCGAGCAGGAGTTCCGCCACATCATCGAGAACCACCCCGACGGCGTGGCGATCCTCCGAGACGGCCTGATCCTCTTCGCCAACAGCCCCCTGGCGATGCTCCTGGGGCAGCCCACCGGCGCGCTGGAAGGACAGCTCATCGAGCGCTTCTTCTCCAGCGCCGACGCGCCCGACGTCCGCGACCGGCTGCGCGACGCCGCACAGGCCGGGCGCAGCCAGGGCTCGCGGCGCTACCGCCTCATCCAGGGGGCCGAGGGCGCGGTGGCCCATGTGGAGTGGATGCCCGCGCGCTGCCTCAACTTTGAAGGCGACCCGGCCGTCATGGTGGTGCTGCGCGACATCACCGCCGAGCACAGGCGCCTGGCCCAGTCGATGCTCTCCGAGCGCCTGACCTCCATCGGCACCATGGCCGCCGGCATGGCCCACGAGCTCAACAACCCCCTGGCCATCGTCTCCTCGAACCTCGACCAGATCTCCTTTGAGATCAAGGACATCGGGGCTGCGCCCAACCCCGGCATGGCCGAGCGCCTCAAGGACATGGTCTCCGACGCGCAGACCGGCGCCGAGCGCATACGGCTGATCATCCAGCACCTGTCCACCTTCTCCGAAGCCCCGACCGACACCACCGAGACCGTCTCGCTGCCCCGCCTCATCGATCTGATGTCCAACATGGCCCTGGGCTCGACCCGCGATCAGGCCACCATCGTGCGCGAGTACGAGCCCGGGCTGCCCGACGCCCTCGGCAACGAGGCGCAGCTCGGCCAGGTCTTCTTCAACCTCATGCTCAACGCGGCTCAGGCCATCCCCGCCGGCAACCCCGACAAGAACGAGATCCGCCTGCGCTGCTTCCAGCAAGGCGGCCACGTCATCGCCGAGATCGCCGACACCGGCAACGGCATCCCCGAGCACCTCATCCACCGGATCTTCGACCCCTTCTTCACCACCCGACCCGTCGGCGACGGCTTCGGCCTCGGGCTGTCCGTCTGCCACTCCATCGTCACGCACCTCGGCGGCACCATCACGGTCAAGAGCGCCCCCGGCCGCGGCACCACCTTCCGCGTCTCCCTCCTGGCCTCCTCTCGCCGCAGCGCCGCCTCATCCCCCAGCCCCAGCCCCAGCCACGGCCCCGTCAACGTCCCCAGGACCCACGAAGCGCGCCAGCTGCGCCTCCTCATCGTCGACGACGAGCCGCTGATCGCCTCCACCCTCGGCCGCTCCCTCGACGCCCACGACGTCACCATCGCCCTCAACGGCCCCAAGGCCCTCGATCTCCTCGCGCACAGCCCACCCTTCGACGCCGTCTTCTGCGACGTCCTCATGCCCGGCATGTCCGGCATGGAGCTCTTCAAATCCGCCGCCGATCAGAACCCCGATATCGCCCCACGCTTCGTCTTCATGGTCGGCGGCACCTTCACCCCACAGACCCGCGACTTCCTCTCCCGCGTCCACAACCCCGTCCTCACCAAGCCCTTCCGGGCGCGACAGATCGAGCGCATCCTCACCCGCGTCGCCCTCGGAGGACCCCCCGAAGACGGACCCTGACGGCCTCGCCTCCCCCCCCGCACTTTCACCCCGCCGACGCTCTGCTACAATATCACCTGCGGGCGAGCCCTCACCAACGGGCTCTGAGCCAGACACCTCGAGCGAGCACCGATGAGACACCTCCTTGCACTTGCGGCCCTCGGCGCCCTCGCCCTGTCCTCCTCCCCGGCGCTGGCCTGCGGCGGCCTCTTCTGCGCCGTGGCCCAGACCCAGCAACCCCCCGCGCCCGTCGACCAGAACGCCGAGCGCATCCTCTTCGAAGTCGACGACAAGGCCGGCACGATCTCCGCCCACGTCCAGATCTCCTACACCGGCGCCCCCGACTCCTTCGCCTGGATCGTCCCCCTCCCCGCCGTCCCCGCCGTCGAAGAATCCTCCATGGATCTCCTGCGCGACCTGGACGCCGCCACCCAGCTCCGGATCGCCGCGCCGCCCGACGCCCCCTGCCAGTTCGACGACTTCGGCTTCGAAGACGACGACGACTTCGGCTGCGGCGACAACTTCGGGGAATCCCTCGAAGGCGACTTCCTCCCCGTCGGTCGCCCCGACGCGCCGGACAAGGGCGAACCCGTCATCGTCTACGCCCAGGACGTGACCAACAACTACGAGTACGCCGTCCTCAGCGCCGAAGACCCGCTCGATCTCGTCGGCTGGCTCCAGGACTCCGGCTACAACGTCTCGGACAACATGCTGCCCGTCATCTCGCCCTACAGCGCCGCCGGCATGAAGTTCCTGGCCGTCAAGCTGCGCGAGGGCAAGCTGGCCCAGGACATCGTCCCCCTGAAGATGACCTGGGTCTCCCCCGACGGGAAGCTCGACCCCGTCATCCCCCTCAAGCTCACCGCCGTGGCCGCCCAGCCCCTGATGGGCATCCTGGTCTTCGTCGCCGCCGACCGACCCTACCGGCCATCCAACTTCCAGAGCTTCGAACCCAACCCCCGCGACATCCTCCTCGGCGACGCTCTCGACACCAACTACTTCGAGGCCGTCGCCCGCAAGGTCGACTTCGCCCAGGGCCGCGCCTTCATCACCGAGTACGTCGGAGACAACCCGCTCATCGACCTCACCATCGGCGGACACCGCATAGAAAGCGCCATGATCTCGCGCTTCTACACGCGCCTGAGCCCCCACCACATGACCCTCGACCCCATCTTCAGCCCGCACCCCGATCTGGCCTACCGCAAGAACACCACCCTCGACCTCTCCAGCCGACCCCCCCTGAGTGAGTGCGGCGCCCCCATCCCCGGGCGCGCCCTGTCGCCCTGCGCGGACAACTTCTGCGGCTCCGGCTCCCGCTGCGCCGAGCTCTCCAACAAGGCCGGCTGCTTCTGCCGAAACGGCCAGATCGCCCAGCGCGTCCAGGGCCCCGATCAGGGCATCAGGGTCACCTGCGCCCCGGCCACCAACCCCTTCGCCGTCACCGACGAAGCCGTCGGCGTCGGCACCGACCTCGATCCCTGCCTGGAACACCCCTGCGGCTCCGGCCAGTGCGTCGTCAAGGGCGGCTTCCCCGCCTGCCGCTGCGATCCGGGCGCGCTGGCCGTCCTGGACGGCCTCGGCCTCACCTGCACCCCCGCCCCCTCCGACATCCCCACCTTCGGCCCCGGCGCAGGCCCCGAGTCGGACACCGCCACCGCCGCCCTCACCCCGACCCACAACCCGCAAACCTCCCGCGCCTTCTCCTTCCTCCTCCCCTTCCTGCTCGCCCTCGCCTTCCCCATCGTCTGGCGCCGCCGCCTGTGACCCAGGGGCGCCTCCACCGTCCTGTTGAAAAAAAACACGACATCGAAGATCCTCTGCGAGCGCGCGGCGTTTCGAAGCCGTCGGCGACTCGAAGCCGTCAACGACTCGAAGCCATCGGCGACTCCAAGCCGTCGGCGACCTTCCTTTGAACGACGGCCACGGACCGTCCATAAAATTCCGGAACAAACACGCGCGGCTGGACACCCACAGAGAGCGGCGAACCACCCCACGGGCTTGAGGAGAGCGAGACATGAGCATCAAGAACAACAAGGGCGAGAGCGCGACCAACCTCCTGTCCGACATCCTCGAAGAGACCCGAGATCCCGCCCTTGAGGAGAGGCGCCGCCTCGAAGCCGCCCGCCAGGCCCGAGAGGCCGAAGAGATCGCCCGCGAAGACCGCAAGAGAGCCGAGCTCCAGGCCCGCGCCCAGGCCCAGATCCTCGCCGAGCGCGACCGGCGCCACCAGGCCGCCCAGCGCCGCTCCGATCTGATGCGCGTCATCGAAGGACCCAGCCAGGAAGAGCTCGACGCCATCGCGCGCGCCGAGCTGGAGACCCGCAAGCGGGCCGAGATCCAGGCCCGCCTCGAAGCCGCCGAGATCGCCCGCGCCGAGGCCGAGCGCAAGGCCGAGGCCGCCGAGCGCCTCGCCCGCCAGCGAGAAGCCCAGCGCCTCGACGCCCTGGCCAACGCCCCCGCGCCGGCCCCCCAGGGCCGCAGCCGGCTCGCGCTGGGGATCGCCGCTGCCGCGATGTCCTTCGCCGCGCTGCTGCTCGTCGGCGGCCTGGCCACCGGGATCATCCTCCACCAGCAGCGCGCCCCCGAGGCGATGACCTTCAGCAAGGCCACCCCGCTGCCCCTCCTGGTCCAGAGCGAGGGCGCCATCGCCGGCTTCGTCGAGATCCCCGCCCCCCAGGACGACCCCGCGCCCAACAACCGCAACCGCACCAACCGCAACAACCGCAACAACGCCAACCGCAACAACGGCGCCAACAACGGCAACCGCGGCAACACGCCCACCTTCAACATCGGCAACATCGACGGCGACGACGTCTTCCGCGGCGGCAAGGAGTAAGCCCAGGCCCCCTCGTCGCCTTGGATTGACTCCCTCCTCCTTTTCCCCGACAGTACGCGGTCGAGAGCGGGATCCAACCCCCTCAGGAGGGAAAAAATGAAGAAAGTCATCGCCATCGCCTTCATCGCGGCCGCGCTCGCGGCCTGCCAGAGCAGCCAGACGACCGCAGACGCCCCCCCCGCGGCGGCCACCGACCCGGCGCCCCTGGGCGCCGTCGAGGCAGCCCCCGAGAAGGCCGAGGCCCCGGCTGAGGCGCCCGCGTCGGCCCCCTCGACCGCCGCCACGGAGCAGCCCACCGAGTCGACCGGCCACTTCGGCGGCCCCTTCACCCTGCAGGAGGCCACGCCCGTCTCTGCCGTGATCGAGAAGCACGCCGATCACATCGGCAAGACCATCAAGGTCACCGGGACGGTCAACAGCGTGTGCAAGAAGAAGGGCTGCTGGATGGTCCTCCAGAGCGAGCAGGAGGGCCAGCAGATGGTCCGCATCACCATGAAGGACTACGGCTTCTTCGTCCCGAAGGACTGCGACGGCAAGAAGGCCGTCGTCGAGGGCGTCCTGGAGAGCAAGGAGGTCTCCGAGGAGATGCGCAAGCACCTGGCCGAGGACAAGGGCGAGGATCCCTCGGGCATCAAGGGCTCCGAGGTGGAGCTGCGCATCGTCGCCACCGGCATCGACATCGCCGGGGGCTGAGCCGCGCCCAGCGCCCATCCAGGCCGGGTGGAAGGGTCCTGGGGCAGACGGGCGCCCAGGCTTCGCCGCGAGGCTTGCGAAGACGGGTCGGTGTGCTAACCTTGACGAGTCAACAGGAGGACAGACCATGAGCGCAGCCCAGGACAAGAAGATCATCCCCCTCAAGCCCCTGATCGAGCCCACCCCCGCCGAGAAGGCGCTGGCGGAGATCAAGGCCGACGCCCGCAAGGACGCCGAAAAATACCTGCGCGAGACCGTCGTCCCCGAAGGCGGCGAGTAGCGTCCCCAGACCCCGCCTCACATTTGCCCGCGGCCTCGCCTCCTGCTATGACCAGAGCATCACCGACGTGACTGGCTGGTCACTGTGCAGGGCGCTGCATGTCAACCTCACCATCGACCTCGCCTGGTGGCTTCAAGGCGTGGCTGGGCCGCTTCACCCTCAAGGTGCTGGGCTGGAAGTCCGAGGGCTCCCCGCCCGAGGCGCCCGGCTACGTCATCATCGCCGCGCCCCACACGAGCAACTGGGATCTGATCTTCCTGCTGGCCTTCGCCTTCCGCTTCGGCATCAAGATCTCGTGGATGGGCAAGCAGAGCCTCTTCAGGCCGCCCTTCGGGGGCTTCATGCGGTGGCTCGGCGGCGTCCCCGTCGACCGGAGCGCGCGCCACGACATGGTCCAGCAGATGATCGCGGCCTTCGGCCTCGACCCCACGCTCAAGCTGGCCGTCCCCCCCTCGGGCACGCGCGGCTTCCAACCCTTCTGGAAGACCGGCTTCTACCACATCGCCCGCGGCGCGCAGGTCCCCGTCGCCACGGGCTTCCTCGATTACCAGCGCAAGGCCGGCGGCTTCGGCCCGCCCCTGATCCCTTCCGGCGACATCGAGGCCGACATGGCGATCCTGCGGGCCTTCTACGGCCCCATCCAGGGCAAATATCCAAGGAATACCAACACGATACAGATCAGGCCCGGCGATCCGGCGGCGGCGGCGCCTGAAGGGGCGAAGGCCGACCAGACCCAGAGCGCAGAGCGCGAGGATCAAGCCCCGAAGGCTTGAGGGGCGTCGTGGTCAGGGCGCCGACACCGTGGTCGGGGCGCCCGAGGCCCTCAGTAGACCTTGACCGAGGTCGGGTCGATCTTCTCCAGCGCGTCGAGGAACTCGTCGGCGCTGGCGAAGCGCTCTCGATAGTCCCGCGCCAGCGCCTTGGTGAGCACCGGGCCGAGCGGGCCTGCCATCAGCGCGGGGGGCAGATCGAGCTGGCCGGACAGGTGGCGGCGCAGGCACTTCATGACCGTATCCTCGTCGACGACGGGAGCGCCGGTGAGCATCTCCACGAGGACGAGCCCGATCTGGTAGATGTCCAGCTGCGGCTTGACGATCAGCTCCAGGACGTACTCCGGGGCCGCGTAGGTCGGGGTGCAGACGGGCCGCCCGGTGAGCGTCAGGCGCCCGACGGTGTCCTCCACCCCCGCGATGCCGAAGTCCGTGATCTTGATGATCTCCCGGCCTCGGCGATCCTCGACCAGGAAGAGGTTGGAGGGCTTGAGATCCTTGTGGATGATCCCCTTGCGGTGGACCTCGGACAGCGCGTCCAGGCAACCCCTGATCAGCCCAAACGCCCGCGTGGGCATCATCCCGCCCTGCTCCGCCAGCACATGCTCCAGATCGTCGCCGACCAGCCGCTCCATGACCATGAAGGGCTGCCGGGTCCGCTTGATGAGCCCATAATGGTGGACGACCACGACGTTGGGGTGATCGATCTGGGCCGCCGAGCGCGCCTCGCGCATGAAGCGGGCCTCGAACTCGGCGCGGTTGGCCCTCTTGGGGTTGTCGGTCATCACCTTGATCGCCACAGGGCGATCGATGCCGTGCTGCACGCCCTCGTAGACGATCGCGAAGCCGCCCCGCCCTATCTCCGACCGGATCTCGTAGACGTCGGCCAGCACCGTCCCCAGCGGCAAGCTCCCCCGCAAGGCGCCATCGTCCGCGGGCTCGGCGGTCGTCGAAACCCCTTCGATGCGCTCAAGCTCAAGGAGGAATTGACCGGCGTCGGTCAGCCTGTTGCGGGGATCCGGCGCCAGGGCGCGCTCCAGCAGCTCGCCCAGCTCGCCCAGGTGCAGCGCCTGCGACAGGGTCATGTTGTCCCCGACCATCGCGCTCCTGAGCCGGTCGATCTCGTCCTCCCCCGACAGCGGCCGCTCGCCGTTGAGCATCTCGATGAGGATCAGCCCCATCTGGTACACGTCCATCGACGGGCCCACCTCGCCATCGAGCTTGTACTCCGGCGGCAGGTGGGCCGGCAGCCGCTTGAGCCGACCGCCGTCGACGAGCTGGGCGATGAGCCGCTCCTCAACCCCCCCCAGGCCAAAGCCCGTCAGCTGGAGCGACTCGTTGGCCTCGCCGGGCTTCAACAGGCGGATCGACGAGGGCTTGATCCCCCGATGGACGAGGCCCTCCTTGTGCGCCAGCGCAAGCCCCTGGAGCAACTCAAGGAAGAGCCGCATCGCGCGGGTCCGCTGCATGCGCCCGTAGCGGCGCAGCTGATCGCGCAGGGTCAGATCCGGGGGCATGTCTGTCACGATGTAGGGCAGCGGCCCCGAGGGGCGGTTCTCGACCCCGGAGGCCAGCACCCGCAGGATGCCAGGGTGATCGATGCGGGCCGCGCGCCGGGCGTCCGCGAGCATCTCCTGGGTGAGCCGCTCGCGCAGCCCGACGTCCTGCGGCATCGACGGACAGAAGATCGCCACCGTCCGACCCATCGCCCGCGAGTGCGCGCTCCAGATCGACACGTGGCTGCCCATGCTGCTCGGCAAGGACACACCAAGCTCGTAGCGCCCGTCCACCAAAGCGCCCGAGGAGAGCTTCGTCAAGGTCCACTTCAAAGCAAGTTCAACCTGTCTTCACATAAAGGGATTGAAGGCGCTCCTTGCGACATTGTCCTACATGCCATGAGGATGCGCAAGCCCCGCGCCCTCTTCCATTCGGGTTCTTGACCGCGCGGTTGACATCAACAACCCGCTTCGCTCCGATCCAGGGCGAGGTGAAGACCGTGAAGGAGCTGTCCAAGGACATCGTCGAGGCGCTGCTGACCCACCAGCGGCCCATGAGCCGCATGGAGCTGGTCGGGGCGCTCCAGACCACCATCCGGCGCCTCGCCCCGGCGCTCGACGCCCTGGTCGAGGAGGGCCACCTCCTTCGCCTCGTCGAGCGCGTCGGCACCCTCGACGTGGGCCTCCGGATCGGCGTCGAGCAGACCACCTACTGGATCGCGCCGCCGCGCCTGCTGACCCCGCCTGCCCGCGACCCGGACGAGGGCGCATGAGCCGCGGGCGCGCCACCCCAGCGGGGGCAAGGCCCCACGCGGCCAGACAATCCGCGGCGCTCAACGCTCCTCGACCTCGCGCTTCTTGTGCGAGCCCTCAAACCAGTCCGAGCGCAGGCGGCGCTTGAAGCCCGAGGCGAAGAGGCAGTCGCGCAGCGCGTTGTGCTCGCGCGTGACGGCGCTGTGGCCCAGCCGGGTGCGGATGAAGATCGCGCGGCCCTCGGTGAGCTGGGCGCGCGTGAGCTGACCCTCGCTCTCCTCGTGGAGCGTCTCGATGCCATCCTCCTGAAGCTGCTTCATCAGGCGCAGGCTCTGCTGACGGACGCTGGCGCCGGCGTAGAAGCAGACGAGCTTGTGGCCCTTGTCGCCCTTGAGCTTCTTCGTCGCCACCACCCAGTCCCGGAAGTAGCTCGTGTCCCCATAGAGCGAGTCGAAGAGGTAGACCTCCTTGACGTCGAAGCCGCCGTGGCGAAGGCATTGCGCCGCGACGTGGTAGCCGCCCGAGTGGGACGAGAGCGCCACGCGCCCGATCCGGGCGCGCCCCCGCAAGGCCGCCCGACCCAGCCCTCGGTTGACCTCCCTGAGCTGGAGGGTCTTGCGCAGATCGGTCAGGAAGCGCAGCAGCCCGTCGGGCTGGCCGAGCTTGCCCCCGCTGCCGTCCGAGGCGTTCATCGGGCCCTGGGGCATGATCAGGATCGCGTTCTGCTTGCTCTCGAAGAACTGCTCGCGCAGCTGGTGATCGCCCATCGCCTGGCGGGCGCTGGTCCCGTGGCCGTGGAAGTGGATCACGAGGTCGACCAGGCCCGAGCCCGGCATCCTGTAATGGTGGGGCACGAAGGCGATCGTCGTCGAGTCCTTGTAGGGCTTGCCGGGGTAGGGGAAGGGCGCCTGCTCAAGCTCCATGAAGATCGTCGTGCCGTTCTTGCCCTTCTTGATCTCCACCACCTTCGAGCCGCCTTCGGCCGCTTGCGCGCTCCACGGCACGCCCGCGACACACGCCCCGAAGCCCGCCCCCAACAGACCCAACACCGATCGCCTCGTCAACACCTTTGTCAACACCATCAACCCCAAGTTGTTTGAATCTAAAGACATTCGCCTCACAAGGGCGCCCTGGCCACCCCACTGTCGCACAATCGGCGCGGGCGCTTCAAGTTGCACCCCGCGTGGACTCATGCACAATGGGCCTGCCGTCCGCCCTGGGCCCGCGGCCCATCAACACCACGCACAGGCCCAGAATGCCCCGCCCGCTCCCTTCGGCGACCTCCCCTCCCCCTGCCCTCGCCCGGCTGGCCGCGCTGGCGGCCCTGGCGGCGCTGGTCGCGGCGGCCCAGGGCTGCCCCGGACCCGGCGCCTCCGCGGGGCGCTCGGGCTCCTCCAACAGCGCCCGCCCTGCCGACCTCAAGGTCCGCCCCGAGCGACCCGTGGGGAGACACCCTGGCCCTTGCGCGCGCACACGCCAAGGCTCGGGCGCGGCCGAGGTCGTCCGCTACGGCTACAGCGCGCAGGGGGATCTCGTCGAGGAGTCGTGGGACATGGGGGGGGACGGGCGCGCGGACTATCGGGTGCGCTACCGGCGCGGGGACTGGGGCCAGGCCCTGGAGCGCCGCAGGGACGAGGGCGGCGACGACACCACCTATCAGGTCACGACCTACACCTACGACAGCCGGGGGCGCGAGATCGAGCGCCTGACGGACGAGGGCGGCGCCCGTCGCCTGCTCCGCACGACCTGGGACGATCAGGACAGGCCCGCGCGCATCGATCTCTTCGCCCCCGATGAGGCCCGCACGCTGCAAAGGACGGCCATCGACCGCGCCAAGGGCCGCACCGTCCACCTCATCGACCTCGACGGCGACGGCGACGACGACGAGGTCATCGAGGCGATCCTCGACGAGCAGGGCCTGGAGCTGTCCCGCCGCCACGTGCGCGCCGACAAGGGCGAGGTCATCCTCGTGGAGAGGTCCACCTACGACGCGCGGGGGCGTCGGAGCCGCCTGGAGATCGACGCGGGCGGGGACGGCACCGTGGAGCGCGACGAGAGATTCGTCCACGACGACCTGGGCAACCTGCTGACCCACGCCGTCGACGACAACCAGGATCGCATCCCCGACTTCCGCTACGAGTACGATTACGGCTGCTGGTCGCGCTGACTTGCGGCGCGCTCACTCGGCCTCCAGGCCGCCCACCTCGACCCCCGCAAGCTCCATCAGGATGCACATGCCCAGCGCATTGCAGGCCGGCTCGCCCTCGGGCTGGCAGGGATAGGGGAAGCCCTCCTCAAGGCGGACGTCGTAGCCGCCGACGAAGGAGACCACGGTGTCGACGGACTCCTCCGGGGGCTTGTCCAGCGGGAAGACGTTGGAGATGGCGCCACAGATCGCGGGCGCGTCCTCGCCGCTGCAGCCGCTCTGGATGTCCCGCAGCAGCCCTATGACGCCGTCCTCGTCGATGTAGCCGGTCAGGACGCCGCTGACCATCCCCGCCCCTGGCCCGTCCGCGAAGACCTGGCCGGTGATCAGGGTGTGGATCAGGTGCAGGTTGACCAGGAAGCCGAGGAAGGGCACCGTCACGAAGAACTCGCCCTCCGGCGTCTCAAGCCAGCCCCCGTCCACGGCGGTCGCCGGGTAGTCCATGCGGAGCGCGCCCTCAGGGTCGCCGTCGACGAAGGAGCTTCTCTTGACGAGCAGCTCTCCCTGGGCGCCGACCCGCCCCTCGTAGAAGCGCAGGTCCACCGACTCAAGCGCGCCGCTACCCTGCCCCGCCTCCCAGCCCTTCATCTGGGCCATGAGCAGCAGCGGGATCTGGCCGTCCGGCCCCGGCTTCAAGAACTGCTCCAGCCCGCCCGCCAGCTGGATCAGGCTGTTGAGCCCCGTCCCGACCTTCGCGCCGTGGACGATGCACCCTGAGCTGCGGGCCTCGCGGGCCGTCTCGGGCATGATCATCGTCACCACGCGACCCGCCGGGCCAAAGTCGTTCTGCGGCGAGAGCGGCGCAGAAATATCAACGATCACCTCGGGTTGCGCCTCAGGCTCCGGCTCGACGACCTCCGGCTCAGGCTCCGGCTCCGGACGCGGGACGGGCTCTGGCTCCGGGTTCGGTTCGCAGGCTTGCCCCGGACACTCCTGCTCCGCCGGCTCGGCCGACTCCTCGCCGCCACACCCCGACAGCGCGACAAGCGCGCACAACACCCACCTCGACATCTTCAAAGCGCCACCTTCGATTGCGCCCGGCCTCGAACACCTCCAGGCATCATAGCGAGGGCACGCCGAGATTTCACCCCGAAGCCGCACCAGAGCGACGATCCCTGCCACCTCCGGGCTTGAGGCGAGGATCCGACGCCGAAGTCGGGCGACCCGCGGCGGGGCGGCTCGTCGCCGTCATCGCGCCGCGGGCGTAGGAGCGGCGGGACGGCTCGTCGCCGTCATCGCGCTGCGGGCGTAGGAGCGGTGGGACAGTTCGCCGCCGTCATCGCGCCGAGGGCGGAAGATCGCGCGGCGGGGTGGCTCGTCGCCGTCATCGCGCCGCGGGCGGAGGATCGCGCGGCGGCGGCCGCAGGATGAGGCCCGACTTGCGGGCGCGATCAAAGACGCCGCGGGCGTAATCGCCGCCAGACGCCGCCGCGTCGCCGACCGGCGGCCCCGCCTCGACGCCCTCCCCCGCCGCGCACAGGTCGCGGGCCTCGTCGCTGATGATCACCCTGTCGGTCCCATCGCCCCCGCAGGGCGGCCCCTGACCCTCCCCGCCCTCGGAGTGGTGCTCGAGATCGGGATCGGGGTCGATGTCTTGAAGGCGCTGGACGCGCTCCTCGGTGATCCTGCCGCTGGAGATGCGAGTGATCATGGGTCAGCCCTTGTCTTCGAGGTCCACCCTGGTCTTATCGGCCAGTCGGCGACGAAACTTGAGCCAGGGCGAGGAGCGGGCGTCGGGGCGTGGCGCAGCCCGACGGCGCCCTGAAAGGTCGACAGGCTGGCGCCGAGCGTCAGCGCCCGAAGCGCGGGGCCGGCCCGAGCCGCATCTTGAGCCCGGTGGCGGGCCTGAGGGTCACGTGGGCCTCGGGCACGATGGTCTGGCCGACGGCCAGATCCAGCTCGACCTGCTGGAGCAGCGTCGCCAGGACCAGCCTCGCCTCCATCATGGCGAAGTTATCGCCGATGCACTTGCGCTGGCCGGCGCTGAAGGGCGAGTAGGCCAGCTTCGGCACCGCGTCGAAGCGCTCGGGCAGGAAGCGATCGGGATCAAAGCCCTCGGGGTTGTCCCAATACTCGGGGCTGCGGTGGGTCGCCCAGGTGTTGATGACGACGTAATGGTCCTTGTTCAGCCGCCACCCGTCGATCTCGTCTTCGTCCACGACGGTGCGCGCGACCATGGGGACGGGCGGGTAGAGCCGCATCGACTCCTTGATCACCCGCTCAAGGAATGGCAGCTGGCCCAGGTCGTCGATGGTCGGCGCTCGGCCTTCGAGCACCTCGGCCAGCTCCGCCACCACGCGGCGGCGCTCGGCGGGGTGCTGCGACAGCAGCATCAAGGTCCAGGTCAGCGTCATCGCCGTGGTCTCGTGCCCGGCCAGGAACATCGTCATGACCTCGTCGTGGAGTTGCCCGTCGGTCATCCGCTCGCCTGTCTCCTCATCCTGGACGGCCATGAACATGCTCAAGAGATCGCCCCGATCCCTGTCGTCGGCCCGCCGCTCGTCGATGATCCCCTGGACGACCTGATCGAGCACCGCCTTGGAGCGCCGAAAGCGCATCTTGGACGGCGTGGGCAGAGCGTCGGTCAAGGGCAGCGAGCGCGTCTGCACCGCGACAAACTCAAGCACCTCCTCGACCGCGTCGCCGACCTGCGACGAGGCCCCCGTCACGTCGACGCCCAGCAGCGCCTCGCCGACGATCCGCAGCGTCAACCCCATCATCGCCTCGTTGACCTCGACGACCTCCCGCCTGGCCACCGCCTCCCCCCACCCCTCCCCCATCTCCTGGGTCGCCTTGACCATCCCCTCGCCGAGCATCGCGAGGCGCTTGCGGTGGAAGGCCGGCTGCGCGATCCGGCGCTGCCGCATCCAGAAGTCGCCCTCGCTCGTGACCAGCCCATTGCCCAGCACCTTGCGGATCATCTGATAGCCGCGGGTCTGCTTGGTGTAGTTGCGGGCATTCTTGATCAGGATGTGCTGGACGTGCTCGGGCTGGTGGACCACCACCAGCCTGCGCCGCCCGAGCCTGACCTCCACGATGGGGTAGCGCATCGACAGCGACATCAACCAGGAGAGCGGATTGCGCTTGAGCGCGAGGAAGGAGCGGTAGGAGCTCTCGTCGTGCTGAGGCAAGGGGCGAGCGGGCTGAATCGCGGCGGGCACGAGCATGGCGGCCTCCCAGGGCTTCTGGCTTGAAAAGTTGAGCAATCGCTCATATCCTGCCCTTGAAAATATGAGCCTTTGCTCAGTTCTTCAACTCGTGTTTGTCAAGGAGCCCGAAGATGGCCGCAAGACGCCCCGTCGATCCCCGCCGCAAGCCCGTCCAGCAGCGCGCCCAGGAGACCGTCGACGTCATCCTGAAGGCGACGGCTCAGGTTCTGGTCAAGGAGGGCTACGACAAGGCGACGACCAACCGCATCGCCGCCGCCGCCGGGGTGAGCATCGGCACGCTCTACCAGTACTTCCCCAACAAGGAGTCGCTGGTGGTGGCGCTCTCGCGGCGCCACACCGACGAGATGATGAAGCTCCTCTCAGGCATGATCGTCGACCTGCGCGACGCCCCGCCCAGGCAGGCCACCCGCGCGCTGATCAAGGCCATGTGCGACGCCCACGCCGTCGACCCGGCCCTGCACAAGGTCCTCGTCGAGCACCTCCCCCAGGCGACCTTCTTTGAGCGGATCCACGACGTCGGCCACAAGGCCCACCAGATCGTCCGCCATTACCTGGAGGCCCACCGAGAGCGGATCATCCCCCAGGATCTCGACATGGCCGCCTTCCTCGTCGTCACCACCGTCGAGGCCACCACCCACGCCGCCGTCCTCCAACGCCAGGACATGCTCCTCAACGACGACCTCGTCGATCAGATCACAAGGCTTGTCCACCAGTACCTCTTCGTCGCCGATCCCAGCTGATCGGGCAGCCCAGACCGACTGCCGAAGGCCCGATCCACGCCCAAATTACACTCACGATAAATTTTTACTGTTGACATGTAACTTGTCGGGCCCTAGATAAGGGGTATCTCGGGTCTTGGCTGCGCGGCTGCCCCCCTGAGGTTACAGGGGGTTGCCCTGGATCTGATCAATGGCCCAAACCATACAGCCACCCCACGGGCCACGGATTCAAGGCGGTAAGACCCCATGTAGTCTCAGGCGGACAGCCGCGCAGCCGCGCAGGCCGCCCCACGGCGGCCTCCTGCGCGAGGGTCTTGAATCCCGCGCGGCGCTGACGCACACTCCGGGTCCACCCTGACCGGAGTTCCCGACATGCCCAACGCCAGGCTCCCCGTCCCCATCCCTGCGCTGGCCGCCTCGCTCGGGATCCCGAGCGTGCACCTGCACCTCTACGGCCGAGGCAAGGCCAAGGTCGATCCGGCGATCCTGAAGGGGCCGAGGCTGCGCGAGGGCGCCGCTCGCCTGGTCCTGGTCTCGGCCATGACGCCGACGCCAGCCGGAGAGGGCAAGACGACGACGACGATCGGTCTGGGGCAGGCGCTCGCGAGGCTGGGGCGCTCGGTCTGCCTTGCGCTGCGGGAGCCCTCGATGGGGCCTTGCATGGGCATCAAGGGCGGCGGGACGGGCGGCGGTCGCAGCCACCTGGTGCCCTCGGAGGACATCATCCTGCACTTCACCGGCGACCTGCACGCGGTGACCTCGGCCCACAACCTGGTCGCGGCGATGCTCGACAACCACCTGCACTTCGACAACACGCTGGAGATCGATCCCCGGCGGGTGCTGTGGCGTCGGGTCATGGACATGAACGATCGGGCGCTGCGGCAGATCGTCATCGGGCTCGGCGGCCCGATGCAGGGCGTCCCGCGCGAGAGCGGCTTTGACATCACGGCGACCTCGGAGGTGATGGCGATGCTGTGTCTGGCCGAGGGCGTCGAGGACATGAGGGCGAGGGTCGATCGGGCGATCGTGGCGCTGACGGTCGGCGGGGCGCCGGTCACGATCGGGCAGCTTGGGGCGACGGGGGCGGTGCTGGCGCTGCTGCGCGACGCGATGATGCCCAACCTGGTCCAGAGCTGCGAGGGGGTGCCGGCCTTCGTGCACGGCGGCCCCTTTGCCAACATCGCCCACGGCTGCAACAGCGTCCTGGCTACGCGCTGCGCGCTTCACCTGGCCGACTGGTGCGTGACCGAGGCCGGCTTCGGCTTTGACCTCGGCGGCGAGAAGTTCTTCGACATCAAGTGCCAGAGCGCGGGGCTGGACACGGCGGCGGTCGTCTGCGTGGCCACGGTGCGCGCGCTCAAGATGCACGGCGGCGTGCCGCTCAAGGAGCTCTCGGCCCCCGATCCCGAGGCCGTCCGCCGGGGCCTGCCCAACCTGGAGCGCCACCTCGACAGCATCGGCGTCTTCGGCGAGCGGCCCATCGTCGCGCTCAACCGCTTCGAGGGCGACCAGGACGACGAGATCGCCGTCGTCAAGCAGCGCTGCAATGAGCTTGGGGTCCCGCTGGCCGTCTCGCGGCACTTCGAGCGAGGCGGCGAGGGGGCGATGGACCTCGCGCGGCTCGTGATCGCGCACGCGGAGCAGCGATCGTCGCCCTTTACGCCGCTCTACACCTGGGAGATGGGCGTGCGGGACAAGATCCGGCGCATCGCCACCCAGATCTACGGCGCAAAATCGGTCATCTACACCAGCGCCGCGCTCAAGGATCTGGAGACGATCGACAAGCTGGGGCTGTCGGGGCTCCCCGTCTGCGTCGCCAAGACCCAGAAGTCGCTCTCGGACGATCCGGCTCGCCTGGGCCGCCCGGAGAACTTCAAGATCACGGTGCGCAACATCCAGATCAACGCCGGCGCGGGCTTCCTGGTCGTCCTGACCGGCGACATCGTGCGCATGCCCGGCCTGTCCAGGCGGCCGCAGGCCGAGGAGATCGATCTGGTCGACGGCCAGATCGTCGGGCTGACCTGAGGCCGCCGCCCCCTCGCCGTGACAAGAAAAACCTGTTTAAACAAATGTTTACACGAGAACAAAGGCCAACATCACCCCGCGAGGACATAAAGAGGTGGGCGTCGCTTGCGTCGCTGGCGGCGCTGATCGGGCTCGTCGGGGCTTGCGGCGAGCCCCCTGGCGAGCCCGCGGCGCCCGCCGAGCCCGAGGCGGCGCCGATGGACGCGGGGGTGGAGGGCGAGGACGCGGGAGCGGAAGGCGGGGACGCGGAGGTGGAGGGCGGGGACGCCGACGCGCCGCTCTGCGAGGGCTCGGATCGGCCGCCGCCCTGCCCGCCGGCCCCGCGCCCCGCCTTCGAGGCGCGCTCCATCGTGGCCGCCGAGGTGCCGTCGGTCTTCTCGCTGGCGGGCTCCGAGGCCGGTGAGGGCGAGATCGTCGCCGCGTCCGTCGACTTCGGAGACGGGAGCGCGTTGGTGGTCGTCGAGGACGTCGCCGCCGAGATCGAGCACACCTTCGCGGCGGCCGGCGAGGTGCTGGTGACCGTCTCGATGACCAACAGCGCAGGGGCGCGAGGGGTGCTTGAGGCGCCCCTGAGGGTCGAGGAGCCCGCCCGCGACATCCTGATCGTCTACAACGCCGCCCTGCCCCAGAGCGAGGCGCTCGCCCTGGCCTACGCCTCGCCGCGAACAGGGCGCGCCGTCGCCGTCGACGACGGCCTCCTGCTCGGGCTGGAGCTGCCCGAGGGGCCGGCGGTGGACCGCGACACCTACCGGGCGCTGATCCGCGCGCCGATCCTGGAGAGGCTCGACGCGATGGGGCTGCGCCGCCAGGTGCGCACCATCCTGCTGATCAAGGGCGTGCCGCACCAGATCCGGGGCGAGCGCGAGTTCGAGACCAGCTCGACCTTCTCGTCGGTCGACAGCGAGCTGTGCCTGCTGACCTCCGACGGGGACTATCCCCTGGAGGGCTGGCTGTGGAACGGCCCGCGCTATCAGGACTTTTCGGGCGGCGGGCTCTACCTGGCCGAGGATCGAGGCTTCGCCCACCAGCGCTTCACGGCCAGCTCCCGGCAAGGCCGGCTCTTCAACATCGACTACCTCGTCGGCCGCCTCGACGGGTACACCTTCGAGGACGCGCGGGCCATCCTCGACCGCGCGCTCAGGGCCGACGCCAGCGCCGAGGGCTGGGTGATCCTCGACAGCAGCCCCGAGCGGCGCGGCCTGGACACGATGGTCGACCCCGTCTTCCCGGAGGTCGAGGGCGACGCTCAGGAGAGCGCCGAGGAGGTCTTGCTCCGGTCAGGGATCAAGGTCTTCGCCGACGCCGGCCCCGAGCGCCTCTTCGCGGCGAACCCGGCCGTGGTCTTCCCCGAGGGCGCCGCCGAGCGGGTCATCGCCTACGCGGGATGGGGCGTCAACCACGTCAGCGGCGCGTGGCCCTCCGGCCCGCGCTACATCCTCGACGACCTGGGCCTGGGGTGGTTGCCCGGCGCCGCCTTCATCAGCTACGAGAGCTTCAACGGGACGGCGCTCGACGGCGCGGCCCTGGAGGCCGACGTCGGGCTTCGGCGCGGACAGGGGCAGATCGCGGACTTCTTGCGCGCCGGCGGCACCGTGGCCATCGGCAATGCCTGGGAGCCCTTCAGCGTCGGGGTCGGGGACGAGCGCCACATCTTCAAGCGCTACCTCGTCGACGGCGATCCCTGGATCGAGGCGGCCTACAAGGGCCTCAGGATGCTCAGCTGGCAGCAGATCGTGATCGGCGATCCGCTCTGCCGGGCCCGCCGCCCATGAGGGGACAGTTCAGATGGCGTCGGGCCGAGGCGGCACGCGATGCGCCGCGCCGCAGGCGGCGGCTCAAGGGGCCGGGGCGTCTGGTGATGGACAGGAGAGGCGGCGGGCCTTGCGGGCGAGCCACCTCGGAGGAGCGCAGATGAAGGTGACCTTTCTTGGGGGGGCCGACGAGGTCGGCGCCTCGTGCACGGTGGTGGAGATCTCGGGGCGGCGGATCCTGGTGGATTGCGGCATTCGAATGTCAGCGCCGGGCGAAGGGTCGCTCCCGGATCTGAAGATGTTGAATGATCTCGGGGAGATCGAGGCGGTCATCTTGACCCACGCCCACCTCGATCACGTCGGCGGGATGCCGGCCTTCTACGGCGCGTCGAGGACGGCGCCGATCTACATGACCCCGGCGACGCTCCAGATCAGCGCGATCATGCTGGCCGACGCGCTCAAGATCATGGAGTTGCAGCAGAAGGAGCTTGGGATCGCGCCGATCTACCCGCCCGAGGCCGTCGAGCGGGTCATCCAGGCGGCCCGCTGCGTGCCCTTCGGGCACACGGTCGAGCTCTTCGAGGGTTCGGTCAGGATGCAGTTCCTGCCGGCGGGGCACATCCTGGGCGCGGCCTCGGTGATCCTGGAGGGGGAGGACGGGACGATCTACATGACGGGCGACGTCTCGGTGACCGACCAGATCGCGATCCCGGGCATGATCGTGCCCGAGCGGCTCAGGCCGGATCTGGTGGTGATCGAGTCGACCTACGGGGGGCGAGCGCACGCGGGGCGGGCGAGCGAGGAGGCGCGGATCATCGAGCAGGTCGCGGAGGTGATCGGCCAGGGAGGCGCGGTGCTCTTCCCGGCCTTCGCGGTGGGGAGGGCGCAGGAGGTGATCCTGATCCTGTCCAGGGCCATCGAGGAGGGTCGTCTGCCCAGGGGGGTGCCGATCTACGTCGACGGGCTGGTGCGGCAGATCTGCAAGGTGTACTCGTCGCAGGCCAGCATCCTGACGCCGTGGCTGCGCAAGCGCGTCGAGCGGGTGGGCAACCCCTTCTTCTACGAGGGCGCGCCGACGCTGCCGGTGTGGGACCCCGGCGATCGGAACAAGGTGACGTCGGTCAGGCCGGCGATCATCGTGGCCTCGTCGGGGATGTTGACGGGGGGGCCGAGCCAGCTCTACGCCCGAGGGCTGGCCGACGATCCGCGCAGCCTGATTGCGATCACCGGATATCAAGACGAGGAGTCACCTGGGCGCAAGCTTCAGGAGGTGGCGGCGGCCGGCGGAGGGACGCTGAAGCTGGGCGACGGCGAGGTGACGCTCAAGTGCCGGGTGGGGACCTATGGGTTGAGCGCGCACGCGGACACGCGGGAGCTCGTCGAGGTGCTCGCGGCGCTCAAGCCGCGCAAGGTGGCGCTGGTGCACGGCGACAGCGGGGCGCGCAAGGCCCTGGAGGAGGCCATCGAGTCGGCCAGGGCCGGCGCGGTGATCCGACCGAAGGCCGGGGACACGATCGAGATCGAGGGTGCGGCGGGTCGGACGCTGGCGCGAAGGTCGGCGGCGGTCGTTGACGCGGCCGTGTCGGTCGAGGCGCTTCCGGAGGTGGCCAGCGCGCTGCTCCTGCGCGACGGCGCGAACCAGGAGTATACGCTCCAGGAGATCTTGTGGGGGCTGGGCGGCGCGGAGGCGACGCTGGATGAGGGGATGATCGACGCGATGGGGGCGGCGCTGGGTCAGAAGGGATCGCCCTTCAAGCGGGACAAGAAGAGGCCCTTCATCTATCGGGTGCGGGTGCTTGACGGTGGGGGGGGCGGGCTTCACCTGAGCGGCGAGTCTCGCAAGGCGCAGCGCAAGAAGGTGCAGGTGGAGGTGACGCGCCTGCTGGAGCGGGTCGCGGAGGTCTTTCCGCCCGAGACGGGCGTCTACAAGCGCAAGGTCAGGCGAGTCAACCATGTGATCGTGCTCTTCTTCCCCTTCCCCGCCATCGCCAGGGAGCTCCACCGGGAGCGGATGGAGGCGCTGGCCGAGGAGACGGGCTGGTCCTTCGTCGTCCGAGATACGCCGCACCAGGGGGCGCTGGTGGAGGCGGCGCGCGAGGCGCTGCCGACGTCCTGGGCGATCAAGGGCAGCCCCGCGCTGCACGTCGAGGCGGGCCGGGTGGCGGTGAAGGTCGAGGGGGATGGCGTCGACGAGTCCGCGCTGGCGGAGGTCAAGGCGGCCTTCAAGGCCCGCACGGCCTTCACCCTCGACGTCGAGCTTGTCGGGGGGCCAGGGTTGAGCGCCGCCCCGGTCGCGGAGGTCGGAGGAGTGGGATCGGCGCAGCGGCCGAGGTTGGAGATCAACAAGACCTATGAGATCATCCGCGAGGGCTTCGAGGGGCAGGCGCACGCGCCGTTCAAGGTGAGCCTCAAGGGCGATCACGTCGAGGTGGCCTTCATCAGCCCCGTGATCGGGGAGCGCTACAGGGAGCGGCTCGACGCGCTGGAGGGGGTCACGGGCTGGCCGCTGCAGGTGCGCCCCCAGGCGGATCAACATCGGATCAAGGAGCTGGCCAAGGCGCTCGTGCCGGAGGGCTGGCGGTCGATCAAGGAGCCGGGCTTTCGCCAGGAGGACGAGAGCGTCACGCTGAGGATCGACCGCCCCTTGCCGCCCGACGAGCGGCGTCACATGGAGGCCGACTTCTGGGAGGCGTGCGGCTACAAGTTGATCGTCAAGAATTGACCCAGGAGGGCCGCGCGGCCCACAGCAACAAGGAAGAAGCATTGAAGACCATCCCCGAGTCCTACCGAGACATCCTGTCCGGGAAGTCCTTCGCGCACCTGAGCACGATCATGGAGGACGGCTCGCCGCAGGCCAGCCCGGTCTGGATCGACATGCAGGGCGACAATCTGCTGGTGAACTCGGCTGCGGGCCGGCTCAAGGACCGCAACATGCGGCGCGATCCCAACGTCGCGCTCTCGATCACCGATCCGGACAACCCCTATCGGTGCCTGATGATCCGGGGTCGTGTGGTCGAGGTGACGACGGAAGGCGCCGACGCGCACATCGACGCGATGGCCAGGAAGTACATGGGTGTGGAGGCCTACCCCTTTCGAAAGCCGGGGGAGGAGCGTGTGCTGTACGTGATCGAGACGGTAAGCGTCAGCACGATGGGGTGAGGGTTTCGCCCCACCGTGCGACGCTCACCACTTTTCGCGCCGCTGCTTGACGACGGCCTTGATCTGGCGGCCGAAGTTCTTGTTGCGGCGGCGCTCTGCGGCCTTGTCCTGCCGTCGCTCCTGCCAGGCCAGCTCGCGGCCGAGCTTGTCGTAGTTGCTCAGGCGGGCCTCGGCCAGCGCTCCGGCCTCGATGGCCTCGCGCACGGCGCACCCGGGTTCGTCCTGGTGGGCGCAGTCGCGGTATCTGCAGTCCCTGCCGAGGTTTTCGATGTCCTCGAAGGCGGTGTCCAGTTCGGCGCCGCCCCAGAGCTGGAGCTCCCGGATGCCTGGGGTGTCCATCAGGAGGCCGCGGTCGTCGGGCAGGAGGATGAGCTGCCGGTGGGTGGTGGTGTGTCGGCCCTCGTCGTCGTCAGATCGGATGGCCTTGACGAGCTGGCGCTGGCGGCCCAGGAGGCTGTTGATCAGGGTGGACTTGCCCACGCCCGAGGAGCCGACGAAGGCCGCCGTCACGCCGGGGCCGAGGTAGCGGTCGAGCTCCTCGATCCCGCGGCCCTGGAGGGCGCTGACGATCTCGACGGGCGCGCCTGCGGCGGCCCGAAGGACGCGCTGGCTGACCCGGTCCGGGTCGTCGACCAGATCGGCCTTGCTCAAGATCAGGACGGGGGTGGCGCCGGACTCGTGGATCGAGACAAGGTAGCGCTCGATCCGTGAGAGGGACAGCTCCCGGTTGAGGGAGGTGACGACGAAGACGACGTCGAGGTTGGCGCCGAGGATCTGGGCCTGGAGCTTTCCGCCGGCGGCCTGCCTGATGAGGCGCGAGCGCCTGTCGAGGCGCCCGACGACGACGCCGGAGCCGGCGCCGTCGGTCTTGACGAGCACCCAGTCGCCCACGACGGGCAGGTCCTCGTCCAGGCTCTCGTGCCTGAGCCGACCGGAGAGGGTTGCGCTGAGGGGGCCGGAGGCCGTCAGCAGCTCGAGGGTGCCTCGGTGATCGGCCGCGACGCGGGCCGGCAGGAGGTCAGTGTTCTTCAGAAGATCGTACTGGGACTGAAAAAACCCGGTCCAACCGAGTTGATGTAAAGCGTTCAACGCTTTCTCCTTCAGGGCGTCACGGTCGGGTGACGCGGACTCACAGGCGCGGTGCGCAAGGCGCCGCGCGGCTGATGTGCGGGGTGACCGCGCAAGAGGTGTCTGGAGTCTCAGGCTGAAGCCGGAAGGAGAGAGAGGACCGTCAGGCGCGCCCAGAGACCCCGGAGAGGTTTTGGACAATGGCGTTTGTGTTCATGTCGACCTCCTTGGTGGGGTGTTGGGGGAATGGCGAGGGCGTGACCCATCGCGACGGAACGGGGGGAGAGTAGATCGTCGATGGTTGATGTCAACCCTGAAAAGTGTGGCGTGGATCGAGAGGGCGCGGAGACGGGCTTGCGGAAAGGTGATCGAGGGGGGGCGCAGGGCCGGGATCAGGGGTCGAGAGCGTCCGGAGCGAGGAAGGCGTCAAGGTCAGCGTCGAACAAGCCGTCGGGGTTTCTGGCGCGAGGGGCCCTGGGCTGGACGTGAAGGTCAAAGTCGACGTTGAGCGAGCTGAAGGAGGAGTCTGCCTGGAGTTCGGCGGGGTCGGGTTGTTCGAGCAGCAGGGTGGAGTCACGAAGATCCTGGGAGCAGGAGCGCGGGGGTACTTGAGGTCGCATTCACGGTCGCTGGCGCGGAGGGAGGTTCGCGGCCTTGCCGAGCAGGGGTTGATCGATCAGGACAGACAGGAGGATGGCGTGGGCGTCCTCGGGATCAAAGCCCTTGGACCATCGGGTCCTGGCGTCGTAGCGGGCCTGCTTGAAGGAGGCCCCGTCGATCTTGGCGCCGCTGAGGTTGGCGCCGCGCAGGTCAGCGCCGCACAGGTTGGCGCAGCGCAGGTCAGCGCCGCACAGGTTGGCGTGGCGCAGGTCCGCGCCGCTGAAGTCCACGCAGTTCAGGAGCGCCTTGCGGAAGTTCGACCGCTTGAGGTTCGCGCCCGTGAAGTCGCTGCTCTCCATGGACGACTCCGAGAGGTTGATCCCTTCCAACTTCACCCCCTCCATCGAGAGGCGATGAAACCAGCGCTGGCCGTCCTGATAGCGGGCGCGGAGTTGACCCTCCGAGACCGGGTTGGCGACGTCGGTCAAGTGCCCCTGCGGGCCATGTGGGGGTTCATTGGCGCCCCCGGGCGTCTCCTCGTCGCGATCGAGTAGATAATTGATCATGTATTCATCGATGTTCTGGTTGACCAAGGTGACACCTTGAGTGGAGGGCCAGGAGAGGTCGGTCAGGATGTCCACACGGCAGAGTGCTGTTTGATATATATGTAATTTTACAACATAAAGCAAGGCCTGTCGTCAAGACTTGAGACTTCGATCCCGCGGGCGTGGCGCGGAGACCTCATGTGGCAAGGCGGCGACGCCCAGGCGCGCCACCTTGTCACGACCTGCCGGCCATCTGGGGTTGGACGCCGTGGGCGTGAAGTCCCGCGCGCCTGCGGCCTGTCGAGCCCGTGGCGGCGATCCATCGATATCTCGCGACCTTGGCACGCGCGCTGCTCCCTTGTCCCTGCTGGCGAGAGCCTCACGCTGAACTCCAGCCCGCGATCAAGGCCCACGATGACCCTGTCTTGCTCTCTGCGCCCTCGATCCTTCTGGCTCTCGATGCTCCTCGTCGCCTTGCTCCCTGTGCTGTCCTGCTCGGAAGACGAGGACTTCGACGAGGATCTGGCCCGCTTCACCCCGGACGAGGCCCCGGATCCGCCGGTGGTTCAGGTGCGCTTCGACGACCTGCCCGATGGCACGCTCAAGTTCGACGCCTCAGGACGGCGCTGGACCCGCAACGACCTGACGTGGTGCTTGAAGGACACGACGCCGGACCTGAGCCGGGCGCAGATCATCGGGGCGCTGGAGGCCGCCGCCGCCGAGTGGTCCCGCGTCACCCCCTTGACCCTGCGGCGCGTCGACGACTGCCAGGGCGCCAACCTGGAGGTGCGCTTTGGCATCCAGGAGCACGGCGACAACAGCCCCTTCGACGGCCCAGGCCAGACTCTGGCCCACGCCTACTTTCCGCAGGACGGCCGAGTCCACTTCGACGACGACGAGACCTGGACCCTCACGCAGCGATCCTCGGGCAGCAACCCCATCGACCTGCAGACCGTCGCCCTCCATGAGCTGGGGCACGCGCTGGGCCTGCGACACTCCAGCGTCCAGGGCGCCGTCATGCACGCCCTCTACGGCGGCTCGCGGCGCCGCCTGACCCAGGATGACGTCGACGGCATCCAGAGCATCTACGGGGCCTCCAGCGTCAACCCCGATCCCAATCCCCTCCCGCCCGGCGACGACCACGGCGACTCCCCCGCGACCGCCACCCTCGTGGCGACGCCCTCATCCACGCCAGGGAACATCGCCCTGGCCAACGACGTCGACGTCTTCCGCTTCGAGGCCCCCCGAGGCGGCGAGGCCGTCATCCAGAGCCAAGGCGAGATCGACACGCTGTGCGAGCTTCGCGATCGCGCCAACGCGCTCATCAAGAAGGACGACGACGGCGGAGGAGGCCGAAACTGCCGCATCGCCGCAACCCTGACGCCCGGCGAGCACTTCGTCCAGGTCCGCCACTACAGCGCCACCGGCATCGGCCCCTATATCCTCGACCTGGCCCTCACCGCCCCCCCTGAGCCCGATCCTCAACCAGACCCTCAGCCCGAGCCCGAACCCCAACCCGACGCCCAGCCAGACCCTCAGCCCGAACCGGAGCAGGAGCCGGACCCCCAACCAGACCCCCAACCCGATCCGCAGCCTGAGCCCGCGCCCGATCGCGACGGCGACGGCGTCCCCAACACCCAGGACAGGTGCAGGGAGACGCCGCGCGGGGCCTCGGCCTGGCAAGAGGGGCAATGGCGCGGCTGCTCCGGCGGGCAGCGGGTCAACCCCGAGCCCGAGTACGACACCGACGGCGACGGCGTCCCCGACACCGAGGATCAGTGCAGCGGCACGGCCCCCGGCGCCACCGTATGGCGCGAGGGCGTCTACAAGGGCTGCGCCGGCGGTCAGATCCGCGACAGAGATCGACGGTAGCTCCTCACCTCATCTCAGGTCGCGCCGCGACCGACAACCTCGCCACCAAAAAATTACTCAATGATATAAGCCACTTAAGGGCGCTCAGGGTTGGAGCCTGATGAGGCCGAGCCAGGTGGCGCCCATCTCGCCGCGCTCGGGGCCGGGCTGCTCGCTGAAGGGGGCGCCGATGAAGAGGCCTGGCAGGCCGGGGCTGTCGAGGCCGATCTCGCCGCCCGCGACGGCGGCGCCGAAGCGGCCGTCGGGGAAGTTGCGCTCGCCGGCGATGATCACGTCGGCCTGGGAGAGCAGGTCGAGGTCGTCGCTGCCGAGGAAGACGAAGGCGGCGCCGGTGGGCAGATCGACGCCCGGGCGAGAGAGCTGTGCGCCGACGATGAGATCCTCGAAGCCGTCTTGATCGATGTCCCCGAGGGAGTTCATCGCCACGCCGAAGTTCTGGTTGACGTTGCCGGTGGGGTCCAGGAGCGCGCCGAGCAGGAGCGAGGTGTTGAGGTCGAGGGTCGTGTCGGAGCGCAGGCCCGAGAGCGCGTCGCGCAGGCGCTGGCCGCTGTAGACCATCACGGCGGCGAGGTTGGTCGGGCCGACGCCGGTCGAGCCGACCGCGAGATCCTTGATGCCGTCGCCGTCCACGTCGGCCATCGCGAGGCTGTAGCCCAGGTTGTCGTTGGCCAGCTCGCCCAGCAGCGTGATCTTGACGGGCGACACGGGGCAGCCGGGCCCCCCCCAGCCCAGCCACGCGAAGACCGCGCCGACGTTGTCTCGGCCAGGGACGTCGTGGTTGTAGGCGCCCGAGAGCATGTCGTCGCAGCCGTCGTCGTTGAGATCGCCGACGGCCTGGGAGAGCCCCAGGAAGTCCGAGCCGACGACGCCCTCTCCGAGCAGGTTGACGTCGTGGTTGACGCAGACGCGCGCGATGCTGCCCGCCGAGGGCACGCCCAGCGCGTAATAGAGGCGCCCCCGGTTCCCGTTCCAGTTCCAGTCGGCCATCATGAGGTCGCCGAAGCCGTCGCCGTTGAGGTCGAAGCCGCCCTCGATGGTCCGGGCGGCGCGGGCGTTGACGACGGAGGGGCCGCAGACGATGGCGTCGGGCTCGCCCATGCGGGGGATCTCGGAGAGGGGGCCGAGGTGTCGGGCGCCGAAGTCGGCGCCGCCGAAGTAGACGAAGACCGCGCCGACGTCGTTGACGTTCGCGTTGTTGATCCGACAGGGGGTGCAAAGGCCGCCGAGGTCTTCGAAGGGGGCGCCGACGGCCACGTCGTCGATGCCGTCGCCGTTGAAGTCGCCGGCGTTGGAGACGCCGAAGCCGAAGAAGTCGGAGCCGTTGTGGTTGGTGTGGTCGGCCAGGAGCAGATCGGGGGTGGCGCGCAGGCCGTCGGGGCCGCCGAAGTGGATGAAGGCGGCGCCAGCGTTCTGGTGCATCAGCGCGCCCCATTGCTGTGGCTCGTCGCGATCCCAGTCGGGTGCGCCGACGATGAAGTCGAGGAAGCCGTCGGCGTTGAGGTCGCCGGCGGCGTCGACGGACGAGCCGATGAGCTCGTCGTTTTCGGCGACGGGGGCGTCGAGGGGGCGAAGCTCGGCGAAGGAGAAGTCGGGCGAGGCGCTGGGCCACCAGTAGAGCCTCCCGAGGTGCTCGCGGGTGTCCGTGATGTCGCGGGCGGGGCCGCGGGGGGCGTGGACGAGGAGATCGCGGCGCTGGTCGCCGTCCAGGTCGCCGACGAGGGCGAGGGTGGCGCCGAAGAAGTCGCCATTGCGGTAGACCTCGTTGGGCATGATCCGGGCCTGGGACAGGTGGGCCTCGGCGCCTTGATCGCCGAGGCAGCCCTGGGGCGAGATCAGTCCGCGGAAGAGGCGGACCTCGCCGACGTCGGCGACGGTGCCCTCGTGCTCTGCGACGCGGGCGCCTGAGATCAGGTCGTCGATCCCGTCGCCGTCGATGTCCCCGGCGGAGACGTCCCATCCGAAGTTGTCGGAGTTCTCGCCGTAGAGGACGAGGTCGGCGTCCAGGCGCTCAAGGCGCGCGGCTCGGTCGGGGTGCCAGTCGGGGTCGCCGAAGAAGACGTTGACGGAGCCGGCGGCGGTGTTGGAGCCGCCTGCGACGGCGCCGGTGCTCTGAGAGACGACCAGATCGGGGACGCAGTCGCCGTTGAAGTCGCCGACGGTCGTGTCCCAGCCCAGCAAGCCAGCGCGGACTCTGTCTTGGGGCGATGGGGCGAGGGCGAGGGCGGGCCGAGGGTCAAGGACGCAGCCGGAGGGGTGGTTCGCGCTGGCGGTCGAGACGTAGAGGTTGGCGAAGCCGTGGGAGGCGTCTGCGCGCGGGGTTCCGACGAGGAGGTCGTCGCAGCCGTCGCCGTTGAGGTCGGCGGAGGTCATGGCGTAGCCGAATTCGCTGTTGGGGCTGGCCTGCGGGGTCAGGTCCTGGGCGAGCGTCGCGCCGTCGATGATGAGGAAGGGCGCGTCGTCGAGGCCGCGCTCGGCGCGGTTGAGGAAGACGAGGATCTGGCCGATGTTGACCATCGGCGCGCCGGTCTGAGGGTCGATGAAGGCGGGGGACTCGGCCATGGGGGCGGCGACGGCGAGGTCGTCGTTGCCGTCGCCGTCGAAGTCGCCGGTGGCCAGTTCGAAGCCGAAGCGGTCGCCGCCGGCGCGCCCGGCGAGGCGCTTGAGCGGGCGCGTGGGGGCTGCCTCGGGCGCTTCGCCGAGGTTGTCCGTGAGCCTTTCGTACCAGGGCTCGCGCTCGGGGCTGGACTGGGCGCATCCGGCGTGGATCTGGACCTCGCCCTGGCTGAAGGCGGGGGTGTACGCGCCGAAGACGCCGATGGCGATGTCCTGGCAGCCGTCGCGGTCGAAGTCGCCTGCGGCGAGGCCGCGGCCCATGAAGGCCGAGCGCAGCGCGCCGATGAAGGTCTGGGCGGGCTGGACGCCGAGGCCCGGTCCCTGGGGCGTGTCCTGGCCGCCGAGGTAGAGGAAGGCCGCGCCGGCGTTCTGGCCGTTGAGGCCGCTGGCGCGGACGCCCACGAGCACGTCGGGGTGGCCGTCGCCGTTGACGTCGCCCGCGTCGATGATCTTGTTGTCGTCGCTGTGCTGGCCGTAGCGGTTGTGGAGGTAGTCGCCGCGGGCGATCACCGTGACGGCGGCGTCGGCGATGAAGCCGTCGAGCAGCTCGTCGACCACCCGCAAGGTCACCACGCCGCTGCGCGCCCCGGCGCGCACGAGGCGCTCGCGCGGCCCCGAGCCCTCCTCGACCGTGGCGCCGATCCCGTCTGGATCGACGATCCCGACGCGGAAGTGGCCCGATCCTCCCTCCAGGCGCATCGGAAAGGACTCCCCGGCGGGCAGCACCAGCGCGCTGGTGCTCAGGACGATGGGCCTGGCCTGCGCCACGACCCTCACCTCCGCCCTGACCCGCTGCCCCGTCGCCTGATCCACCGCCCTGACGACGTCCTCGCCGGGCAGCACGCCGGCCGTGTAGCAGCCGCGCGCGTCCACCTCGGCCTGATCGCCCGATCCGGCCTGGAGCATGTCCCAGGTGAAGGGAGATGGCTCGGCGCGCGGGTCGCCGCTGCCGCCGTCGACGCGAAAGCAGACGATGGTGCCGGGGGTGACCTCCGCCTCGGCGGGCGTCAGCGTGAAGGGCCTGAAGACCGAGATGGTGACCTTGAGCGTGCGCTCGCAGGCCACGTCGGTGACGTTGATCTCGTCGGCGACGTCGAAGACCTGACCCGAGAGGTAGAAGCCGCTGTCCGAATCGAGGATGCCGCCGCTGCGGTTCTGGACCCAGTCCCACTGGCGCTGGCCGCTGCCGCCGCGCGCCGCGATCTCCACCGAGGTCAGCGGCAGCACCGCCATGCGCTCGACCTCCAGTTCGAAGGTGTCGCAGCCGTCGTCGATCTCCGGCTCCTCATCCTCTGGATCGGCGTCCGGGGGGACGTCTTCGACGGGGCCAGCGTCCTGACCCTCGGGCTGCGCCTCGGGCTGCTGATCGGGATCGCCCGAGTCAGGATCGCCCAAGTCGGGATCGCCCGAGTCGGGATCGCCCGAGTCGGGGTCGGCTGGCCCCGCGTCCGGCGCCGAGGGAGGCGGGGTCTCGGCGGGGGGATCTCCGCAGGCCGCCAGGGCGCAGAGCGCCGCCAGGGCGGCGAGCGTCGCCGACGCCCGGGCCACGAGGGCGAAGCGCCCGACCCCGGCGGGCTGACCCGGATCGCGAAACATGGCACCAATATTTAATGATTTCATCGTGTTACACGCCATGGCGGCCATCAATCAAGGTCGGGGTTGGCGATGAACACGGCGCCGACCTCGCCGAAGGCCGCGCCGTCGCGCTCGGCGAAGGGGGCGCCGATGAGCAGGACGGCTGCGCCCCCTGATCGATCGGCGCGCAGCGCCCCTCCGGCGACGGAGTTGGCGAAGTTGCTGTCGGAGAAGAGCCGCTGGCCGGCGATGACGAGGTCAGGGCGCGAGAGGGCGTCGGGCTCCCGACTGCCGAGGTAGAGGTAGGCCGCCCCGCTGCGGAGCGTGCCCGAGAGGCTCGACAGCCGCGAGCCTACGAGCAGGTCTGGCAGGCCGTCGCCGTTGACGTCGCCGATGGACTCCAGGGCGTAGCCGAAGTTGGTGTTGGCCACGCCCTCGGGATCGATGATCCGGCCGATGACGTGGGCCGGGTCCAGCGACATCGTGGCGTTGGAGGTGAGGCCGGCCAGATCGCCTTGGAGCTCCGCGCCGCCGAGGATCAAGACGACGCCCTCGTTGGTGGTCCCGAAGCCGGAGGAGGAGACGGCCAGATCGCCGACGCCGTCGCCGTTCATGTCGCCGATGGCCGCGACCCGGAAGCCGATGTTGTCGCCCGCCCGCTCGCCGTAGATGTCGATGATGACGGGGTCGACGGGGCACCCGACGCCGCCTCGGCCGAGCCGGACGCGCAGCACCCCGGAGTTGGCGGCGGCGGGATCGTCGCTGTTGTAGCCCGAGGCGATCAGATCGTCGCAGCCGTCGCCGTTGAGGTCTGCGCCCGCGACCCCGTGCCCGACCAGATCCGAGACATTGCTGCCCTCCCCCACAAGGTCGGCCTCGGCCACGCAGATCACCGCCGCCTGTCCGGGGAAGGCGCGCCCGCGCCCCGACCACGCGATGCCGCGCTGGCCGTTGTAGTTCCAGTTGGAGAAGATCAGGTCGTCAAAGCCGTCGTCGTCGATGTCGAAGCCCCCGGCGAGCTCTCGGCCGGCCTGGACGCTGGCGATCTGGGGTCCGCAGAGGGTGAAGTCGGGCGCGTTGAGCTCGATGAGGCCGCTCGGATCGCGCTGGCCCCTGTCGAAGGCCGGGCCGCCGCGGTAGACGAAGATCGCGCCGGTGTCGCTCAGGAAGGGCCCGCCCGCTCGGCAGGCCGCGCAGGGGCCGGCGTTGTCCTCGAAGGGCGCCGCGATGGCGATGTCGCCGAAGCCGTCGCCGTCGTAGTCCCCGGCGCCGACCAGAGTGAAGCCGAACTGATCGCTGCCCGAATGCAGCGCGTGGCGCGCGAAGATCGCGTCCGGCTCGGCGCCGACCCCTTCTGGCCCGCCGAGGTAGAGGAAGACGGCCCCGGCGCTGCCGTTGGGCTGGACGTAGGTGCCCAGATCGCGGGTCATGTCGTAGAGCGGGGCGGCGGCGGCGAAGTCGTTGAAGCCGTCGGCGTTGAGGTCGCCGACGGCGGCGACGCGGGCGCCGTATTGATCGTCGTTCTGGTTGACGACGTGCTCGACGGTCTGGAGCGTGTCGAAGGAGGGGGCGGGCTCCGCGCCAGACTGCCAGTAGAGGCGCCCGAGGTGGTCGTCGACGTCGTCGGGGTTGAGCGCCCCCCGGGAGGCCAGGACAGCCCAGTCGCCGACGCCGTCGTCGTCGACGTCGCCCAGGACCGCGACGCGCTGGCCGAAGAAGTCGCCGTTCCCGGCCGGCTCGTTGACGACGAGGGTGGGCGCAGAGAGGAAGGGCCCCTGCTCCACCCCGCCGCACCCCTCCGGGCTCACGAGGCCCTTGTAGACGCGCACCTCGCCGACGTCGGCGACGGTGCTGGGCTGCTCGCCGAGGCGCACGCCCACGATGATGTCGTCGATCCCGTCGCCGTCGACGTCGCCGACGCCGAAGGAGGAGCCAAGCTGATCGTTGGCTTCGCCCTCGATGACGAGGTCGGCGCCGGTCTTGAGGAGGGCGATGGGCGTCAGCGGGCTCCAGGAGGGGTCGCCGAAGAAGACGTTGAGCGCGCCCGCCGCGGTGTTGCCGCCAGCCAGCTCGGCGGCGGTGAACTGGGCGACGACCAGATCGGGGACGCAGTCGCCGTTGAAGTCCCCGAAGCCGACCTCATTGCCCATGCGGCTGGCGCGCCTGCGCTCCTCGGTCGCCGGCCAGACGGTGAGCGCGGGGCTCGTGGACAGGACGCAGCCGCCGGGCCGGCCGCCGTCCTGGATCGAGGTGTAGAGGGAGGCGAAGCCGTGGTTGGCCTGGGCGAACTCCGCGCCGACGAGGAGGTCGTCGCAGCCGTCGCCGTTGACGTCGGCGGCGGCGATCCGGGCTCCGAAGTTGAAGGTATTCTCAGTAAACACGCGTCCATCCTCGCCGATAGCGACACCATCGATGAAGAGGTCGGGCTGCTCGGGCAGGCCGGCGCCCTGTCGGTTGAGGTAGATGTAGACGCGGCCGATGTCGGTGAAGGGGGTCCCGGTCTGGGGGTTGACCCTGGCGGTGGCCTCGGCCCTGTAGGCGGAGACGGCCAGGTCGTCGAGGCCGTCGTTGTCGAAGTCCCCGGCGGCCATGGCCCAGCCGAAGAAGTCGTTGTTGCTCTGGCCGGGCAGGCGCCGCCAGAGGTTCATGGGGACGGTCTGTCGGGGGGGCAGGGGGTTGTCGAGCAGGCGGCCGTTGAAGTCGATCTGCGCGGCGTCGGGGCCATCGTGGCAGCCCTTGAAGACGCGCACCTCGCCGACGTTGGTCAGGCCGAGGCGCTCGCCGTAGACGCCGATGGCGACGTCGCGGCAGCCGTCGTTGTCGAAGTCGCCCGAGGCGATGGAGCGGCCGAGGCTGTTGAAGCGCTGGTTGCCGACGAGGATCTGGGCGGGCTCGGCGCCGAGGCCGAGGCCCTGGGCGGTGGGCTGGCCGCCGAGGTAGAGGAAGGCCGAGCCGGAGAACTGGCCGTTGATCCCGCCGTTGCGCAGCGCCAGGACGGCGTCGGGAAATCCGTCGCCGTTGACGTCGCCGACCCCGGCCAGGTCGGAGTCGTCGGTGTGGGCGCCGTAAGCGGTGGCCGGGTGGAAGCTCGACGCCATGACCTCGAAGGGGATCAGGGTGACCACGTCGGCCAGGAAGGCGTCCCGCACCGCGATCTGCCCCTTGCCGGCGCGCGGCCCCGCCACGAAGGCGGCCCCCTGCTCGTCGGGGTCGACGTCCAGGGCGCTGCCGGTGCCGTTGGGGGCCAGAATCTCGAACAAGAACGCGCCTGTACCGCCCGAGACGCCAAAGGAGAAGGACTCTCCGACGGGGATGGCCAGGGCCGGCAAGGTGGCGCTGATCTCGACGGGGCCGTCCGTGACGATGACGGCCACCTGGAGGATCTGCCCGGTGCGGGTGTCGGTGATCTGGAGGATGTCGACGCCCGCGCGGCGGCCGGACAGGTAGCAGCCGTCGTCGCTGATCGAGGCCGAGTCGCCCTCATTGCCGCGGACGATCTCCCACAGGAAGGGGGAGTCTGCGCCGTCCTGCGGGCCGCTGCCGCCCTCGACGCTGAAGCACAGCAGCTGCCCGGTGGGGATGGTGGGCTGCGAGGGGGCGACGGTGGCGCGGCGGACCACGCGGACGCTGGCGGTCAGGCTCAAGGCGCAGCCGGTGTCGATGACCTCCACGGCGTAGTCGCGGTCTTCGGCGGCGCCGGCCAGGAAGATGCCGGTGTCGGGGTTGACGCTGGCGCCGTCGGGGTTGTCGGCCAGGGCGAAGGTGTAGAGGCCGCTGCCCCCGTTGGCCTCGATGCGGACGGTCCGCAGCGGGAGGCTGAAGTGCTCGACCTCGCTCAAGGCGAAGGAGTCGCAGTCGTAGATCGGGGCCTCGGGCTCCGGCGGCGCAGGCTCGGGCTCGGGGGGCTCGGGTTCGGGCTGGCCTTCGAGGGCGTCGGGCTCATCGGCGACGTCGGGCTGATCGGCGGCGTCGGGCTCATCGGCGGCGTCTTGATCATCGAGGGCGTCGGGCTGATCGGCGGCGTCGGGCTCACCGGCGTCGTCGGTCGCGTTGCCGTCGGGCTCATCGGCGGCGTCGGGGTCGTCGATGGGATCGACGGCGGGCGAGCGCAGGTCCTCGGCGCAGGCCAGCAGCGCGAGCAGCGGGAGCAGCGCGGCGGCCCTGAGGATCGCGGCGATCGCGACGGTGAGGGGGTCGTCGGCGGCAGATCGGGGCGCGGGGAGAGGGCGCATGGGCTTGTCCTGGGCGAGCTTTCCGTCAGGTGGCGAGGGCGGGGATGTAGCGGACGTCGCGGCCGAGGACGGAGCCGTCGAGGCCGGCGTTGGCCATGATCGAGCCGAGGATGTCCTCGGGGCGGATCTCCTGGCCGAGCGGATCGACGAGGCCGGTGCGGAGGTTGACGGCCTGCGCGAGCATGCCCTGGTCGGAGGAGGCGCCGACGACCTTGCCGTGGGGGACGCCGGCGCCCCAGAGCAGGACGGTGCCGACGGGGTGGTGGTCGCGGCCGTCGCGGGAGTTGAGCAGGGGGGTGCGGGAGAACTCGCTGAAGGCCACGACGGTGGTGTGGTCGAGCCAGCTCTTGCCGGAGCCGTCGGGGTAGGGGCTGTCCTTGAGGGACTGGATGATGAGGTCGACGACCTCGAAGCCGGACTGCTGGATGGCGGGCTGATTGACGGCCCAGTCGTCGAAGTGGGTGTCGAGGCCGCCGGTGACGCGCAGCGAGACGCAGGTGCTGATCTGCTCGGTGATGGCCTGGACGGCGAGCATCCCGATGGCCTGGGGGGAGTTGAGGTTGAGGCCCTGGGGGAAGGTCAGGCGCTGGTCGAGGCGAGCGGCCAGTACGGCCTCGGCCTGGATCTCGCTGGCGCGGGCGCGGCGCAGGGCGTCGGGCATGCGATCGAGGGTCAGGCCGAAGTCATCGGGGCGGTGGAGGTAATCGGCGATGAGGCGGTCTTCGACCTCGGAGTAGCCCAGGTCGGGGCGTCGCAGAGTGTCGAGCAGGTCGGTGACGCTGGAGATCTTCAGCCCGGAGGCGGCCGAGGGGTGCCGGTCGTTGTAGGACTCGACGGCGTAGGCCAGGTTGGGCACGAAGGGCATCTGCTCGGGGGCGCCCTCGGCGTGGAGCTGCGCGGCGATCTCGGTGGGGACCGAGGCGCCGCGGGCCAGCAGGCCGCTGGGCATGCGCCCGGTGAGCAGGTACCTGCGGCCGACCTCGTGGGTGACGGTGTTCATGTTGACGCCGCGGACCGCGCACAGCTCGCGGCGGTGGCGCCAGACGGGGGCGGCGGCGGGGCCGAGGGCGAGGTTGAGGGTGGGGTCAAAGTGGAGGCCGTTGCCCTCGGTGCCGCCGCGGGACCAGGCGGCCGGCAGGCGGCCGTAGGCGGGCTGGATGAGGGTCTGGCCGCGGGCCTCGTCGGTGAAGATCGCCGGGTCGCGGGGATCGGCGCCCAGCAGCGCGTCCCAGCCGCCGTCGAAGTAGCAGAAGATGAAGCGGCGGCGGTGATCGGGGGCGCCCGGTTGCAGCGGGGAGGCGGCCAGCAGGTGCCCGAGGTGACCCATGGAGAGGCCGCCGACGGCGGCGGCGCCGGAGGTCATCAGCATCGCCTGCAGGAAGTCGCGTCGTGTCCAGCGCATGGCTCATAGCTCCTGCGCGGCCTCTGGGGTGGCCGCGTCGTCCTGAGGGTCAGTAGAGGTAGAACTCCGGGGAGCTCATCAGGCCGACGCACACCGCCCTCCAGCCCTTGGCGGGGCTGCCGGTGGCGTGCGAGGCGGAGCGGAAGAGCCAGCGCAGACGCGAGAGGCCCTCAGGGTCATCGAGGTCGACGTTGTGGCCGGTGATGCGGAGCTTCATCGCCCGCAGGTTCCGGTCGATGGCCTGGCGCCCGGCCTCGTCGGCCGCCTCCCAGGTCAGCGTCGGGTCGACGTGGCGGATCATGATCCGGTCGTCGGGGTGCATGTCGAGGTCGTCCTGGATGGCCTCGTCGCAGACCGCGCGGACGCCGTCGCCGAGGAACTTCTGGAAGACCAGCGAGGCGTCCAGGTCCTCGTTGGTGGTGTCGATGTAGTTGGGCACGCCGAGGGTGGGGGCCAGCCTGTCGAGCTGATCGCGGCCCTGGGCGTCGTGCCAGGTCAGCCCGCCGGTCGCGACCCGGATGGCCGCCTGGAGCTGCGCGACGCTCATGCGGCGCAGGTTGCGGCTCGTCGCATTCGGGGTCGGGGTCAGGTCCACGTCCCCTGCCGAGGCCCGCTCGCCCTCCAGGGCGGTGTGGTCCGAGGGCGGCGCAAGCCCGGCCAGCGGCGCAAGCGTTGGTGATTGTTCAGGATCTTGAGGAAGAAGGGCCTCCTCGGTGCGATCCTCCGAGGCGCAGGCGACGAGCGCGCCGAGCGCCAGTGCAATGGTCCAGAGCCTCGCGCTCATCGGATCCTCCTGTAGGCCGGGTGGGTGACGATGGCCTTGACCAGCGCTTTGATGTTGTAGTCGCTCTGGACGAAGCGCCGGGTGAGATCCAGGCGCGCGTCGGTGTCGGCCTTGCTGGCCGTCAGGGGGCGGCGCATGAGGTGCTGCCACATCTTCGAGACGGTGGCGCTGGCCAGCGAGCCATCCTGAATGGAGCGCTCGACCCAGAGGCGAGGGCCGTAGGTGGCGTTGATCTGGTGCTGCTCGCCGAGGAACTCGTAGCCGCGCAGCACCCCGAGGTAGGGCTCGCGATCGGCGGGGACGATGGAGACGACGTACTCATTGCGGCAGTAGGCCGGGCAGGTGCCGATGCCGGAGCGGGCGCAGTCCTCGCACACCTCGTCGTAGATGGGGAAGGCGGACTCGGCCAGGTAGCCGCCGCCCTGCTGTCGCCAGCGCGCCCAGTGGGCGGCCCAGGGCTCGACGGCGTTGTGGCACTTCTGGCAGCCGCAGACCTTGGTCAGGTCGGCGCTGTCGGTCTTGCAGTCGGGGCTGTCGGTGCCCTGGGCGGCGTCGAAGTGGCTGTCCAGAAAGGCGTTGTAGAAGCGGTTGACGCGACCCCGGTTGGTCTGGAAGCGCAGCAGGAAGGCGTAGGACGTCAAGATCCCCGAGTGCTCCTCACCCTGAAGCACGGGCAGCCAGGTCTGGTCGTCGGTCCAGGCCAGGTCGGGCAGGAAGACCGGGTCGACGGGCGCCGGATCGAGGTTGACGTTGGTGGCCAGCGCCATCTGGTGCTTGTAGTAGTGGACCAGGGGGCCGTTGATGAAGCTCATCCGGGTGGTGAGGATCTCGTGGTAGGGCTTGTCGCCCTCGATGACCCACTCGATGAGCTTGATCATCTGCTCGCCGAGCGCGAGCCCCACCTGAAGCTGGACGTCGATCCCGTCACCGCGGAAGTCGCAGTAGCGCATGTTCGGCCCGCAGCCGCAGGTCGTCTCTCGCTGCGACGCCATCGTCCCGCAGCCGACGCCGCCGCTCTCGCTGCGCTCGGCCTCCTGGGCGTCAAAGGCGCACACCTTGATCTCGGTCTCGGGCGCCCAGAAGGGCTCGACCCAGACCCAGCCCTCCAGGCAGCGGCCCGTCTCCCGATCGCACTCGACCTCGATCCGCCCCTGGGCGTCGAAGGTCGCCGGGCGGTTGTGGCAGGGGATCGCGTCGTTCTCGTCGTCGCCGAGGCCGCCTCGGTAGTAGACCCCCTTGCGGCGCAGGTAGTGGACGGTGTGGCGGTCGTTGGGCGGCCCGACCGCGACCCGCGTCAGATCCCATTGGAACTGGATGTACTGAATATTGCTGACGTTTGCCCAGAGCAGATCGCGGTGGTAGGTCCGCATCCCCTCCAGGAACTCCTCCGAGGCGAGCATCGCGTCGATGGCCTCCTCGGGCACGTCGGGCAGGCCGTCGAGCGCCTCGTACTGCTCCAGGGTCGGCGGCGCGCCCGTCAGGTCGAGCGAGAGGCGCTTGAGGGTGGCGTACCTGTCCAGCGAGGACTCGCGGGCCATGTCCATCGCGGTCCCGGAGGCGTCCTGGGCTTCGGCGCGCGAGGGCAGCGGGGCCTGGAGGGCCGCCAGCGTCAAGAGGGCTGCGGTCAGCGCCAGCCCTGGCGCGGCGCGGCGCCCGGATCTGCGGCCTGCGGCATCGGCTCTTCTGGTCAGTCTCTCCATCTCACGCCCTCCTGGGTCGCCGAGGCGACCGCCCTGCTCATCTGAGTAAACCGTCTTCCCGCCACCACCGCAAGAGCAGCAGCTCGGCCTCGGAGGGCCTGGCCCCGTTGGGGGGCATCGTCCCTGGCTGTCCGGCCTCGATGGCCGTGCGGGTGATGATGTTGTCGATCTTCTCGACCCAGCTCTCATAGGTGTCTGGCTTGAAGCCGCCCACGTGACAGCTTGAACGGGCGCAGTAGCGCCCGTAGATCGGCTCGACGTGCTCGTCCCAGGTGATCGTCTCCGGCCTGGCCGTCCAATCAAAGGGGACATCGAGGCGCGTGTCGGGCAGCGGCTCGCGGTAATCCACCTCGATGCGAAGGGCGTGGGCGCCCGGCGAGAGGCAGTCGGACCAGAGCGCGCCGCCGCCGCCGACGAGGTAGGGCTCCTGGTCCATCGCGGCGGGCTGGCAGTCGTCGACCTGGACGCGGAGCTGCTCGACCTGATCGGGGAGGGTCGGGAAGACCTGGAGATCTGGCATGGAGTCGAGGGCCTGGCCGGCCTCGAGGCCGACGAGCGTCACCGGGGGGGTCTCGAAGGCGTGCGAGAGGCTGCCGGCCCGCGTGATCCAGGCGCCGCCCTGGTTCGAGGGGGCGATGGCGACCACGTCGCTGACCGGGCCGACGAGGGCGGCCTCCCACTGCTGGCCGTCCAGGGTTCTGTAGAGGCCCTGGGTCGTGTGCAGCCAGACGGCGCCGTCGGCGGCGACGGTCACGCCGAGGGCCTCGCGGCCCTCGGGCAGGGCCCAGCGGGCCCAGCGCGCGCCGCCGAGGACGGGGCCTGGGCGTCGGGAGAAGAGGTGCTGGCGCGTGGCGGTCCAGACGACCCCGGCGCGATCGGCGCCCAGCGCGATCAGCGGCCCGCCGAAGTCGACGTCGATGGCGAAGGCCGCCACCGTCGCCCCCTCGGGCCGCAGGGCGAAGAGGCGCTGGCCGTAGGTGACCCAGATCGACTGGCCGAGCGGATCCTCCAGATCCGGCCCCAGGGTCATGTGATCGACCGCGGCGTCGAGTTCGACGCCGCCGCCGGGGCCGACGCGGAAGACCTCCTGGCCCTGGATGACGAAGAGTCCCTTGTCGCTGGCGCACCACAGGCCGAGTCGGCCGTCGGGGTCAAAGACGCGCTCGACGAGCATGGCGTGGACGAGGCCGTCGACGATCGAGGACAAGGGCGAGGGCCACAGGAAGCCCTCGCTGCGGTAGAGGAGGCCGAGGTCGGTGGAGATCAGCAGGCCCTCGTCGTCGTCGAGGGTCGCGGCGGCCAGCGCCGTGCCGAGGGGCGCGGTCGGGTCCCAGCCGGCCAGCAGGGGGCGCAGGAGGCCGTCGCGGCCGACGCCGAAGATGGCGCCGCCGGCGCTGACGTGGCCGTGGATGGGGCTGGCGCCGAGGGTCAGGAGCGGCGAGTCGCCGTCGAGGCCCTCGGGCAGCGGCACGATCTCGCGCAGCAGCTCGACCCTCGAGCCGATCTCCAGCAGCCGGTCCTCGATCAAGGGCGGCGCGACCTCGAAGGGCTCGTCGGGGTCTGGCAGGATGTTGGAAGAATCGGGCGTCTCGTCGTCCCCATTTCCGTCGGGGTCGGCGTCGGGGCCGGCGTCGGAGCCGGCGTCGGGGGGCTGGGCTGGAGGGTCGAGGCCGCCCTCGTCCCCGCACCCCGCCCCGAGGCCGCCCAGGAGCGCCGCGAGCAGGAGGGAGCAGGCTCGCCTCGCAAGAAGGGGGTTGTTCTGGGCCTCGCTCATTGCTTCAGGCGGGTCGATCCGTCTCCGATTAAGCACAAGGGCACTCCGACGCTCCAATCCTATTCCTTTCGGCCACTTCCGACAAGGATCATGGCGCGGGCGCATTACAGTGGGTGAATAATTTTTCGCTTTGACAAGCGGGGCTTGTCGGGTGAGGCTCATGTGCAGGCGACGGAGGTGGCATGAGGGATCATGGCGGGCATGGCGAGGGGGATCTGGCGATCAAGTATCGCGTGAGGGAGGCGGCGACGCGGCTCTCGGTGGACGCCTTCCTGCACGGGCTCAGCCGGGCGGGGTGGCACGCGCCGACGGGGAGGCGGCGGCGCGAGGGGATCGAGATCATCCGGGACGTGGCCTACCGCGAGACGGGGATGTCGGCGCACCGGATGGACGTCTTCCGGCGTGAGGGGCTCGAGGGGCCGGCGCCCGTGGTGATCTACATCCACGGCGGTGGCTTCGCGGTCTGCTCGAAGGACACGCACTGGTCGCTGGCGCTGCCCTTCGCGCGGCGGGGCTACGTGGTCTTCAACATCAATTATCGGCTGGCGCCGCACCACAAGCACCCGGCGGCCTTCCACGACGCCTGCGCGGCGCTGCTGTGGGTCCAGCGCCACGGCCACCGCTTCGGCGCCGATCCGAGCCGGATCGCGGTGGCCGGAGAGTCGGCGGGGGGCAACCTGGCTGCGGGGCTGGCGGTGGCCTCCAGCTACCGCTTCGAGGCCCAGCCCTGGGCCAGCGCCGTCTACGAGGCCGAGCACCGCATCCGGGCCGCGATCGTGGCCTGCGCGGTCCTCCAGGTCAGCGACAGCGCCCGCTTCCAGCGCCGACGGCCGCAGCGGCCGGACTGGCAGCGGCGCGTGCTCGGCGCCATGGAGCGGGCCTACATGCCCGCAGCTGCTCAAGGATCGACCCCCTTCGCTGACCCGCTGCTGGTCCTGGAAGGCCGCGCCCCTGATCGCCCCCTGCCGCCCTTCTTCACCTTCGTCGGCACGCGCGACTTCCTGCTCCACGACAGCCGCCGGCTCAAGGCGGCGCTGGACCGGCGCGGGGTCCCCTGCGACCTGCACATCTACCCGGACGAGATCCACGGCTTCCACGCCATGCCCTGGCGGCCGTCCGCCCACCGATGCTGGTCGCTCCAGCACGACTTCCTGCAGCGCCACATGCTTCCCGCCGCGCCCCCGGAGGTGTAAGCTGGCCTGACCGCCTGCCCGCCGAGGCGCGCCCGTCGCCGCCGGCCTCGCCTGGATCGGCCCGCGCAGGTTGGCGCTGACCCACGACCCCTGAGGAGACCCATGAAGGCTGCCCGAATCCACGGCTACGGAGGCCCCGAGGTCTTCCGCGTTGAAGAGGTCGAGCGCCCGGCCTGCGGCCCGCGCCAGGCGCTCGTCGAGGTCCACGCCACCTCCATCAACCCCGTGGACTGGAAGATCCGCAAGGGCTACCAGCGCTTCGTCAACCGCAAGGTCATGCCGGCCATCATCGGCATGGACCTCTCCGGCGTCGTCGTCGAGGTCGGCGCGCAGGTCACGCGCTTCTCCCCCGGCGACGCCGTCTACAGCTCCCCCAACCACCGCGCCGCTGGCTCCTACGCCGAGTTCGCCGCCGTCGACGAGGCCGAGCTCGCCCTCAAGCCCGCCAACATGACCCACGTCGAGGCCGCCACCATCCCCCTCGTCGGCCTGACCGCCTGGGACTGCCTCGTCCGGGGCGCCAAGGTCCAGAAGGGCGAGCGCGTCTTCATCGAGGCCGGCTCCGGCGGCGTCGGCACCTTCGCCATCCAGCTCGCGCGCCACCTCGGCGCGACCGTCGCGACCTCCTGCAGCCCCCGCAACGAGGCCCTCTTGCGCGATCTGGGCGCCGACGTGATCGTCGATTATACCCAGGCCCGCTTTGATCAGGCCCTCGAACCCCAGGACGTCGTGCTGGAGGCCATGGGCGGCGATTCCAAGGCCATGGCCCTCAACGCCCTGGTCAAGGGCGGGCGCCTGGTCTCCATCAACAGCGACATGCCCACCCTCGTCGGCCGCTACGGGCCCGTCCTGGGCATCGCCGCCGTCGGCCTGAGGCTGCTCACCTTCTCGATCTCTGCTCGCCTGCGGCGCGGCGTCAAGGTCCTGAGCGTCGTTCGCAAGCCTGACGGCGAGGCCCTCGGCGCGATCACTGGCCTGATCGAGCAGGGGGTGATCAAGGCCGTCGTGGACCGCGAGTTCACCCTCGACCAGATCGCCGAGGCCCACGCCTTCTCCGAGTCCGGCCGCGCCCGAGGCAAGATCGCCATCCGCGTCCGATGACCCCGCACTCCAGCCCCACACTCCACCCATCCCGTCGGATCGAGGTCGCAACCGCCTGATCACATGTTCAGGGGTCCATGCAGCCGAGGCTCTCGGCGCTGGCGCCCGCCTGCCCCGGCGCCCCCGGCCCGCCGCCACCGACGCCGCCCTCGCCCGGCCCCACCTCCACGCCGCTCAGAGCCAGCGCCGTCCCGACGCAGAGCGCGCCTATGGAGTGGCCGCCGGCCCCGCCGCCGCCGTGACC
>SXGS01576955.1_pt1 | contig 49023 bp, 69 predicted proteins | sample 3174681 | NCBI WGS metagenome assembly SXGS01 (sample SAMN11356861, study PRJNA531348) | freshwater metagenome | isolation source: freshwater sample F1-80 | place: China: Fuxian Lake, Yuxi | collected 2017-12-25
ACGGACGAACCTCCGAAATTGCGCGGTATCCTAGCGGGTTTCGGCCCGACTGCTCAGAGTCAGGAATTGCTCCGTTGACTCAGCCGCAGGCTCCCCAGATCCTTGACAACCCAAAAGGCCCGGACCCGCATCTCACTAGCGCGGTTACTTCGTGCGGCCTCTCCTCCCCACAAGCCCACCCACACTTCCCTCCTGGCCCTGGGTGCGCGAGAAGAGAAAACACGAAGGCAATCTGAAACGACCACCGCGCAATGAGCCGCCGCCTACCCGGACACCAGCGAAACAGCAGGACAGCTCCCCAGCCGCTTGGCAGGGAGCGACAGCGTAACAATCGCGCCCGGTCAGCTAACCGGACAGTGACGCGAGGCACCTAGCCTGCTCAAACAATCCAAGCGCCCTTTTTATTCAACCATTCACCGCCCTCCAGGGCAAAGGAAGAGCATCATGCTTGACCATTTAATTCACTGGATTCTCACTTGCCGCCCGGAACTGGACCCAGAACTGCACGTGCTGACGGCCAAACGCATGGCGGACTACGTTCTTGCGAACCCGGAGGACGCACATCGAACCTGGACGGAAATCGAACGTTTCAGCCGCTAGCCTAGCCCCGTGTCCCTAGGCTGTCCGTGTGGCAGCCCTGGGAGACGGCGCTACAAACAATATCAAGCCGTCAGGAGGACAATATGGACAATCACCCCACCGTGCTCGACATGACCCGACCCAACATTGACGGCACCACGGCGAAAATGCAAGGCATCGCCGACCGCCTGCGCACCGCGCTGCCTGCGCTCCCCGTCGTGGGCATCGCCGTCAATGACAACCTCATGTCTTCGATCTGGTTGCGGGTCTCATTTGCGCCGCGCTGCGAATGGGAGAATGGCATTTGGGAAAACTCCCCATACATGGGGTTCATGATTACCACGGCATCGGGAAAACGCTACTACGAGGAAGGCGACCCGATTACCATAACGCAGCCGCTGATGGATTCCGGCCTGATGAAAACGCGCAAGGCATGGCGGAAGCTCACCGCGTCGCCAGACAAGGCCGTTGCCAAGTTGGCCGCTTATCTCAGCGCGTAGCCCTTCCCTTCCACCCACTCACCGCCCCAGCAAGGGCAAGGAGCAATCCCATGAAGTTAAAGCTAACGAAAGAGCAGTATTTCGCAGCCGGTCAGTCCATCCTTGCTGATCCGCGTTGTACGCCGGAGGTCAAGGCTGCCGTGCGCCGAGGCACGGACGGCACCCAGGACGCGGAGGGACGCTATACCTACATTCCGACCCTCATCGGTGGAAGTACCTGGTACGACGCCATTATTGCGGACGCAACAACCCGTTCAACCTTCGCATGAAAAAAAATTTTTCTCGCTCCGCTCGCCTTTTTTTCTTTTCTTCTTAATCTGTTTGGTCGTTCTTTTCCTTCAACGTTCTTAACCAAGGAGGTTTCTGTGAGGTTGCGCAAAATCGGGAACAATCAAACTGAGCTTCGTTATGATGATGGGACCGTCCGGCTCTACAGCTATTACACGCTTGTTGCGCTGTATGTTCCTGGGGAAGGAGCCTATTGCACTGATGCGAAATACAGTCCCACTACAGACAGACATATAAGCGAGGCCGTAGAAAGATGGAAATGTGAGAGGATCGACATCTCACAGTATGACCTAGAGGACAAGGCACCCTAGCCCCTTTCTTGAGTCCCTGGCCCTCCAGTCGGGGATTCGCTGAAAGGAGAAAGGTCTATGCGTAATTTAACCGACCGCATTCTAACCTTCGCGCAGGCTGGAATTGGACTCAAGGAGTCTATATCTCTTGCCCAGGAAGAACTAGCCCAATACAACAGAGAGGCCCGAGTAGCCGCATACCGGGCAGCCGGACCCCGGAGATCTCTCTCTCGCTTTCAAAGCGAGAAGACCAAGGAGGTTTCTCGCCTCAAGGCCATTCGCGCTCATGACTTTCGGGCCTGCTCAGCTAAGAATGGCTGTTGCACGCATTTCGATTCGTAGTCTCTAGAAAAACCAAGGAGGAGGTTTGAACATGGACCCGATATTCGTCAAAACAGTAACTCTGCCCGTTTCCGTAAGCCAGTTGAACATAAATAGAGGCGAGGCTCTAAGCTTCTCCCATTGCGCTGTTGCGCTGGCCCTCTGGGACGCCCTTCAAAAGAGAAAACACCCATACTGGCGTATCCAGAAGGTGCGGGTAGTTCAAGAGGAGATTGCTCTTTCTGGGGAGGGTTTTGAGATAGTTATGAGCGAGGTTCCTAGTGAAGTTTTTCGGTTCATTTCTCGATTCGACGATCCTAGTACCCGAGAAGAGTGTGAGCCTTTCTCTTTTACTTTTCAGGGTGATTTCTACAAGACCGCCTAGCACGGCCTTATGGCCGAGGAGACTCAGAGCTATGTCTATTTTTACGCTTCCCCTGTTCGTACCCGTCGGGCCCAATAAGACCAAGCAAGTCCATCTTGTTTTCACTGTTGAGGCTGTAGGCTTGGAGCAACCCAGGTATGGCGACCGCTGGCGAATCAAGGCTTCCGCAGCGTTTACTGAGTTCTTGCCAGAGATGGAGTTCTGGGACCGCTGCCGCTTCTTTGGTCAGCCCATGCGAGCTGAACGCGAGAAAGATATGGTCTTCTATACCATAGGGGAGAAGGAGGCCGCCTATCAGGAGGCTTTGACTAAAGCCGGAAGGGACATTGCCATGCTGTACGAAGCCCTGCGGGTCCGTGCTGAAGCCTGGAACGCCTAAACCCAAATAAAGAGGAGCATTCAAATGCACGAGCTCAAAGTCCTACCCGTTGAAGTGACTGAGGTTCATATAAAGCTGGGCATCCCGCGTTGTCCCTGGGCTTGTCCCATAGCCATAGCAGTTATGGAAGCGCTAGACGCCGCCGGACTGGGACACCAAGGCGTTGAAGTGTTCCCGCATAAGGTTTATTTCGTTCCCCCACAAGGGCGATCTTATGTGGCGAGACTCAGCCAGAATCTTGAAGAGTTCGCTCGAAGGTTTGACTCTTTCCAAGAGCCGATTGAACCCATCTCATCTGAACTAGTTTTTAGCCGTATGTCTGATTAGTCAGTCAAGCCGAGTCCCTCTTCTCTTCTTCAAGGGAGAGGGATTCTTCTAGACCGAACTATTCAACCCTAACCTAGGAGGTCAGTCATGCTATATTCAGAAGGTCTAGATTCCATCCCCGTTGAAGTGCTCCCAGAGATGGACCAGGATCAGATAATCCTCTCCCTCTCTTTTTCTCGCCTCGGTGACTCTGCCAAGGCGGACATGGGTGAAGTTCGCACAGACGCGGATAAAAAACGTCTGAAGGTAGCCAAAAGCCTCTTCGTCTCACCCCAATTTGAGGCCATCGGTAGGGCGGATGCCGCACTTCGCAAGGAAATTCTCCGGTACGCTCTCCCGGGAGGAACCGTGCTTCCTTCTGGCTCCTACTGGCTGCCCTTGGCCCTCCTCGGAAGGACCAACCTCCTCCTAGAGCAATACCGGGAAACACGCGCCGGTATGGTTGATGGGCTTTTTTCCCCTGACCTATCCACCGGCAGCTCTCCCTATCTTGAAGAAATCGAGCTTGCTCGGGAGCAGCTCGGCCCTCAATTCAGCCGAGGCGATTACCCGCCGATCTATGAGGCGAAAGGGCGGTACGGGTTTGTCTGGCGCTACCTCCGCTATGAGCTTCCCTCTCAACTTCCCCCCGAGCTACTTGCTCAAGAGGAGGAGAAATTCAAAGCAGCCAATCAGGTAGCCCTGGAGGAATGCCGGAAAGTCCTATGGGACTCGTTCGCAATGTTCGTCAGCCGGCTCGTTTCTCGATTGACCGACAAGGAGGCTGGGAAGAAAACGGCGCTCCGGGATTCGCTCATTGGCAACCTGACTGAATTTATTGAGGTGTTCGAGCCTAGGAATATGGCACAGGATAAATCCCTCGCGGACCTAATCGGACAAGCTAAGCTTGCGCTGGCAAACTGTAGTTCAACAGAGTCCCTCAAAGACTCTGAGTCCCTCCGTGCGGCAGTCTTGCGCGATTTCTCCAGAATCGAGAAGCTAGTTGCGGAGGAGCTACGCCCCCAGGCTCCCCGAGTCATTTCACTGGAAGAGGAGGAGTAGGCTAATGCAAAAGGCAATTCAAGAACGAATCTTGGAGCTAGTTGGAAAGATCGAAGACCGAGTAGCCGAGATCCAAGCGGCCCTGAATGACATTGTTTTTCAGATTCGAGAAGAAGGAACAGAGGAGTAAATCAATGCCATGCTGGGAAGAGAACGCCATAAGGTTGGATTTCTCAAACGCCGATCAGGACCTTCTGGAGGAGCTTCTGGGTAAGTCCTACCCAGAGGTCCGACTTGAACGCGGAAAGCTTTACATCCCGCAAGGTCTGGCCGAGAAGAATCCAGGAATCGAGAATGAGATCCGCCGCGCATACGCCAAAGCCGTGGTGGAGGAAGCAGCCCAGATTCAAGGTTGGGCGGTCTCCCTAGAGGGGGAAGAGCAAGAGTACATCCTAGAGAGGTGAATTAGATGGACCGGATACGAATTAGAATCAAGGAAGACGGAGAGTTGTTAGTGGTCACAGAGGGGGTATCAGCAGAAAATCACGTCTCAGCCGATTGCCTCCTCTCTACCCTGGCCGCGCTAGCCGGAGGCTCACGCAGTACGGAGGAAAGAGAGCATCATGGACACACCCACGCAGAGTCAGAATCCCATGTCCACCACTAGGAGCTACCTGGTAGAGACAGAAGGGATTGATTCTCTTCTTGTCCTGGTTCAAGCAAATAATAAATTCCACGCCCTTCAACAGGCATGGACGCTTTATGGGATTGATCCAGACTCGGTCGTTTCAGTCTCCGCAGTCAAAGCCAGAGGACTCACCCGACCTTCTTCAGAGTAGGCAGAGCGAGAGGGGTTAAGGCCCCTCTCTCTAAGTCTATTCAGGAAAGGAGCCCTATTATGGTGCAGGATAAATTCAAGGAGATCAGAACCGCTTTCCGGCGAGGAGTCCCACTCTTCGCCATCTCCGCCCCAGATCGAATCGAGTCCGTTGAGGCACTCACTCAGGCCATTCTCAAGACGGAACGGCTGCCCTTTTCCTTGGATGTGCTCCAGGGAGTAAGCCCGCTCTCAGCCTCTGCTAAACAAACCTGGGAGGAGGGCATTCTTCCCGAGCTAGGCGTCAAAGCCTCCTCGTTTGTTGGACCCGCTGGAACCGCGAGCCTCCTCCAGAATTGGCTACGCAAGCCCGCGCTGTTTGTGGGGTCAGTCTGGATTTTCCAAGGAGCGAATTGGTTTGCCGACGATCCCTCTGTCGTGCAAGGGCTTCTCTCTCTTCGAGGGACTCTCTCTAAGAGCCAAGCCTCAATAATTCTCCTAGATTCGACCTTTCCCAGGCTTTCCGGGCAGATCGCCCGAGACTGCTATCGGTTCTCTATTCCTCTTCCCACTCCCCAGGAAGTCGGGGATATAGTTGAGAAGACCGCATCGGCTATGGTGCAGCTAGGCCCAGACGGGAACCCAACCCCAGAGACTAGGCAATTCGCGGAAATTCGACAAGCCGAAAATTTCCCGAAAATCGTTGATTCCCTTCTGGGTATCTCTCCCTTCTTGGTTGAGCAGTCCGTTGCTCTCGCGGCCACCAGCCAAGGTTTAGCCCCAGAGCCTCTCCTCAGAAAGAAAAAAGACTCCGTTCAAGGCGTCCAGGGACTCACCTGGCTTGACCCCATCCCTCTGGATATGGTCAAAGGAAATTCCCAGGCCAAGGAGTACCTCTCTTCCCTTCTCGGAGGAACCTGGCCCTATTCCGTGGTCGTTTTCGCGGATGAGATCGACAAGACGCTCGGCTCTTCGAGCGGGGATACCAGCGGAGTCATGCAGGCGATGCATGGGAGCACCTTGACCTACCTGAACGATGAGGAGGTCAGCGGATGCCTCCTTTATGGGGTTCCGGGCACCGGCAAGTCCCTCCTCTGTCAAGCGATTGCTTCCTGCGCCGGTCTCCCTTGTATCATGCTGGACTTTTCCAGAATGAAGAACTCCCTAGTCGGAAAAACTGAGGAGAATCTAAGCCGAGCCTTCGAGGTTCTCTCTTCCCTAGCTCAAGGTAAGGGAAAAATCCTCTTCCTAGCTACCTGTAATCGAGTAGACGGAATCTCAACAGAACTCGCCTCCAGGCTTAGCATGGGTTCCTTCTTCTTCGACTTTCCAGAGGAGGAAGTCAAACAGGCTATCTGGGAGGTTCAGAGAGTTCGGTGGGGCTTGGACGAGCAGCCCTTTCCAGAATCCCACAATTGGGTTGGTCGGGACATCCAAAAGGCTGGCGAGGTTGCAGGTAGGACAGGACGCAGCCTGGTTGAAGCCGCGAAGTTTATCGTTCCGACCTACACCCAAGCCGGGGAAGCTATCTCCCAACTAAGAAAAGAAGCCTCGGGTCGATTCCTCTCCTCCGCTCACCCTGGGGTCTTCTACGCAGAAAGCCAGTCCGCAATTCCCTTTAGCGCTCTCGGCACAGCCGCAGTCAGAGCTATCCGGTTGTAGAGTGTCTCTCCTGGCGTGCTTAATTTTTAGGCACGCCCTCTTCTAAAAAATTTTTTTCGGAGGTCTCTAGTATGTCTGAACGGATTCCGTACCCCCTCTATTCCCTTCCATTTTCCCACTCTCCCTCTCAAATCCTCCGCTCACCGCTCAAGTTTCCTAGCTGGAGAGGGAATTATATGAGGTCCAATTCTGGCTGGATAGGCGATGGCTCTCTCATCGTTCGCGTTCCTACTTCGCTCTACCCTCCAGGGCAAAAACTCTTGGACCGGCTCAGCCGTCGTCCTCGTTCTCTCTATAGTAGTTTTGGTCAATCGGCTGTGGACTTGATCTGTAAGTCTCGCCTTTCTCCGTTGCCTTTTGCTTCTCTTCCTCCGGTCGAGATAGTCCAGCCCTTCGGGTCAGGACCTTATGCTTTTCCCAGCATCAGGTTCTCCCAAGAATTGGCTGCAAGTGGCGTGTATCATAATTTTATATGCGCCTTGCACCGCCCAACGTCCATCTCCGTTTCTTTCCTTGAGTGTAATGGACACCCACCCGTCATTTTCTATTTCTCAAGAGGCCGCATCGTTGCCTTATTAGCCGCTCTCCAACTTCCCCTTTCTATGCCAGCCTGGGAGGAGACTTCCCGAGAGGGGGAACCATGTTTTCTGCCCTTTGCTTAGTTCTCTTTCTCTGGATGGTATCGAACTGGCCGGACTAAACCTAAAGAGCTAGGGGAGGAGTGAGGGGCCTCCTCCCCACCCCACCCCACCCCCGTCAACCTCTCACCTTCGACCTCCGACCTCGCGGGCGAAATGGGGCCAACTTTAGTTTTCTCTATATAGGGTCCGGTTCCAAATTTTGATATTTCTGTAGACTGGTGAAGTTCTCGCTCTCCTCGGAGGGTCAGGCTTGTTCAATAACTTAGGCTGCTTTAAGCCAACTAGATTAGGGGGATTTATGGATAGAGTGCTTTTTGTGGATAATACGTTGCTCTCGGGGCTTGTGAGATGTTCGACTCAGGCCGCAGTCCGGCATATCCTTCATCGGGTGCCAGTGTCGAGCACGTCTTTTGAGAAGCCCTTTTCTTCTGCTCTTGCAGCAGGCTTCGCTCTTCATAGGGCGCTCGCCGCACTCTTGGGTGGAGAGTCAGAGGAAAAGCAGGAATCTCCTTTTCAGGAGTACGAGGCAGTAGGAGGGGCCGAGTTGCTTTCGGAGGATATTCGGTCTCTCGATTCAATGCGGTTTACATGGGCCTCTTGGAAAGAAGTCTACCTTCCTCGGTTTTTCGGAGAGCGAGGGTTCTTCTCTATTCCCCAGGTCCCTCAATTCTCTCCAGATCCTGTCCCGCTCCCCCCAGCTCCCATCTTAGAAAAACCTATTTCTGCTGAGCTGTGTAGAATGGGGCTGAGTGGGTTTTCTCGATGGGCTACGGAGGAGCCGATTGTTGTTCGGTTCGTGGGGCTCCTTGATGCGCTCGTGCAGGAGAGGGGTTCTGGGCAGTTTGGGATTCTCGATCATAAGATTACTGGGTCGAATCTCTCTCCCTACTACGAAAACTCTTTCTTGAACTCTAGCCAGCTCAAGGGGTATTTGTGGCTCGCCTCGAAGCAAGAGGGGGCCTTTCCAAGCTCGCTCTTTTCTGCTTGGATTCACGCAATTCAACTTAAACGAAGGCCCTCGGGAGTGAGGAAGTGTAAGAATCATGGTTTGTCTACAAGCGAATGTGCTCCTCTTCATGTGCAGTCGAGAATCCTTGGTCCCTTCTCGTATTCTCCCCTGGAGCTAGAGGACTGGAGGCTCCAGGCCATCAGGCTCGTGAGTAGGTATATAGGAATCGCGCATGATATGGGGCTCTCTCTCGATCAACTCACGCAGCCTGCCCCTTTTTCTGTTCCCTCTTCGATTAAAGAGGTCCAAACGACTGGACAGTTTGGGTATCGTATTTGCTCTTCGTGTGAGTATTCAGGGTGGTGCCGGAGGGGGCGAGCCCCAGAGGAACTCGAACGCACGACGCAGGTTTCTCTCTGGACACCACAGATTGCAGTAAACGCGGATAAAAGAGCAGAAGAATAGCCGTTCTTCTCAGCTCAAAGAAAGGAGTGAGTAGTTTTATGGATGAGAGTGGTTTTTTGGAAACATCGACACCGGAGGGGGGAGACGCAATCTCCTCCCCTATTGCACGAACTCGCCCGTTCGTGCATGTGATAGCGCAGGGAGAACCTGGCTCAGGAAAGACAACCTTCGCAGCCACCTTCCCTACTCCTCTCAAGGTCTACTCGTTTGATCCTTGGGGGAAGGAGAGTCCCTATCTCAGGCTCGGTCAGTCTACGGGCCCCATCCAAAACCCCCAGACTGGCGTTTTCTTTCAGGAGGTCTATTCTCCAGACGTGGATGCTCCTCCAGAGATCCTCGCTCGAATCGAGTATTTCTCAGACCCAGACCCCACACAGCCTTTTGCGTGGGAATTGTTCCGAGCGGATCTCAATCGACTCCAGCTTCTTCTTTTTGCGCGAAGAGTAAGAGAGGAGGGGGAGGTCTATCCTCGGACAGTCATCTTTGATTCGGCTACCTTGATGGAGATTTGCTGTAGGAAGAACGCAGAGTATAAGATCAACCCCTCAACCAAGGAGCCCAGGCAGTGGTTTGCCTATTCAACGAACCAACTCGAAGAGGTCCTTATGGTGCAGGCAGGGAGTCTTCCGTGCAATGTGGTGACGCTCTGTCATACGGATACGCAGAAGGATGAGATTGGGGGGAGGATGCTCCGTAATCCTATGCTTCCTGGGAGGCTCCGAGCCTCCGCTCAAGGAGCGTATGGAGAGATGTACACATGCCATGCGTTCGTGGGGTCGGATGGAGTGACACGGTATCTCCTTCAGACTGCGCGGGATCAGTTTTACAATTGTTCTTCAATGATCGCTGCTCCTAATGGGGCTGAACAACAGTATGGGAAGCTTTGGGCGGAGTACCCTCCTAGCCTTCCGCGTATTGCTCGCTAGAAAGGACAAAAAAGATGCGAACTGTGAAGAGTCTTATAGAGGAGCTGAGTAAATTCCCAGATGAGGCAATCGTATGGGCGTATGAGGGAGAGTCCTCTGGGTTGGGAGTCAGATGGCCCGGAGAGATAGAGTCTAGTACAGAGGGGTTTATTTATTGTACGGATGATCTTCTCCCTGAGAAAGAGAGTACGCGGCTTCTCAAACCCCCATCTCGCATAAACTAACAAGGAGGTTTTTCTTGGCTCGATCCCCGCCACACTCTCTCTTCTCTCTTTTCTAACTTCTTTTCTAACTAACTCACGCAAACAAAGGAAGAATTAAGTATGACGAATCAAGCCGATCCTTTTGCTCCTCAACGCTCTGTCTCCCAACCTCAATCCTCCAAGTGGGACGATACCCCAGAGATGGGGGCGCTCTTCCCCAAGGGCTACTACCGAGTGCGGATTAAGGCGCTCTCTGTGCTTGGGAACTCAGACCAGGACGCTCCAGAAGACCGCGTGGTGTGGCTCAATCGCATGGAGATTCTCGAACCCAAGGAGCACGCAGGGATGCTGCATTTCGAGCGGTACTATATCGGAACAAAAGAGGACCCCAAAGCTGAACTCGGGGTCACACTCAGAAATTCGATGGGCGCTCGGTCCCTCAAGACGATGCTCAATCGGGCGCGAGTCCCTCTCTCAAATGATGATGAGGCGACATGCGCGAAAGCCGTAGAGGCAGAGTTGATTGTGTACATGGTGGAGGGGAAGACCAAGGATGGGACCCCGATTAATAACTGCCGAGGGTATTATGAGTTGGGTTCGCCAGAGCACGCGAAAGTTGGTCAGCCGCTCTCTCCGACTCTTGGTACGGGGCCAATGAGCCCCCCAGTGCTCTCGACGAGCCAAGGCGGGGCAGCAAGTGGGTTCCCTCCGTGGGCGAATCGCGGAGAGTAGGTTGGTTCTTTAATCTTTAGGCTGGGGGGGATGCCCCCCCAAGGAGACGTAGTATGGACGAAGAAGGTTCGATTAGCCCTCCCCCTTCGGGAGAATCCTCTCCTCCACCAACCCCTGTGAACGCGCCACGAGCGATTCCTATTGCGAATGTGCTGATTGCGCTGGAGCAAATACGTGCGTTTGTGGGGCAGATACACCCGGCGAACAGGCTTGTGCCACTGTATTTTTGGGACATTCTCTTTCAAGTTGCTGTGACAACGCTTTCCCGAGCGAACAAGCCCGTCAGCTTCACGTACACAGAGGTGATGAGTACGGCGTTGAGGACGGAATCGTTTATGGTGCGAGATAGTCCTACGCAGTTGGAAGTTTCTTTGCGTGGGGAGGAGGAGGAGGATCTAAGCGAGGGGTTGGTGCGGAAGCACTAGACCAGAAGGAGAGAAAGAAATGCGTATTGATAATGGGGAGTACCCTCCTCGGCACTTGTGGATTCAGGCGCTCCAAGCGGATAAGGTTACGTTGTACTCTTTTTTGGGGTTTCTCTCGGATCTAGAGATGAGCGCAGTAGGGGTACTCAAGGCAGCGGATTCGGATATTGCGCGAGCCCGGTTGCAGGTCGTAGATGAGTTGAGAGCGTTCGCCGTGCTCGCTATGAGTGCTCCAGACCCCAGAGGGAGTGCGTATTAGAGAAGGGTCCGCTTTTGGTTGTGTGTGGGAGTAACGTGCTACGTGAGTAGCTAAACTGATGGTATGCAAGGAGGTTCGTATGGGTTTGCTCTTCGCGTTTGTTGTTGGAGCTGGAGTGGGACTGATTGTGGGGCGTAATTGGGAAGAGGCTAGGGAGTGGGGGAAGAAGATTAGAGAGCGGTTTACTCCTCTTCTCTAGTCCTCTGTTCTCCCCAAGAGGCTAGTCGTATGCCTGTTGTACTTATTCCTCCCTCTTGCGATTGTGGAGAATGCTTCATGTGTCGTCCTGTGATTGGCTTAGGCGCTTCGTGGTATTTTTACCTAAGCGCCGTAATCATTGGGTGTCTTATTGGAGCAGCTCCGTTCGCTCTTTGGCACTTCCTCAACCCTCTACCCTAACTGTTCAAGAAAGAAAAGGACAAAAAGATGCCGTTTTTTCGCAGAAAGAAAAAAGAAGTCGAAGCCCTTCCTCTCCCTGGGGAATTTTTCCCAGATGCCTCTATCCCTATGATGCTCCTGGTGGATAGGGTAACTGGAGAGCAAGAGTATGTGCGGGAAGATCAGTTTAAGAAAGACTATGTGCGGATCGAACGGAGCCACAAGCGCAAGTCCTCTCCAGAAAAGAAGCTCGGGCGGCCCCGGAAGGTCTCAGGGATGAGCACGGGCGAGTTGCCCCAGAATAAATTCACTCCCGAGTACCTACGGAAAGCCGATTTTCTTGAAGGCTGCTCAGGAGATGAGCCCCTTTCTACTTTAGAGGAGGTGCCAAGTGGCAAAGAGTAATTCAGAGGGAAAACCCAAGTGGCGTTTGGTTCCCTGGGGTGCGCTTGAACTCGGGGCGGAAGCATTGGAGTATGGGGCGCAGAAAGGTGGGTATGGGGATTTTGAATGGAAAGAGCTTCCGCTCCTTTCCAGAGAAGATCTTTTTGAGTCCGCGCAACGCCATCTCCTAAGCGTGCTCAAGGGGGAACGGATTGATTTTGAGAGCGGGCAGCTTCATGCGGCGCTCCTTCTCGCAAGAGCGTTGATGATTGCGGAGTATGAGAGATTGGGGCTTTGGGAAGAGGGGGAGGCTCCTCTCCCCCCAGAGCCAGCCCCAGCCCCAGAGCCAGCCCTGGTCTCAAAGCCAGTGATGAGTTCTTGGGATCACGCATTTACGCTTCTGGAGCAGGGCCATCTCGTGCGGAGAAGGTGTTGGAATAAGGGTGCTTTTTTGAGCAGGGCGGCGGATCAGAGCTTGCGGTTTCATCACTCTTTCGGTGTGGATACCGTACTTTTCGCGCCTCGGTATCTAGATAGGGTAGCCCTGGATTGGGATGTCTTCTATGGGAGCCCGAGTATGCTCATGCCAGGAATGGAGTTCCTTGGGACGTGGGTATGGGCAGTGTGTCTGCTCGATAGGAACCTGCGACTCCGGCGAGCTAGCTGGGAGCATGGGAGATTCATAACTCAATCGGATGTGGAGGGAGAGTATCTGTCGTACTCTGTGCTCACTAATACTAAGAGCATTTGTACTCTCACGGAGGAAGATCGAAAAGCGCGAGATTGGGAAGTCGCCTAGTCTACGCAAGGAGGGTTCAGGTGGAATATGAATGCCAGATGATTCAGATGGATCGGGATAAAGGTAGGCCCAGAAACTCAAGTCGATGTGCCATAGCGCGGCTTATTCGGAGGATGCTGGGGAAAGAAGCCGGTTTCTGGGATGTGCATGTCGGCTACTCGGGGGTGCATGTTGCGAGAAATTATCGAGCACGCAAGATGGGAAAGGTGGTGAGAGAGGAGGATTACAGTGGATTGGTCCGCTCTTTTCGTTTATCTGAACCGGCTATTGATTGGTTGCGCGAGTTTGATCGGCTGAAAAAGGCCGAGAGGGACGCTCTGCCACTCATCTCGTTTACGATAACGAGCGTAACCACAAAGGATTGGTTTCCTCTACAAGCGAGTCAATCAATCGTCTAATTAGGCAAAGAACAGCGAGAGAGCCTCGGGGGTTCTCTCGTCTAGGAGGAAGAACAGATGGATTACCCAAAGATTTATTCGCCTTGGAAGAAAGCGAAGGCGGGAGAAAAGCGGTTCACCTCAGAGTGGACCTATGCGGAGATGGAGTATCTCTCAGGGCTTAACTGGGATGGGTATGAGAAAATAGATGGTCTACACATTCGAGTCACGATGGATCTCTCAGGGTTCTCCTTTGAGGGAAGAACGGCAAAGGTGCAGATACCTTCGCCGCTCTTGATTCATTTAGCCAACCTCTTTGTTTCTCGGTTTAACGTGCTCTATGAGTATTTCAGGGAGAGCCTGGAGGACGGGAAGAAGGTGTATTTTTATGGAGAGGGGTATGGAGGGAGGCTTCCAGGTGGGAGTAAGTACAGAGCGGACCCCGCCTTTGCGCTCTTTGATATTCGCATAGGGGAGTATTGGTTGCCCCAAGATCTAATCAGTGCTGTGGCGGGAAATACGGAGTTGCCCAGAGCAGCGTTTCGGTGGCGGGGGACACTGCTTGAGGCGGCGGAATCTCTTTTGAACCACGGACATAAATTCTACTCGAAGCACGCAAAAGAGCCAGACTGCCCCATAGCGGGGCTTGTTCTACGGCCTATGGTAGAGTTGAGTCGTCTGGACGGAGGACGAATCATTACTAAGCTTATGGTGAAGGATCTTCGCTGAGAGGTAAAAGAGGAACTTCTATGCAGGAACTGTTTTGTTCGGATGTACATATTCCTTACCATGACCCCTTTGCCTGGGGGCTTTTTAAGGACGCGGCAAGAGCGCTCTCTCCTGAGATTATTGTTCTCGGAGGAGATTTCGTAGACTTCTACTCAATCTCTCGATTCGATACTGACCCTGAGCGGCTCCTTTCTATGCAGGAAGAGCTAGATCAGGCGAGGAGAGAATTGGGGAGTCTCAGGGAGTTGTGTCCTAATGCTAGTATAGTCTTTAGGAAAGGCAACCATGAGATGCGGCTCCAGAAAAAGCTTTGGAGAAAGAGCCCAGAATTTTCTCAGCTCCGTGCGCTTCGACTGGAGGAGCTTTTGGGGTTTAAGGAACTAGGAGTTGAGTATAGAGAGGAGGATATGTTTAGGGTAGGAGATTTGAATCACATCCACGGGGATGAGTTGGCAGGAGGGAGTCTCTATCCAGCGAGGAATCTCTGGGGAAAGGCTCCTGGGAATATGCTCTTCGGGCACTATCACAAGATGCAGGCGCACTTCCAGCGCCATTCAAGCGGGAAGGTGACAGGGAGCTGGGCGAATGGGTGTTTGTGTTCGCTCAGACCGGACTATCACATTCTCCCCCAGTGGCAGCAAGGGTTCACGCTGGTGGATTATTTACCAAGTGGGCTCTTCTTTGTCTCTCAAGTGCCAGTGCTCCAGAACGAGCATGGATATTTTTGTGTACTTGAAGGAAAGTTGTTGGAGCGGCTCTTTGCTCCTGCGGCTTCTTCTTCCACTAAACGCTCAAGAAAAAGGAAAAAGTAATATGGCGCAGTACACGGACGCAATTCCGAAAATTATTCGAGAAATAGAAGCGATTCGAGAGCAGCTTCAAGAGGCAGAGAAGAAGTTAGCGGATTTTGAGCGTGTTTGGAGCGCTTTGCAGGAAGTTGTCAGACGACTCCTGCGGGAAGCGAAGGAGTTGCGAGCGCCGGGGCAGGAAGATTGCAGGACTGATGGAACGCGAAAGGAGCCCCCTCATGAGTGACTGGAGGTCCTCTCTCAAGCTCGTTCGACCTATTGGACCTCGCTCCGCGCAAGTTGCGCTGGTTGGAGAGGCTCCAGGCGCGGATGAAGAGAGTCGAGGGGAGCCGTTTGTGGGGTACGCGGGAAGAATCCTCGACTCCTACTTAGTCAAAGTGGGCCTTCGGAGATCCTCTCTCTGGATAGATAACGTAGTGCCCTGGAGGCCAGTCAAGAATGATATTTCCCTCGTGCCCCAGGAGGAACTGGAGGTGTTCTCCCAGGAGCTACTAGAGCGGCTCGCGCTTCTTCCAGAGTTGCGGGTGGTCGTGGCGCTTGGGGGAACTGCGCTCAAGGCTCTTTCTGGACCGCAGTTCTCTTTCATCTCAAAATGGCGAGGCTCACTCAGGGGGCTGGCGCTTCCTGGGGGGCGGCTTGTGAAACTCTTGCCTACGTTCCATCCCGCTTTTCTTGCGCGTTCGCCCGTTGCTATGTACGCGGCAGAGTCTGATTGGAGGAAGGTGGCCCGAGAAGCGACCTCTCCGTTTGTTGTGAGCCCTTCCCCCAAGCGACAGTTTCTTCTCTCTCCAGGGGCAGAGGACCGAGCGTGGTTCAAGGGGGAGTGCGAGAAATCAAGAGCCCTCTCAGTCGATATTGAGACGAATCCTTCTACCGGAGAGATCATTTGTGTGGGGTTTGCGCCCTCTCCCACTCTCGCTGCGTGTATTCCGTGGAGGGGAGTAGCGGAGAGAGAGTTCATCCGGGGGCTCTTGGAGAGCCCTCTCCCTAAGATCGGTCAAGCTTTCCTCTACGATGCGAGTTGGTTGGAGAGGCTTGGGTATAGGGTGAATAACTGGGCGTGGGATACTCTCTATATGCACCACGCGCTCAGCCCTGCGGAGCCGCATTCTCTCGCCTATCTCGCTTCGATTTATACGGATGAACCGTTCTGGAAGGACGAGGCAAAGGGCGGAGAGAATGTGGATGAGAAAGGGGTGGTTCTTCGCGCCTCGGCTTCTTGGGAGACCTACCAGAGGTACAACTGCAAGGACGCGGCAGTAACTTTTGAGATTGCGATGGTACTTGCGAAGCTCTTGGAGGAGAAGAAGCTCCTCGCGTTTTACAAGGAGCACTATCAGGATCTCTTTCCTGCGCTCCTCAGTATGCAAGTGCAGGGGATACGAGTTGACGAGCCTAAGCGAACAGCGCAGGCTGTGGAGCTTGCGCGGGATCTTGAACGCTTTAAGCAGGAAGTTAAAGAGAAGAGCGGAGGGGCAGATTTGATTGGCAAGACTGCGCTCTCGGTAAAGAAGCTCAGCCTTTTTCTCTATGGAAAGGGGGTAGGCCAACTTGGGCTTCCTGAGCAAAAAATCCGAGCAAAAGGAGCGGCCAAGCGCAAGAAGGGGTATGTGGAGGAAGAGGAGGCGGGCCTCTCTACAGGAGAAGCGACGATCAAGCGGCTCCTTCGGGCTTATCCAGGGGCGTGCCCTTTGAAGTGTCTCTCTGCTTCGCAGTGGAGAAACGCGGAGGCACCGCACCATGCTGAGTGCCCAGGCTCTCTTGCGGAGATTGGGGCGCTCATCCTCAAGATTCGCCGCGCCCAACAGCTTTCTACGTTCTACCAAGCAGACCGAGTGGACGCGGATGGAAGGTTTAGGTTTTCGATCAAGCCAAATACAGCAACCGGGCGGCTCTCCTCCTCTGAGTCTCCTTGGGGCGGAGGCTCAAACGCCCAGAATATAGATAGGGAAGCGCGGGGGATCTACCTCCCTGAGCCCGGTCAATTTTTCTTGGAGTTCGATCTCTCCCAGGTGGAGAGTCGGATTTGTCTCTTCCTCTTAGGGACACCTGAATTGGGAGAGACGCCCGCGCTCCAAGCAGAACGTGCTCGCATGAGGCAGCTTGCGCTGAGTCTCCCGTGGGAGTTTGACGGGCATACGGAGAACGCAAAAGGGATTTTCCCTGGAGAGGAGATCACAAAGGCCAAGCGGCATCTCGGAAAAATTGTCTCGCACGGAGCCCAGCGGGGCATGGGAGCAAAAACGCTCCAAGAGAACATCCTTAAAGAGGCTGATGTGTATATGCCTCTTGGAGAGTGCGAGAGGTTCTTGGAGAACTATCACCGAGCCTATCCGCTTCTGCGATCTTGGTTCCGGTCAATCAGATTCCAGGTGGCAGATCGGATTCCGCTGCTCAACTCTTGGGGCAGGTCTCTCTCGTTTGAGCATGAGCGGCTTGGGGACGCGCTCTATCAAGCAGCGTATTCTTTCCCTATGCAGTCTGAGGCAGCGGGGCTCATTGCTCAAATGGGAGTCATTCCTGCGTTTAATTATTTGAAAGAAAGAGGAGCAAAGAGTCGGCTTGTTCTCCAGGTGCATGATTCGTTGCTCTTCTCCGTGGAGCCAACAGAGGCGTGGGATCTCTATTCCTTTGTGTGTACGAGTCTCGCACGGCCTCTCCAGCTTCCTGGAGGCCCTCTGCCCGTTCCTCTAGAGTGCTCAGCAGGACGGAGTTGGACAAAGGAGTTAGAGTTAAAGAAACCAGCAAAGAACAGAGAGGAGTTGGAGGAGTGGCTCAGCCCCATTCTCACTACTCTTTGAGAGAAAGGAGAGAGCGGCGTGCCGAGCGTATCTGGTATAAGAACAGGTATACGAACAATAGGAATAGAGGTAGAAGAGGAAGCAGCGAAGTGGCGCTTCTTGGGGGGGCGCGTGAATAAGCTCTTAAAGGGAGCGATGCGGGTAGAGGTCACAAGGAACAAGGAGGTGGTGTTCTGGCTGCCTTTCTCTGTCCTCCATCCGCAGAGCTTCTTCTTTGAGTGGTACAGGTGGCGAGATAAAGCGGATATTTCGCCCCCGATTCGAGGATTCTTAGTCTCGGCTTCGTGGGTAGACCAACTCCCAAAAGAGCAAAGAGACCAATTCTCTCTGCTCGTAAATGTGTCTCCCAGTCTTGTGAACGAGGTGTTTACTGAATCCCCCTACCTCCAGCCTCCCTCTTGGTCCCAGAACGAATCTGTTGTTGGGTATATAGAAAACGCGCCAAAGAGGTTTTTTGTTGCGCTAGAGCCTCTACTGGAACCTCCAAAGCCTTTGGTGGCTTCGCAGAGAGTCATTCAACTTGATGAAGAATAAGAAGGAGCGCGTGTGGAACAACGACCATTAGCAAATTGGCGTTTCTTATGGGGGAAAATAGACGCTCTTGTGTCTACAGAGGAGGCCGTGCTGATTCGCCCTCTTGCAGATTTAGAGATCAGTATGTGGTTTCCAAATACGGTCTTTTATCCTGGGTCTTTCTTCTTCCGTTGGCGGAGAGAGAAAGGAATCAGAGACCGTATGTTAGAGCCACGCCTCTTCATCATCGTGGCTTCTTGGGTGGCAACAAAGAGCCGAGAAGAACAAGTGGCTTTTTCCCCAGCAGAGATTGCCTCTCCAGAGCTTCTTCTGGAAGCGATGAATGGGCGGGAGAAACGCAGCGAGTTTGGTTGTGCGCCAATTCGCTTGGATAAAGTAAAGAGGGCGCAGAGAGTCATCTGTCTTGATGAGGAGTAGAAAGGAATCCCTATGGAACAACAAGTAAGCAGCTCATGGCTCACACGATTCTTGTACGCGGCAGGAAAAACGGGCATTCCTTTTCAGTACCTCCAGTTCACAGGAATCTCCGTTATGGCGGCGGCTTTGGCGAATCGCGTCTCTCTCTCCCTCTACCAGGGCTCGCGGCTCTATCCTAATCTCATCACTATGCTTGTAGGGCCGTCTGGAGTAGGGAAGGGAAGGGCGATCAATTATGGGATAGGGCTTCTAGAGGAAGCTGGATTGGGGAGGGCCGTAGGGCTTTTTGGAGGCTCTCTCACCTCGGCAGCCCTGGTGGATTTCTTGGCCTCAGAAGATGGCAAACTCGGGGACGGTAGAAGCCGAGCGTATTTTATTTCTCCTGAGTTAGCCTCGTCAATCAAATGGGGTGAACATGCGGATGCGTTGATTAAGCGGATGACGGATTTTTATACAGGAGATTTGAGAGAGTTCTCTGATGCGACTCGCATGAAAGGAGGTCGAACCACGATTATTGAGCCGTGTGTGAATTGGCTAGGCGGCTCCACTCGGATGTGGCTCTTGGGAAACCTCAAGCCGGACGCAATTTCGGGGGGGTTCATGGCACGATCTTTTTTTGTAGAGCAGAACGAGTATCCCAGGGATGCCCCGCCCTTTCCTGTCTATCCCCCAGACGCGCTAGAGGTTCGAGAGGGCCTCAAGAAAGAACTAGGAGAGAGGATTATTAGGCTCTCTGGAGAGTTCAAGTTTACTCAATCAGGGCAGCGGTTAATGGAAGAGTGGGTGACAAGTCGGCCACGGCCCCAATTCGATGACCAGATGCCAGCTTTTCAGAGGCAGAGAGAGCTGGCTCTCAAGCTCGCTATGATTGTTTCAGCCTCAGAGTCTTCTTCTCTCCTTCTTGACTACCAACACGTTTATGAGGGAATCACGCTCACGGAGACGGAGAAGGAAGAGGAGAAGCCTTTGATTCGATTCGTTGGGTCTGGTGGAAAGATGACGGATATGGAGTATATTGCAGAGCGAATTAAAAAGTTCGGCGAGGTTACTCGGGCGGAGCTTACGAAGATGGCAACTTCAAAGGGCATAGAGAGCATACAATTTCAAACCATTATCGAGCGGCTCAAGGCGCAAGAGGACATAGAGGAGATTTATGTTGCTCCAAAAACTGCGGGGACAAAGCGGAGAACCATCTACCGATGGAGCAAGGCAAGTCTTTCTCTGTCGGATCTACGAAGAGAGGAGGCTATTTGAATGAAACAAGGCAAGGAGAGAGCGCTTGGGGAAGCAGAGCTAGACCGCGCTTGGAAAAACAAAGGGCTGGCGCAGGAGAATTTAGAGCGTTGGCGGAAAGCCGCCCTTGCGCGTAATCCAAAACCGTTCCTGTCTAGTGGGCGTCCAGCTAGTCAATCTATCGAGAATAGTATGCTGGAGTTGGTTAAAGAGCTTTTGCAAAATCAAAAAGCCGCAGATCTTTCTCTAGAGCGTGCGATTGCAGAGGCGTTTGTGTCTGAGAAAGACGAAGGGCAGGTGGAAGAGCCTAGGCAGTCTCCTCCTACACGCATTTCTTCTGTGCGTGTGATAGTTCTTGAGGACTAGAGAGCTGGGCTCTCCAGCCTCGTCGTGGCTAAACCAAGAGGTGCAGATATGCGAGATTTAAGTACACCCGAGCCAATAACCTACTTGGCAGAGGAGTTTAGGAAGCTGAAAGAACTGGAAGAGCAAGAACAAAGACGGAGAGGCTCAGCGTACAAAGCAGCAAATAGGTGGAGGGTCATTCAGGAGCTGAGCTGGATGGGGCCAAGTCTAACAGAGAGGCGATATGATATTGAGAGCGACCGGATAAAAGCCAACCAACTCAAACCCTCTGGGGGTATTCGTGGAACTAAACAAGGTCCAAAGAAGAGCGCAGAGAGAGAGATCATATCTACTCGCCCTCCACTCAAAGACCGCACTACCCTTCGTATCTCTGAAACCCGAATAATCAGTTTGGAGGATTAGCTCTATGGAATCTTATCGTCACCTTCCTCAACTTCGGCTCGTGCTCCTTGCAGCGCTCCTTCACTCAGGTGGAGAGCTATCCTCTCTGGGCCTCCTTCGATTCATCCGAGGACTTGATCCGCTTATTCCTAAGTCCCAGGATGAGGATACTCGGAATTTCTTGGTCCGCTCGACCTTTCGGGGCTTCTTTCCCTGGGCCTCTTTCTCTCGAATCAGGCCCCCTGGAGGGCGGCTTGTTTCTCGGATCAGGCTCATTTCTTCTCAGAAAGACGCCGAACAAGCAGTGTTCGAGCGAATCAAGTCTGGGGATGTATCTGCTTCTCGGCTCCTCTCAGTTTTCCAGCAAGACCCCTTTGCGCTTTTTCCTGGTCGATCAGTGCATCTCAAAGGGGATGCTCCAGAAGAGGAGGTTTTTGAGGATGAATGAGCCCCGAGTGCGTTTTGCGCGGGCGCTTGCGCTGCGAATGCTTGAGGATGTGTTGGTTGTGCAGGAGAGTTGCCTTATGGAGACTTTCCCTGCACTACCCTCGTATAAACAGAGACTCTTAATGCGCCAGTGGAGGACGGATCAAAGTTGGCTTGCGGGAGAGGATGCCCTGCTTTCTTTTGAGCTTATTTGCGCTGCGATGGGCCTTGAGCCTGAAGCAGTACAGGAGCATTATAGAGCGAGACAGGCGCAATTTCTTCCAGAGCTGGAGAGGCGAGTGCGGTGTTTAAGTACACGAAGAGGGAAACTGGCTTGGCCTTCTCCCTCTCCCTCTCCCTCCCTCTAAGAGTGGCTCTCTACGGCCCAGAAGGAATCGCAAGGGGCACTTCTCCTCTTGAGCCCTGCCCCTCCTCCTCTCCCCCCTCCCAGGGAGCTTTGCTTGTTGCGAGGATATGTCCGAGCTTTCCAACCCAGAGCGCTGTTTTCCTCTCCAGCATTTTCCTCTTAACTGCTAAGGGCAGCCCTTTGACGAGTGGTATCTTGTTTAGAGCTTGCTCAATCTCCACTCCCTCAATGAGCCACTTGAGACCCCCTTCGGAGAAAAGGAGTTTGCCCAGAGCCAAAGGAGCGAGCAGGGCAGTACCTGCACCAACTGCACCTGCGGTAAGCGCGTCTCCCCCAAGGAAGCCTACGGTTGCGACTCCTGCTCCGGCTCCCCCTCCTGCTTGAGCAATCCCTTTGAGCATACCCATAATCAAGATGCCCATGCGCTGATTTGCCATTTGAGCGTCCATCTGCCGAGCGAGATTTTCTCCTTGCTTGAAGAGGCGCGTCTCAACTAAATCCTGGAGCTTTTTCCTCAGTTGGCGTACTCTTGGGTACTCAGCACCAAAGAGTTCTGCCAAGACAGCCGGTTTCATTCTTTTCTCGCTTGTCTCTCGGAGGAGGTTCTTGATCGAGAAGAGATCCTCTCCCTCACTGACTACTGCGACAGTTGGCTTGGTGGGGTCTCTGGCTACTCGATTGACCAGAGAATACATCCAAGCGGCGCGAAGCTGCTCAAAGCCCTTTCTTCCAAAGGCTTTTTTCATTCCTTCTACGTCCTCAATAGTCGTATGGTGGTTCAACAGCATCTCCCCGATTTTGCTTTGTTGCGCCTTTCCCATCGCTTGCCATGTTTTGTTCTCTATGTATCGGTCTGCTACTTGCATCTGGTAGAACTTATTTGCTGCGCGGAAGAGCTGGTTTCCTCGCCCAGGGATGTTCGCCGCGAGCTGGTCCATATCTTGCGAAGCCGCAATGAAGAGTCGGGTCCAGACTGAGGAATCTCCTCCGCCTCCAGCCGACTTCGCCGCCCCAGCCCTCTTTCCCAGCTCCTTGTAATGTGCCCAAAGCTGCTCTAGCTGGAGTGGGGTAGGGGATTCTTGGAAAAGGCCCGTGCGGTTCAACCACTCCGCCGCTGCGGCAACTTCTCTATCATCCACCCCGGCTCTGGGGTCAGCCCGAAAGGATGCCCTATCGCTGACGTTGTTGATATTCATCGTTCCGCCGCGTCCGTTTGAGCGATGCGTCATCGCTTCTGCAATGACCTCTTTAGCTCGGCGGAAAAGATTTGGGGCGGCTGAGCCTGCATCCTCTCCAAAAGCCAGCCTCGCCTGGTTGAAGATACGATCTGCTGCGGCTCGCCATTTTACCTCGTTTCGCTGCCCTCTCTTGTAGACCAGCGCCCCTGCCTCATCCAAGCTCTCGTCTACTGTGCTAAAAGGTATTCCTTCGCTTCTGGTATAGATGCGATAGAGATCATCATGGACTTTCGTTGCTGCATCTTCTGCTTCTCGAATCCTCCTCTTGACGAAGAAGTCCACTGCGGCAGAACCAGTGATTGAGGCTCCAACTGAGGACTCTCCTAGCCGCGCAAAGAATCCGCCCTTCTTCTCCTGGAAAAGATCAGTCGTCGCTGAAGAGAAGCCAAACTCCCTGTTTTCCTCCAAGCGCTGTTGCCGCTTTCTCACGAGATCGAGTCGAGCCTCTCTCTTTTGATCCATCTTATTCAAGATGCGCCCAACGCTCGCCACAGCAGGTTGTATCTTCTCCAGCAGCCCCCTCTTGATCCACCGATAGCGATTCGCAAGGCCCTCTCCACCTTGCTCCCATGCGAGCCACATCTGCTCATTCAGGTGCTTGGCGGCTGGCCCTTGGAGCGTGCGCCGGATAGGAGCGACAAGGAAACCCAACCCCTCCCCAAGCGCCTGATTCCATGCCCCTCGATTCCCTGCCTGCCCAAGCAGCCCTAGCCACCCCTCCTCTTCTTCGGGGGGCTCATCTGTTCCTGTGGCCTGCTGCCACACTTCCTTGACTCCCTCATCCACCCCTGCGCCGCCCATCGCACCAACCACCGAACCAATAAACCCTCCAGCGACTGCTCCAGGGACACCAAGCCGCGCTCCGAATTTTGCGCCTGCTATCCCGCCTCCGAGCGCTCCTGCGTTCTCGCCAGAGAGGAAATACGGTTGGTGCGCTTCGTCTCCGTAGATGAGACTCTCTGCGAAAGCCCTGCGCTCTTCTGAAGTAGCGCCCGCCTCTCCTGAGCGATCCTCTACTTCAGGCGGAGGGAGCCCCGCCGCTCCAGGTTGGGGAGGAGGAGGCTCCTCTCCCACATCGACCATCTCTGTCTCAGGAGGAGCCTCTTCAGGAAGGGGGGGCTCAGGAGGGAGGTTCCTGTTTAATTCTTGTGCGGCTCCCCGAGCGAAAGACTCTCTGAGTTCTTGTAATGTAGGCATCTCTTTTTTCTATCCTTTCACAGAAGAGGGACCTCCCCTTCTCCAACCTCTTCGGGATTGCGGGCCAGGAGCCTTTTTTGCAGGTCCCCCACCTTCTTTGTTCTCTTGGGCCTCTTGTTCAGTCCTGTAGAAGTGCTGCCCATCGAGATCAATGCCAAGCCGTTTTCCTACACTATCCCATTGGTCAAGCCTGAACGCGCCCAGCTCTGGACGCCCACCCATGAAGAGAGGAGTATCTGGGCCAATTGGGGCGGTGGGCTTCTCTACGCCTTCTGTTCGGATACTCGGTATGAGATTCTCTTCGCGGAAGACTTGGTTTTGTTCTTTCGCCCAGGCTATCCAGCCCGCTTTTGTGAATGCGCCTTTTTCCTCTTTCCCTTTGTAAAGATAAAGCTTGGACCGATCCTCGAATGCTTTCTGCTTGGGCGTTTTGAGGGTCTTTATCTCTCTCTCAACATCCTCTCCCATTTGCTTCAGGCTCCCAGCAGAGCGCGGCTGGTATTTATCAATAATGGTTTTGTTACTTTCAAGAAGCGTCGTGTCAATGCGGTCAAGGAGAAACTCTGCGTAATCATTTGTGAGAGTGGCATTCGCAAGAGCGTCCGCAGTCATTTGAATATCCTCTACCGCAATGGCTTTTCCGGTCTCCCCTTTGGCGGCTAGAATAGCTCGCACTTCAAGCGTGAGGTTCGCCAAGGCTCGGTACTCTGGGTCTCCTGTTTGGGCAGCGTCCTGCACCCACTGGAGAGGCCGTTTCCAGAACATGCTCGCTGGCCCAAAGTCATTCACCTGAGAGGCGTAGTAGCGCATTCGAGAGACCGCTTCTCTTGCAGCGGTAATTGAGGCCATTCCTGCACGATCTTTCTCGTCCATTGCTTGAACAGCCTGCGTGATGACATCTCCCAAAGTCCAACTCGCGTCAGCTCCGTAAGCTTTTTGCTCTTCTACAGTCAAGGGCCTCTTTAGCTCATTCTCACGTTTTTGTTTCTGTTCATTAGCAAACTGCTCGGCTTTCCTTCTAAGTATCTCTGGATCAAACTCACCAAGCAGTTTTCCTTTCTCCCTTGCCGCGTTCGCTGTTTCGATCTTCTCACGGTTACTAGGGTCCCCTTTTACGTCAATATCGACTTGGGTTCGGGCTCCGGCCTCTTTGACTTCCCAGTCGAGCTTCCTCTCGCTCTCTGCGTCTCTTGCCCCTTTTACATCCGAGCGAAGACTAAGCAGCTCTTCCTGAATGGCTTTGGCTTGCGCGTCTGAAAGTTGCTCAGCGCGAATTGGAGCGCGTTTTCTTTTTTCCTGAGCTATCTCATCTTGAGCAGCTTGCTCTTTGGCCCAATTCGACTCCGCCTCAGTTGCTTCAGAGGGGCGCTTCCTGAATTTCTGCCAGAGCATAGCGTCCGCGCCTTTCCCAAAAGAGGGTTCAGGCGGACCCGTTCGCGTCACTTTTCCGCCTGGGAGGGTTGATTTACCCAGAGATTGCGTCTCTCCTACGCCAAGAACAGTCTCACGTCCTTGAGCAATAAGCTCCTTGTTCTCTGTTCCTTTTCTGCTCTCTATTGCTTGGTCGTAGGCACCTTTGAGCCGCATGAAGTTAATCAAGGATTCCCCTGAAGTCGCTCCAGTCTCTCTGCCTTTCTTGCCCTTCGGTCCAAATGCCTCTTGGAAGAACGCTTGATAGGCTGGATTATCACGTATATCAGGATGCTCGTCTGCGGCTTTGAGGAGTACACGCTCCAAGGTGTTTTGGTCGCGTGCCTCTTTAAGGCGTCTCTCTTCTCGCTCCAATTTCATACGGTTCCCAGCCCCCTCCAAGATCCCCTGAAGTAGGCCAGCAAACCCCATTCCAATTGCGACTCCCGCTTCTGCCATCTTCTTTCTCCTTTATCCTTCTGGAGATCCTCCGCCTCCGCCTCCGCCTTTACCGGAACCGCCCCACTTCGCTCCCAAGAACTGACCCGCGCTTTGGCTGATCCCCCCTACTGCACTCCCAATGGCTTGCCACAAAGCGGCCTGTTGTGCCATCTTTGCCTTCTCCAGGTCAGTCTCCGCACTAGTGGAGATCCCGTATCCCTGGTTGATATTCGTGGGGAGCCCCAACGCGGCATTCGCAGCCATTGTGATGAATTTCTCTGCGATTTGAGCGGGAATCCCTGCGGTCTGCTGAGCAGAAGTCACTTTCTGCTGCGCCAGGATATTCTCCGCAAAAGGAGACCCCCCAAGTTTTCCCGCAGCCAGCTCTCCCCGAGTCTTCTCCATCGCTCGACTCCCCGCCTGTTTGGACTGCTCAAGCGCGGAGGTAAGGATGGGAAGCGCGGAAATGGCTCCGCCCCCTCCACTTCTCCTCGCCCCAGACTTAAACCCGTCTGCCGCAGCGAGCTTCCAACCCTGTGCGGCGTCTTTTGAGCGGGGCGACATCCAACCGGGCAGTTCAAGCCCAGCAATCTCTGCCTCTGTCCAGCGCTTATCAGGCGTGTACCCCGGTTGCTCCTTCAGCCACCTCTGAATGTCATTTCTCTTCCCCGGATCGGTCTCTCCCATGTATCTATATAGGTCTCCCTCGGACATGGTGAAAGGAATGGGCTTGCCGTCTGGGCCGAGTTCTTGGGGTTCAAAGCCTGTTCCGCCTCCCGCAATCGCATACGCCCCTCCTTTGAGGACGGCCATAAACTGACTCATCAGCTCCTCAAAGAGGGGTTTTTGCCAGTCCCTCAGATAATTCGAGTACCCTTCTGCTTCTCGGCTGCTCCGAGTATCACTCGCTCCTCCGCCGCTCATATTCCCCCCCTCCTTCTCTACTCTTTTAGAGCAGAAACTCTCCTTTATTCAAAGAAAGCAATCTGTTTGTTAAGCTGTCCTCTCCCGCAAGAGCATAAATCTTTCCCACATTTCGCCAGCCTAGCTTCTCCATTTCCTCTGCTAATGTGAGCTGCGTTGTTAGAGCGAGCAGCACTGGATAGAGAGAGAGCGCTGCTTCATGTGCGTCTTTAATCGCTTGCAAGCCCTCTTTGGAAGATCGTTTCTCTGGGGCCATCCAACACGCCACCCAAGCCCCCGAGTAAAACGGGCTCAAGAGGAAGAAGAACCAGGGACCGGTCTTCGGGTCAACCTCCAAGAAGCACGTATTTGGAGGCTGGGCGTCTTTCATAAATCGAGAGAGAGGTTGGCCTCCCTCATAGAGGAGTTGGTCTAGCTCTCCTTCTTGGGCAATACGCGCCCAAATGCCTGCAAGAATCATGTCCATATCTTTCGCGGGTGTGTACACAAGCATGTCTTCCCCTCTCTATTCCGATTGCGGTTTTGTTGGGTATAGCTCTTTTGAGAGCCATACGTCTACTTCTACGCCAAAAACTTCTAGAGCGGCGCTGATTCCCGCGTGACTCAACCTCACACCGATAATACGCCCTGCCTGCCCCACTGGCAACTCCGTTACGGTACGACTCGCGGAGGAGAACGTACCAAGCGCGACAGTGCCACTTTCAAGAATGAGCGTAACGGAGATCGAAGAGCCTCCTGTGTGCGCGTCTAGGTACACGCGCTGAATAAACCCCGAGCCTACTGCATCAGTCAACCCGCTTGGAATCTCCCATTCAATCGGAATCCCGGTCCCGTCATCAGAAAGCTGGCCCACTGTCTCAAATTTAAGCACCTTCCCTCCGGTGGAGAGTGCTAGCTCACCTGCGGAGGAGATAGCGCTTGCGCGTACTCCTATCCCACCAAGCTCTCGTATAACCACAGCCTCTTTTCTTTGGTCTAAGTACAACGCGAGAGTAGTGGAGGAGCCATCTCCGATCAAATACTCGCTCCTTCCATAGGCTGAATAGGCCGCGTTCTCCATGCCAGAGAGATTCTCATAGGTCCCTCCCCTGAAGAGATCTCCGATCTGCCCTGCGGCAAGAGGGAGAGAGGCTGAGCCATTGAAGATTCGCAGCTCCCCGTCCCTGCTCTTGTACGCAATCCCATAGTCAGTTACTTGGACGGTCCACGGCTTGTCTGTGCCGATTGATCCCTGTACGTCCCTGAACGAAAAGGGCTCTGAAAACCCAACAACCTCATAGATAAGCGATTTAGAGATGCCCCAGATTGAACCGTTCCAGTAGACGATCCGCTGAATCGCGTTGTCATTTGAAGTGACCTCCACAAACCCCTCTACGGCCTCGGGCCTTCCAGCCGGAGAGTAATAGATGCGACCTCCGTGCCCGGTAATCGCGTCTCGGGTCCACCACATGCGCCCAACATGCGGACCTACGCATTCTCGGAAGTCAAACGCTGAGTCTCTCGGATTAAGGTTCGAGAAGAGCAACTCAGTCTCCTCTAGGTCCAAGTCAATCAGAATATCCGTGTAGGTCGTCTGTGTGTTATTCTCAATAGTCGTGACTAAAAATCCCACCGCCCCATTCCCAACTGTCCGGTAGATGCGCCTTGCGTTCACTTGGGCATCAGAGGAGATGGGGATGGAGGAAAGGTGTACCTGTTTCCCTGAGAGGCTTACGCTCGTCTCAGGAGTGAATGGGTTGGACTCCGTGCCAGTTATGGTGTTGTAGAACGTCACCCAATACTGATAGGTCCCAGTTAGGGGGCCACTCGCTGAGACGGCTGCGGTGCCAGTCCCAGTCGCAGCAATGTTCGCGTGGGTAAAAGCCGCAGTAATTGAGGTCGCGGTAATGGCAGTAACAAGAACGGTCTGCGCGTTGAGATCCACTCCTGCCCCAGCAAATCCCGAGAGCACCACATACATGCCCACTACAAAGGGATGAGAGGCAAAGTTGAGGGTAAGAACATTCGAGGTCAAGCTCCCCGAGGTGACTGCTTGAGAGAGGGCCACTGAACCCGCCACTACGACTTGTGTTCCTGGAGGAGCAATACCCCAATTCGTCACAGCTCCAGCCGAATCGACTTTGAAGAGCCCGCTCCCTCCTCCACCTGCCACAAAGAGATAGTCCTGCTTCCCTACGGTAGGGGGCATGGGGCTAAAAGTCAGTCGCTCTCCGTTCAAACTCGACTTGATAGTCGAGGCTCCTCCGGTGAGCTTCCTGAAGTTCGAGCCTACTCCTCCATACCAGACTCCGTTCCAATACACCAAGGAATGAGCATCCTCTGCGGCGATCAAGGAGGACCCAGGGCGGCTCTTGAGAGTGCGCTCTCTTCGACCAGCCCACCCTTTTGCGCGTCTAAGCGCCGTCTCAGGAACACTTTCCTTGGGGCCTACTAAATGAAGACCGAGTTTAGGGACGCTAAATTTGATTCTTTCTACTGGCATCGCTTTTCCTTTTTAGGCGGCAAGCGTAAGGAGCTGGAACACGTCTCTCAGGTTACTCGTGAAAGCTGCCGCTTCTTCATCTCGGGCTGGAGAATCTCTCTGGAGTTCTCGCATTAAACACGTAAGTCCCGCAGGGAGATCGAACCAATCTGGGATCTCTTGGTCCATCCGCGAGACCAACAGGCTGATCTGGTTGGTCTGAAAAGAGGCCCCAAGCCCAGTCGGGAAGGTCGAGACTCCCGCGCTCCCTGAAGAGGGAGGAGGGTAGAGCAGAAAGGTACCATCGCTCTCGCCCTGGACCGTAACTGCTTTGGGAGTTGCGTTTCCAGCCCCCCTCCAATTAGCTGCTTGTGCCTCTAGTTCTCGCAACCCCACTAAGGGAAGTTGCGTTCCACCAAAGAAGGCCGCCCAAATTCTCACCGTCCCCCCGCTGGAAGAGTACGAGTTCGTACCCAGTACGGATTGAACAGTATCAATCCAGGTCATGATGGGGAGTTGGCCGAGTTCCGTCTCCAGGCCATCGTAGTACAGATTAAGGGTCGTCGTGAGGAGTGTTACTCCTCCAAGTGCTTCAGCAAGTGCCACTGCGGTAGTCTTACCCATCTCTTCTCTCCTTTGGCTTCCTTTGGCTTCCTTTGGCTAATGACCAATAAGTCCTCTTGGTCCAAGCAAATCCCGAGCGAGTTGTTTGAAAGCCGAGTCTGGCTGCTCTCCAAGCGCCCTGCCCTTCTCGCCCCCTACCCTACCTTCTTCTCCTCCCTGGCTAAAGAGCGCCGAGTTACGAATGGTATCATCTCCAATCCCGAGCATCTCTACAGCTCTTTTGAGAGCTGCGGTTCCTTGAGGAAAAAGCCGGAGCCGCAAGCAAAAAAGCGCTTCAGTTAAATCCTCTAAGACAGTAATCCACTCGTCTTTTACGGAGAGCGCATCAGAGATGGTGGAGAGTAGGGCAAGCTGCGTCGGGCCTACAAGCTTTACGGAGCTTGCGCCCGTCTTTGCAGGACAGATTGCCACGAGTCTTCTCCCCAATCTCGTCCAACTCCTAAATGGAGTGCCTGTTCCCCTGAGCCAGTTAGGGTCGTATGTCCAGAGCTGGGAGAGAGGAAGATGGGGCAAGTCCGTAGTCCCATCCTGGACCAAATCTACCCGTGCTATATCTGTCCCACTCGGTTCAGTAATATCATAGATGGTTCGGTTCGCTTCAGTAGAGAGCGTCGCCTTAGTGACATGAAACCGAAGATAGAGATTGAGGGCTCTTTGGATGTGGCTCAGAAAGAGAAGCCCAGAGGCCACTGGAGTTGCTACTCGGGAAGTATCTCTGAGACGAAAATAAACCGTTGTGAGTACAGTATCTGCTGTCGCCACTTTATTTACTCCCTAAATAGAACCTAGACGGCTTCCGCTTGATTCCCATCCCTCAACAAGAATAGTTGAGCGGTCCCATCCTCGATCCGCCATGCCTGCCTCTTCTATGCGTCTTTCCCAGGAGGTCTCTTGAGAGCGAGCCTCATTCCTCCAGACTCCAGCCGCCTCGGGCTTGCCCTCTTGAAGGCTCAGCGCCATCATATACCGAAAGGCGTCAATCAGAATCCCCTCTGAGATAACTGCGGGCGGGATAGGATCTGGGACCTCATCAGTCAGAGCGAGAGTCGGAGGGCGGAGGTAATAGGAATAAGAGAGGATGGTGTTTTGAGTCGGATAAGGATACGCTTCTACTCGGAGAGTCTCTACTCCACTCCCATCTGGCTCGCTCCCAATAAGCGCCAGCTTCCTGGGCGGGCCGCTCTCCTCTCTCTGCGGGCTCGCATAATCAAGTTGTTCGAGAGACACACAATCAAGCTGCTCTCCTGTTGCTCGGTTGTACACAAATTCAAGCTTCCGAGCATTCGCAGCAACTGCGATTTTCCTCGTAGCGATTCGATAGGCAAGCCCGCTCCCCGAGTCCTCCCCAAACCCCGAAACCAACGTAATCGCAGTCGCCCCTCCGTTTGCGCCGATTTCATACCAGCCACTTCTCCCCCTAAAGAATCGGCCTGTCTGAGAGGTCCAAGTCGTTCCACTTCCTGTGACGGAAGTTGCGTCCCTCGTGACAGTCGCAGTACCAGTTGAATAGGTTGCTGGAACAACCAGTTCTCCCACTCGCCTCAAGTGTTTAAGGTTCAACCTATCACAGACCATCGCATACCTACGATTGACCCAGGCCGCTGCAATCAGGTGTCCAGTCTGAAGGTTCAGGCTCCCCACAACCTCTCGGGCGAATTGTTCTACAGTGATTCCCATCTCTTCTTTCTCCTCTCTCCTAAGCCCCAAAAGAAAAGCCCAGCCAGTCTTTCAACCGCTGGGCTTCCTCCCCCCCTCCTCCCGCCTAATCTTTCCAGCCTGGAGGGCCTTTCGTCTTCGTCAAAGCCAGCCCCTGTTCGTAGCAAGCCCCCTCGATCTCCAATCGAACCAAAAGGAGCGTCTCCTTTCCAGGCTGCGCCGCAAGTCCAGCCATCTCTCCCCCCTTCCCCTCCACGCGCACTTGCCACTTCCCTGAGTGAGGGAAAAGCGCAACCCAGAGAAAGGGTCCAGGCCCGCGCATGTTCGCAAAAAGCCAGCCTTCTCCGTTCTTTTTGAGCATGTGTGCCGGAAGGAAAGCAGAGAAGTAGACTTGACCGGAATCTGGATGAGAGAGCGAGAAAGAGAATGGTAGAGAGGGAGAGAAACCCGAAGGGAGTTCTACTCGCCCGAACCACTCAAAGGAGTCCAACCGGTCAAAGCTCCGAAAGGGGTCTCCGTAGATAGGAGCGCAGCACCCTTGAGGAGCCAGTTGAGCTCCTCGTGCGCTCAAAGGGAGAACAAGGCTCAGGGCAAGTGCGCTCAAGAGGAGCCAGCTCAGTACGCGGAAGAATGGGTTAATAAGAAGATAGCTCAAGTGATCCTCCTAGAGCAAGTTGTAATTGAAGTTCACGAACGCTCCATAGAGATCATAGATCGAGCCTGCGGCTCCATCTACTGCGACCTCAAAAGAGTCTGTTACTAGAGTCGTGTTGGAAAGGACATAGATCGTCGTTGGGGCTTGATTCGTCACATACGGTTGCCCTTGCGTCGCTGTAGCAAGCGCTCCTACTGTCGCGCCTCCAGGCTGGGAGACCACTGGCGCAACGTTGTTCGCATACACCGTCCGGTTGAAAGTTGCTACATGAGAGTCGAGTGCAGTTGTACCGATACCATAGACAAGATCTATACTCTTGATCTGCACCCCACGAATATCATGTGCAACTTCAGAGGGAGTTGAGCTTGGTACACTGGAATAGATTGCGTCCCACGTAGGGTCTTGTCCAATCTTTTTGAACAATGGATTCAACGCAAGAACAAGGTAAATAATCGTCGCGTCTGCCGTCTTTATTTGTTTATAGTTTCCCTGAGCGACACGAGTCAACGGCCACGTTACTCCAGTGACAAAGGACTTGTCAAATTGAGAAGCGGGCACCCAAAGCTGCCCATCTGTTTCTTTGGTCTTGGAGGCAATCGGCCCCTCGAAAATTGTTCTGCCCATCTTTCTTCTCCTCTTTCTTGATTTCTTAAAAAGAGAGGGCGAAGGGGTTTCCCCACTCCGCCCTCTATTCCGCAACCCAAGGTCTAGGCTAACTTAGTCCTAGCCAGTTGACCCGTCAACCCCCCGGTACGAACCGAATCCCTTCGTGTGTCGCTGGTAGAGGGTAAAGACCGCGCTCTTGGTACGCTTGTCATCGAACGAATCAAGGATGGGTCGAGTCCTCCAGAAGAAATTCAGGTCATGCTTGCCCTGCCCAACACTCAACCACCAAGCGCTCGTGCTCGTCAAGAAGTGCCCTACCATATACGAAAATTCTTCCGGTACGAGCGAGTTGATCTCGTTGTTGGCAGAGAAAGGTTTCCCCGAGCTACCTAGAATTTCTCGGGCCAAGAACAAGTTGTTGTAATGCACGATTGCCATAGTAGGGTGGAGGAGAGAGGGACGGCCTTTTTCTCCTGTCAGACCGTGCGACCGAAGGACCGAGGCTTGAATGCCCGAGATGGAAAAACCGATTTCCGTTGCGGGACGATTCGCCCGAGTCACACCATCCAAGCCTACATGCGCGGTAGAGCAAAGCGGTACGCCATCAAATCCAGGAAAAGCAGTATCGAACGAGTTCGTGATGATAGACCACGCATCAACCTCTTCTCGGTATCGACCGGCCCTCCCCATCTCTACGGCGATTTCCTGCACTACCCCATAAAGTTCGTCCTCCCAAAACTCGTAGGGCACCTCTACAGAGGTCCCGTATGGCACCGCAGTATAGGTTTTTGAACCCCCCAGGATAAACTCATCCTGCCTGAACTGTTGTCCTTCAGGCTTCTCTGGCATATTAGAGAGCCCAGAGACTTGTCGATCCTTTTGTGGGTTGGTGTCCATGTTTCGCACGTTGAAATACATCGAGTATTCAGCAGGGCGTTCTTGGCCCACATCAAAAATCACTCGGTTAATGTCTTGAACTAAAAGTGCGGCGAATCCCGCTCGACTCATCGGCATTTCTTTTTCCTCCTTCTCTTCTTCTTCCCTCGCCCCTCTAATTTACGCCCAAATCGGTGTCAGTTGTTTGAAGACAAACTCCACGATCCCGTTGACTGTGCCCACCGGGTCTCGGAAGCCTACCACGACAGCCGCCACATTTGTACCCACGGTGGTTTCGTCAGTATCAACATACCACTTCCCATCAGTTGTGACGTTAATGCCGTATTTGCCCCACATATGTGTTTGTGCAAGAGTCACTAAACCATCAGTTTCGTCACTCAATTCAGCGCAGAATACCACGTTCGGCAGGACAGGCACCATCTTTACTGCTGTATCCGTCACCCCCGCAGCGTCGTGTTCTGCGATACCAATGAGTAGGGTCGCTACATCATCCTCCGCTGCAATCGCCAACTTCCCAGAGCTGTTCTTGAGTGGAGCCCCTTTTTTGAAGGTTTGACTTGCTGCCTCAACCCCCGTAAGAACTGGAGCTGCACCGAGCCCCAAAAGCCGACTCACCTGAATTGACTGTTTTGCTGTTGCTTTTGCCATCTTTTCTCTCTCCCCTCTCTCTTTCTCTTCACCTAGCTTGCCTACGAAAGACCTACCTCTGCTCCTGGCCTAAAACCTCTCACGCTCCCCTCTCGGAGCATTCGATCTGATTGCTGTACAGCGAGCTGTTTGGCTAACGCAATCTTGCCCATCCGATCCAACGTCCCTGCATCTAGGTCTGTTTTGATAATGATCCCTCGATCTCGAACTCGCTCTGCAATCTCATCCATCACGGAGCTGCTCCCTGATTGTTGCCGCCTTCGTATCTCCGCATCAATCCGCGCCCACTTAGCGTCATTCGCAAGGGTGGTCCACATGAGGATCGTATCACCAATTCTTCGAGTTGAGTCTACATCTCGGTTCTCCAAGTTTTCAGGATCTTCTCCCTGAACCACGTTCCAGCCTTTGCCCCGAGCCTGCGTAATGTACCTACCATTCCCACCAATCGACACCCATCTATACGCACGACCTTCTTGGGCTCCCCGAACCTGCATATAATCCGTATCAAGGATAGCCTGCGCGAGTTCTCGATCAACATCAAAAGCGTCTGGATTTACCCGACCCACATCGGGCATCTGATCTAGCCGTTCCTCAAGTTGGTCCATCCGAGCTTTCAGAACCTCTTCTCGATTAAATCCCGCTGGAGGAAGCTCCCCCGCCGTTTGCTGCATTGTGGCTACCGGAGCCTCTTGTTTCTCTACCATACTCTTCTCCTACTCTTTTTTTAGCGCCCTTGCAATATACGTGCCAAATCTTTGTTTAGCGAGCCTAGACCAAAAATCTCTTAGTCTGCTCTTGGTAATCGTCCCAGTCTTTGTACTTCCCTCGCCCTAGCCGTCGAGCAAATTCATCTGGAGTATGTCCAGACTGTCGAAGTGCCTCTACTGCCTCGTCCCCAAGCTTCGCTCGCACTTTCTCATACGGATCAAGCTCTTTTGTCCCTGGCAGCCGAGCCGAGCCACCTGGTTCTTGCGTGCCTTGGTCTAAGCCTCTTGCCCGATCTCGCTCATCTTGAATTTCCTGAAAATGCCCACCAACAATAGTATTATACGCAAGCCTCACCATATCCTGATTGACTTGTTGGTCAGGAGGCAGATATGCAATCGCAGCATCCACCTCTTTTTTATACCGCTCATAATGCGGAGCATCTTTGAGCGCGGTCTGACGTACTAATGTTGCCATCGCACCGAGACCCACCTCCCTAAGCTGTCCTACTTGCGGGTCTACACGGCGTTCAATCTCACTTGCAATCATTTGACGCACGAACTCCGCAGGGTTCTCTCCATTCGCAATAGCCTCGTTGATCTGCTCATTCGTGAGTTCGGATTTCTTAGGCGGCTCAGGAGCACGACTCGCACTCAATCCTTGCACAACCCCATCAAGCCGCGCTTGCATTTGATTGAAGTTGAGCGTAAACGCATCTGCCACTCTTGCTACTGCTGCTTCTACAGCAGTAGAAATTTGCGCGGTTAAGTCTGGCGTAGTAACTGGGTCAGGCATATACTTTCTCCTTATTGTATTGGGTCATCTCGAAACGGCGGAGCACTCGGCATAGTTCACCTAGGCAGCCTGCTGAATAGGCTGTCCAGCTCCCTCTGAGGCTCCAAGCGCTTGAAAGAGCGCCCCGAGCCCTTGGAGGCCATCCGGTGGGGCTCCCTGAACCGCCTGCTCCATTGCTTGGTCAATCTCGACCAAGAAAGTCTCTGGGTCTCGAATTTGATCGAAGGTCCGTAACGTTCGATCAAGAAGTTCCGTGGTGGCTTTGGAAACCTTCTCCGCCACTTCTTTCATCGCCGGGGGGGCTTGTGGGTTAGAGATAACCATCGCCAATTCCATAATCATCTTGTAGTAGGATTGAAGGATCTGCGAGAGAGCAAGTTGGTTTTGCTGATCGACCATGCGATTCTGCTGAATCGAGCCCGCCGTCAGTTCAACCTTAAAGGCTTCATCGAAATTCTCATCTTTGAGTAACTCAAGCGCCTCTATTGCGTCCTCCTCTCCCAACACTGAGGCAAACATCTCCACGAGCTTTCTATCTCCCGCGAGGAGCCGTTCTTGCCACCTGTACAAACATTGCTTGATTGCTTCTCCTGCACTCAATCGCATCTCATCAAAGACTGGCGCGAACCGCTTATTTGCCTGCTGGAGCATTGAAACCGCAGTTATTCCAGGGGTACGGCTGCCGAGAACCTGAGAGGGCCTTGGCATACTCATCTCGTTCAGGCCCACCCTTCTCTCCGCGAGACTAATCAGCGCTGCTTCTGCCTGCATTGAACTTGGGTACACGTCCCCAATCCGCACCTCTTTGAACTGCTCTGGGTTGAGTGACTGGAGAACTCTTCCCGGCCACAACCGTACAGTATCATGCGCGTTTCCCATACTTCCAATGAAAATACGCATATTCGCAATCATCATATTTATCATACGAAGATTGTGAGTCTCGGACTCCTCATACTGAAGGGCTCTAAGCATTTCTGCGATTCCTTGACCGTAGAACAGGTGGGGCCGAATTTGGTACTTTGAGGCCACAAACGGTCTCCGATCATACGGATTGAATCGTGTTGCAAGAACTGTACCACTGGTACGGTCAAATGTCACCAAAAGGTCTTCTTCATACCCATCTCCATCTATATCATAGTGCAAATACACATCATGGATCTCATATAGGCCCGAGAGCGCTATTTGAGACGTATTCGTTCGCGCAAGCAGCTCTCTTCGACTCCGAATAAAATCTCGATTTCCTACCGGCTTGCATTGATCTACCCCAGCCCACCCAAGCCGACGCGCACGAACATTCAATTCTGTTTGAGAGAGCCAAAACCGCGCAGAGATCCAAGGAAGGAATTGGATGTCCTGGGGAGATCCTCCTGGGACGAACATGTCCTCCAGGGGAAGGGAGAATATGCGAGGCGCACTGAATTTGACCAATGTGGAGCGAGTCTTTTGCACACGCTGCACAAAAGGACAATAGTAGAAGCCAGTTCCCAGGAGACAAGTATCGAGCGTGGTATGATTGACGGCCTCTCGAAAATTAAACGCCGCGCCCGCTCCCCAATTCGTGATTTTTTGGAGCGCCTTAGCTCCCTCCACGTTCTCTCCTCGGGTCGGTTGAATAGAAATTGGAGGATTGACTGAGAAGATGAGGTCCGTAATTTGGGCATAAATCGCATCTGTAGAGATGCCAATTAGCGGAACCTCCAAGTTCTTGTAGCCTTGAATAGGCGCATCTCTAAACTCGCTCTGGGGGAGAGCTTCATACAAACGCAAGCACTCAACCCAAAGGGCTTCTTGGTTTGAACGCGCTGCTTCTGCCTCCTCCAGTTCTGTTCGGATATACTTAGAAAGGTCCTCTTTTTGCTCAGTTGTAAGCACAAGAGGACCTACCGTAGAGGCGAGTTTTTCAATCAGGTAGCTCAAAAAGCGCTCCTACTTCTTTCCTCGGGGTTTCTTTGTTCCGTCCATAATCGCCCCTCCTGGAGTCGGGTTCCCTGGCCCTCCTTTGAAGCCTTGAATGATCTGAGAGAAAGTTTGATTCTTCCCACCATTCTGGGTATTCATCTCTTTCGCTTTTGCTCGTTTAATCCCCGCTTCTTGATCTGCCATCTCAGTAACTCCTTTCCTGGTTTTCCCCGCGCAATTCTTCTAGCTTCTGTTGAATATACCACGCGGGAGTGTTAATAGAGCGTAAATAGTTCTCTAGCCCTCTTTCTTCCTGTAGCAGGGTTCCAGCCTCTGGGAAAGGGGGGATCAATCGAACCACTGAAGCCAGCGCATCAACCAAGTCCACCGTCTGTCCTTGGGGGAACGCTTCGAGTTCAACAAGCAGGTCCGTTTGCCCTGTCCCCAGGACGAGTCGGCCTCCTTGGAGGAGAGGCTGAAGGGCTGTACGAATCCTGAACTCCTTCTCCACTCGGGTCGGCTGGAAGACCGGGGTTAGGGGAAGGCGAACCTCTTGAAACTGGGCCAAGAGTTCGAGGCTATCCACAAAGAGAGATTGCATCGCATTCGCCTCTACCCCAAACACCCGTACTCCCCAAGTCTTCTGAGTAGCAAAGACCTTCTCAACTAACTCGGAGGTTGTACATTTAGCAGCCCACGCCTCAAGCACAAGAATGTGTCCCACAGGGGAAGGCGCAGCTACTACGATTGCGGATCGTGCCGCATTCTTGAGTGGAGAGCTTCTCTTTTTTCCTCCAGCAGGGTCCAAAAACGCATACCGGGCTGGAAGGTCCAAGAGCGAAAATTGAAATTTACCCACCTTCCTTCTTACCTTTTTACCCTAGATGCACATAAACCTTCGTTCCCGTGCCTCCAAGCGCAGTCAAGGTGAATCCATTAGGCCACCACTCCTCTACCAGCGCTTCCTCATTGTGGTTGTTCGTCACTGGAGCAGTTGTGTCCCAAAGCACCCCTGTCGTCACCGGGTCCGTGATTGATACATCATCCCCTGCTGTCACTGTATCCGCGTCCCACCTAATCTTCTTCACGTAGCATGGGTCGGTAGTCACTGCTGCGGCAGTGTCCAAAGTCCAGATTTTCCCTTTAAGCGCATTCGCCATTTCTTTCCTTCTCCTCTCCTCCTATGCGTGAACCCACTTTTTTACTTTCCCCCAAGTTTTCTTCAGCCTTCGCACTCCGCCACTCCCCCCGGCACTCAGCGCTCCCAAGAGCCCGCGACTCACTATCCGAAGTTCAAACCCTCCAGTGCTTCTCAAGAGCCCTCCAATCACCACGCTTATGGAGTCTGCGCCAAAGCCCATACAAGCCCTCCTAGAGCAGCCATACTCACTGCGAACCCCCACAGCCCAATAAAGACCCCCAGCGCCACTTCTTGAGTCGAGAGCTTTTCAATCTTCAACTCCACCGGCACACGCTCTCCCCCAGGGAGCTGATGAGAGAGCCTCTCTACCCCTTCGCACAACCGCTCAGCCTCTGCAAGAAGGTCCAAATCAGGGACCTTTGCCCCTTTTTGGCTTTCCTGCTCGTCCACCCACTTGAGCGCGGCTCCAATAATCGAAAGGGGAATCTGTTTTGCTCTCAGCCACCTTCGCAGGTCCATTCTTCTTTGGGTTTCCATCTTTCTCTCCTCTTAGACTCCTGCCCCTCGGGTCGCATTCGTGGCATCATCTACCAGAGTATGCGCGAATCGGGCAGTGGTTCCATCGTTCTTGTACAGGGTCATCACTCCAGTCGCCTTGACCACGTTGAGCTTGTTCTTAATCGACTCCTTTATGAGGCCCAGCATCTCGTCGAGCGTTGCGGGGTCTCCAACCGAATGTACCACCGCAATAGCCTTAACTGCGTTCACTATCTCCGTCACCGCGTCCGTGGCAAGTGCGCTTGCCGTGAGCGTATCTGCGGCAGCCGCTCCAAGAGAAGAGTCCATCCGACCCCCAACGAGCGCCGCAGGGAGCCTACTCTGGATATTCCCGATCTCCGTATCTACCGCAGCCAAAATCGCCGCCACCTCCGTATCCACAAAATCATCTACTGCGTCAATAAGGGCCTTGAGGGCTGCGTTCCCATGCGTCACCGAGTTCACTATTGCGTATGCGTCTCCAGTCTGCGCTGTATGCCCAGTGAGCGTAGTTACCGTAGGAATCGTGTTCCCTGTACCCGCATAACCAGTACCATCAAAGAAAGCCTCTGCGTTATCTGCGGCTGTAGCGTCCCCAGAGATAGATTGCACGTCTACACGCACATCTCCTGTTTCTTGAGGATACAGCACAATCGGCGTAGTCTTCCCATTCCCACTCTTGACAATAATTGCTACCGTATCCGCGTTCATCTCGGTACTGGTGAGATCCAAGTAATACATGCCAGAGGAGGTAGCAATTTCCGTGGCTTCGTTGGTGCAGTCCGTAAAGGTGCCGCCGTCCTTGGAGATCTCCGAGTCCAAAGAAGTAGCGCCAGTGACCAGATCTCCATCCGCATCAAGAATAGGAAACGTGGCTCGGTAAGCCGCGTTTTTATAGGGGATGACCCGCGCATCAGTCGATGCCATTATTTATAGCCTCCCTGTGTATCTCATACCAGGAACATGTTCCCATCGCCGCATCGTAGGTTGGCCGCCTGCCGCCACCACCGCTTGTACTTCAATAGCCGACCATCCTACCGCAATGCTGCCGCTCCAGGTTGGATTGCTGCTACTATCATTCAACTTGACATGCACTGCCAGCGCAGTAGCAGGAGAAGCATGGCTAGCGTCCGCACCAGTCGGCTCGGTCCACCCAGCCTCTGGGACAATGTTGACGTTATCTGAGATCGAGACCGCCACCATGACGAGGCTGCTCGCGGAAGCGAGCGCGGAGACCAAGCTCGTGGCTATGGTCGAAACGCCCGTGCCCGCGCCCGTCTTGGCTTGGGGTACTGGCGTACTGGTGTCCTCATTCTCTACCTCAAACACATGCGCGATGCACCCGCCCTGGCTGGCTGCAAAGTTAATCAGTATATCGGCACTAGCAGGAGAGGCAATCCCCGCAGCGGTCCACCATTGGACTTGCCTCTGGTCGGAGCTGGAGAACAGTACATCTGAGTCAGCAATCTGTGAGAACGTATAACCAGTACGTGTGATTGACGTAATGGCATCGGCGGTGTTGGTGGTGGTGTCTTGGTTCCCCACCGCTACAACAAGGCGCTTGTTCGCCCCTGGCGTGGTATGAACAAGGGTGTACTGCGTTCGGCCTACACCATCCGCAAGCGACCCCAGCAGGGTAGCGGTTACATCTGCCATCGCTTATCCATCGCGCCGCTCGACCCAATTCTCGAACCGTTTTTCCCAGGGCCTTTGTGGAGAATTATCAAACCGAATTAACACCCCACCCAGAAAGACTGTCAAGGCGCTAAGGATAATCGCACCAAAAAGACTTAAAAACGCGCATTCGATCATACTTGTCTCCTATTCACACACATTCGCCTGATCGAGCTTGGCTTTCATCCAGCCCATCAGATTCAGATCGTTATCGCCAAGGGGGGAAAGCAGCGGCGGGTTCGTATCTCCAAATGCCCACAGTTCCGCCTTGATACACGCAAATGAATTAGGGCAATCAGGATAATCTTGGAGCAGATACCACGCTTCAATGAAGTCCCCGCCGATATACGAGGCAATCAAATCGCAGTTAGAAAGGCCGTCCCGGCAGTGGTCAAGCATTTGCCCAATATGGTTGCGGGTTGGGTTGTACGCGGCCAGGAGTTTCGTTCGGGCTTGGTCAGGATTCCCTGCCGCACACGCCATCATCACCCCCTTCAACCGCCACTCACAGATCCGCTGCGGCTTAATCAAATCCCTCAAGCACGCATCATCTGGGCAGGCTCCACTAACCACATCCGCGTTCATTCGAGCGTACAACGTACACGCCGCCTCCTCCATCAAATCAAAGGTAGGAGTGGAGGGATGGGCAAAAGGAGAAAAAAAGAGCTGCCCGATGAGCAGCATAGCGAAAAGAGAAACAGCCAAGCGGTTCTTCAATCTAAACCTCCTAGAGGAAATATCCCCCGAAAGGCAGCCTAGCAGTTTGGAGGTTGTTGGGCAAGATACAACCCATACGCAATCAAACCCACCACCACAAACGCAATAAGCAGGCCCGTGTCCATACTATTTTTCCTCCTCTTTGAAGATGAGCTTTTTCGTCTCTCTAAGCGCCTCCCAGAGGTCCTTAAAAAACGGCGCAAGCGCAGCAGGAGGAGTAGGCCCAGAAGAAAAGTAATACATAAGCCCGTACCATGCCTCTTTCGCAACTCCTCTCAATTCCTCTCTACTCCTTCCTGAAGAGAAGCACGTCAGAAGAGTAGGCACCCCGTCTCGCACATCCGCATCTCCACCCCCGGCAAGGCTTCCCTCTCCTAGAATATCCTCCAGATCATCCAACCCGTGGTAGAGGAGCGCGAGCCGCTCCACCCAGCTTTTCCAATCTCCACCGACCCCTAGTGCCTTGAACGGAAAGAAGAAAAACGCTCCTGTATCATCTAGAGCGAGCTTCTCCCAGACCACAAGAGGAGTGGGCCTTTGCCCCCTACCCTTTGAGAGAGCCTCTTGCTCTGCTTCTCCCCAAACGACCCTCTCAATCACTTCCGCAATCGCCTTGATCGTAGAGGCCATCTGAGAATGGCCCTCAAAAGCCTTCGCAGCATACCAGCCAGCCAAGAACCCAGCCCTATTCCGGCCTGAGTGCTCATGGAGGGAGAGCTGGCCCCGCCTCTCCAGATCCCCATCCAGAAGATCATCTACAATCAAACTGATCTCATGAAGAGCACACGCGGTCTGACCTAGATTGAGGAGCAAATCAAGCGAATACGGAGCCTGTTTCATAGAACAGGCGGCCTGCACGAGCCCAATTCTCCACCCCTTAGTCCGCTTCATTCCCCTGAGTTGGTGCTCCGCAGTAGAGAGGAGAGAAGGCGGGATTCCTCGGAGAACTTGCCTCTCAAATCTCTCCAGGACCTCCTTAATGAAGGGCCCGTGCTGCTCAAATACTGCGCTCATCTCTGAATCCTGTCCAAGGCTCCAGTCAGCTCTTCTATCGCGTCTTTGAGCTTTGCAGTCATGTGAAGAAGAGAGAGAAGCGCCGTTTTATGGTCGGAAATTGCGCTTAGGTGGAGGCGCGTGAGAGCTTCGTGGGCTAAAAACCGCTCAGTCATAGCTTCTCGAAGCTCGGGAAGGGCTCCTTGGGTGAGGATCATCTGCTCTGAGAGCCTACACAAACTGGCTATAGCATCTGGAGCAACTGGAGTAGGGGTAAAGGTCGCTTGGGGTCTGGGTTTAGACATTTTTTTTCTCCAAGATTGGCCGTATCAGCGGAAACCTCACCTCTATATAATACGAACTCGGCTGGAAGTTCTCCCCCAGAACCGTAAGTACATACGATCCAGGCTCTTCAAAATTCAACTCCAGAGGAGAGCGCACAAAAAGTTCTGTCCCATTCACAGAAAGCCGCACAGGCTCTCCTTCCCAAGAGAGCATAACCGGCCCCGGATCAATCTCTCTCAGCTCTCTCCCGAAGCCCTGAAAAGAAACAGGTGGTAGTCCTTCAGGGGTCCACAGAGGTGGCACGCGCAGCTCAGCTATTTTTTCTTGGCTGCGGGGTGCTTCTGTATTCGTTTGGAATGTGGAGAGGGAATACCCTTGAGGATTGCTTGAGAAAGCGGCCCGTTTGGGTCCTGCGCCGGAGGGAGGCTCATGTACCCCTTCAGGTTCTGGAGGATCTTGAGAGGCCCCTGAGAAGAAGAAGATTTTCCCTTGGTCGATGATTTCTTTGCCACGTAAATACCCCTCTTTTGTTAAGCAGAAATAGATAAGCCCCTCCGCAAGGAGTGGGTGTGTTCCTCTTCCTGCTTGGTATATGATTTGCTTACAGAGCCCAGAACCCCCTTCTACCACCGCACAAAAGTGCTCTTTCTCCGCCTTCCGTTTTCTCTCTGGGCTCATTCTCTCTCTTTAAGCATTCCTCTTCGCAAAGTCAAGGAGCCCCCTCTTAGTTCGACCACGGAAGCGCTGCAAGTGCCCCAGGAGTCTTCGCTTCGACTGTATACGAACCGCTTGAAGTCACTTTCTGCATCTCTAGATAGTACGTCACAGTCCCAATCCCAGGAGTCACATCCACATGGAAAAGCGCTGGAATATCTAGGTTCCCTGTCTGGGTACTTGTACTCTTGTACGAGGTCCGTAGGACTGTGGCTCCTCTAAGAATTCTCCAGTACACATCAATTGAGCCCGCACTTATTTGAGTGACCTTTACTCCTAGATTCGCCAAGAGAAAGACTGCGCTTACATCCGCAGAAAGGGGAATTGAAACAGAAACCTGCATTACTGGAGTCCATGTAGCAGCCTCTGCAATAGTCGTATCTGAAGCCAATGTAGCGACTGCGGCTCCCAGGAGGCTCCCAAGCCATATCTGCTTATCCGGTGTATTCGGAGTGGTCCCTGGAACTGGCGCGAATTGAGGCCCATCAAAATCTGGCAGATCCGCACTTGCCCCCCGAATAGATTGCGATCCATCGAACCTAAACGTCCCCGTACCTGTGTTGTTCGTTCCAAGCCTTATTGAGATAAACGCAGTAGTTGCTGTGGTCGTTAGCTGGCCTGTGAATCTGGTCCAAGAAGAGGTCCCGCCTGTTGCCAGAGTCGTATCTCCATCCACGCCTCCACCCGAGTCCCACTCAATGATTCGGAGTCCTACTGTCCCGGTCCCTGCAACTCGCTTGACCCAGACCGCAAACGCATACGTAGTCAAAGGAAGCACCGGAATAGAAGCGCTCTCTCCAAGGACTGGGTGAGTAGAGCGGAACCCCAAGTCTCCCGCACCTGTCACAACCAGCTCTATGCACCCCTGACCGTACTTAGAATCTGAATCAATCCACGTTCCCGAAGCGGCTCCGCTTGCTACATAGACCGCCCACGCATGTTCGGGTGTCTCAAAGGAGGGATTCGGCACCATGTTCCCTGAGAACTTAGGCAGCCCTCCTCTATAATCAGGCGTCCATCCAGTCACATCCACCCAATCAGGCGAACCAGCCGGACTCTGAATAGCTCCAATCTGGAGTCCGTTGATCGTCTCTCTCGCCGCTGCTACTCCAAACCTATACGTGTGGTCTGAGGGAAGACTCGGGAATACATAAAAAGGGGTATCTGCGGGAATCATAGCGAATTGATCCCCAGAATCCGGCTCTGCAATCGGGGCTGTTCCATCAATCAAGTAGATAATAAAGAACGTGGCCTCTCTAAGCCCTTGAACATACTCCCACGTCAGTACGACCTTTAAGCTCCCATCCGTATTCATAGCGGAAGAGATGGAAATTGGCACAGGACTTGAATCAGGAGGAAGATCCGCGACATCCCTATCTAAAAATTGATTCCCCTCAAGATCCGAAACCACACTCCCCTGACCGTTCAAAATAGCTTCAATAGCTCTAAACGCTCGCGTGATCGAGTTTGGGTCAGAGGGATTGATTGGAGGCACTTGTATTTGAGCCATTCGCTCTTCTTTCCTATTTGAGTTTTGTATCCAAGAGCGTCGCCAGTCTCTCTAGCACCGTCCGCATCTCTCCAAGAACCTTTCCCATCCCCGCTATAGGTTCAGAAAGAAGCCCCTGGAACATCAGTCGGGTCTCTTTCATCTCTTTGAAGAGCATATACATCATCGGCACAACAATCACGGCCACAATGAGACCTGCCATTCCTTGCTCCAAGAGTTTTTGCGCCCACTCTTCTTGTACCTGGTCCATCTCCCCTCTCCTCTCTCCCCTTTTTAGTAGGTATGCGGCGTGTACGTGATTGTCCCACCAGACTGAGAGACAAGCGAAGAGGCTGTACACTCCTCTGCGCCAAGCGTGCTTGAGGTCCCAATAAGCACTCCTCCCTCTACGAAGACAGCTCCTCCTGAGCAACTCATCCCGCTTACGCCTCCTCTTTTTCCAGTCAAGGCGAGCGAGATAGAAGAGGCCCCGAAAGTAGCCTCGTAGTAGTTCTCTGGTACAACTCTATCCCGAAAGACTTGTCTGTACAGAGGAAAATCAGCCCTCAGTGGCCGTGGTTCAAGGAGAACGCGATCTCGGATCTTCTCCCGAAGGAACAGCTCTTGGGCTGCTATTTGCTTATTGCGCCGGTAAATCTCTCTCATGCTCTCCCCTTCCTCGCCCTCGAATATAGCAGCGAAGCAAGGGAGAGGTCTAGATGGAAAGGCGGCCTTCTCGGGAGAAGCGCAATAGTTCCCGAGGAGAGATAACCGCGCCACGTTCAGGCTCAGGAAGAGAGATAGCTTGAGAGAGAAGGTAGGAAATTTGCTCATCCAGCGGACTCGTCTCAAAGGAGAAGAGACCCCCCGGAGTCTTTTCCCACATCCGCACACCGCTTAAATCAAAATCTACCAACCCCGTGTCAATGGGGTTATTCATGAAGATGAGAGAGAAGAGTGGTCCATACTCTACTCGCATGGCATTGAGCACTTTGAGAGAGAACATCTCAGGAAAAATGGGCTGCCCATCCTCAATCGCTGCTCGAACAAGACACTCCACAGAGGGGTCACTCGTCCGCATCTCCGTATAAAGATCCGAGACCGCCCAGTGCGTCCCAATAGTGAACTCCAGCCCGGTTTCTGGATTATCCAACAACGCTCGACTGGTTTTATGCCAGAGAATCGCATCCTGCATGATGACTTGGCTCTTTCGCGCTGCCATAGAGATCAAATCATCCTTCATCAGAATATCATAATGCCGTCCAGTCACGGCTCCGCCTACCCCAATGGTCTCCACGCTCGCTTCTGGGAAGTCCTCATCCCTAGGAAGGAGCATCTCCTGGGAGTTCCACCTCTTTGAATCCCGAGAGGGCTTTTCCCAAGCAATCTGCGGCCAAAACGCTCTCAGCAGCTCATTTTTCTCCAGTTGGCCCTCTAACCAGGCAAGCTGATGCTCTGCGTTCGTAGCCGTCTCTCCCGCGTACAAAATCCGAAGAGAAGAGCCGCTCTTTCCAGGGAAGTACGGATTCGCACCCGCCGCCTGAATGAATATATGAAGCGCGAGGGCTCGAAGGATCGAAGTCTTGAGGTGATCCCGAGGGAGAAGCAGGAGCTTTCTGTATCCAGGAAAAGAAGTCAACCATTTGCACACAGGAAGATGCAAAGAGGAAGTGAGTCGGGTAAGCCCTAGGATCGTGAACCCGAAGAAAAAGAGATTTTTCTCCGCCTCAGCTTTCATCTGGGCGATCCACTCCCCTTCTGCGGAGGAGGCTCCAGCCTGCCTTACCCTCCCAGTCTTCTTCTCAATGACCAATTCCGCTTTAAGCGATTTCAATCGGGTCTCCTTGCCCGAGCACAAATGTCTTGATCGGAGGACCGCACGTCGCACAGCATTCAATCGCAATCTCCACTGCTCTATACGAATCCGCTCCCATCAGCATCGCACCAACCGCGTATTTTGCTCCGGTTCCGAAGGCTTCTTGTACGTCTTCTGGCTTACCTATTGAGTAGAGATCCCCAAAGGGATAGTACAAATAGAACGCCTCTGGCTTGATCCACACACAGAGGGTCGAATCAATATCTTCTTGGTTCATTCCCGTGAGATCCACTGACTGTCTTAGTCCTTGGACAGCTCCTCGCATTCTCTCTACCAGAAGAATAGTCCCTATACCCGCAAAGAGCGAGCCATCTTGAAGAACAAACCCCTTGGTCCTCGTCGCCATTCTACCTGTATCATCAGTTACTCTTGAATCGACTGAGAGACTTTTCCCATCCCAACAAATCACGCTCATCCTTCTTCTCCTTTTCCCTCTTGAGGCTGAAGCGGTCCAACTACCTCAAAGATTGGTGTGAATGTTCCTTCTATAACCTTTGAATCTGGGATCTCTTCCTGGGAAGGAGGCTGCCCTCCCCGACTCCTCACCCAACCCTCTTTGAATCGTTCGGACAGTTCTGTAGTCAGCGCCACTCGTATAACCTCATCCTCTAGCGCAGCTCGCTTGATTGAGGGAGTCTGATCTAGCATCAGTTTGATCGAAGCGAGCTTTTCTTTGGCCCCAGTAGAGGAATGCTCCCTGAGTTGCGCCAAGGCCCTGAAGTTTCTTCGCTTTTGCCGCTCCAAAAACTCGTCCGGGTCTTCTTCCTCAGTGAACGAGGCCAGCTCCTCAGAGAGAGTCTGCACCAATCGAGCGAACCGGGGAGTAGAGAGAAGCTGTTGAATGAAGGGAAGAGGAACCAGGAAGAACTCCGCTGCGTCCTCTGGGCTCGCTCCTGCGGCTAGGAGATTGGCTAGATCCAGATCAAACTGGACCGGATTGAGAAATTTTCTTTGCTTGAGTGCAGCATCTAGCTCGAACGGAATGAGAGATTGGGTCGAAAGAGCAGACTGCACCATGTGGAGAGGATAGGCAGGAAAGCCGAAGAAGTCAAGAGTTGGAGAGAAAAGAGTGTCCCAGGAGGGCGTTCCTGAGAGAAGGCTGAAAAAAATAGCCCGCGCATTCGAGAGGGTCTTCAGGGTAGGTGGAAGAGCGAGTGGGGGTCATAGGGGCATCGGGGATTGACGATGCGTTCGAGTCAAAGAGAGATCTCGGGGAACTACAACGGCAAGAAGAGGAACGGGCGAGAGGCCAGAGCTTGACTGAGGAGCGCAGGGAACTACAACGGCCAGAGAAGAGAGCGAGTCGAGGTAAGGGCCGCACCCAAGCACGAGCCAACCTCGGTAGGCCAAGAGCAAACTGCGACCTCGGGGAAGTGCAAAGGAGAAGGAAGAAAGGCCAGAGCCTAGCCTACACAGAGGAGCCTGAGTCGAGGAAGAGAGAAGAAGCCCGCTCCTTTCGAGTCGAAGGAGAAGGCCCCTTCCACTCTTCAATCGAGCCAGGATTAGCATGAGAGACCAGGCCCCACCCCTCGCTCGGCTTCGATTACTCTCAGCTCAGCTCCACCAGAGAACCAAGCCGCACCCTCAAAAGAGACTGTTCTACTCGAAGAAAAGGCGTTTTGAATACAACTAGAAGTGGTGAGTCCCTAGAATCATTGAAGAATCGAGGCTATGTATCTTTTGGTCTAGTTTTCTCTCTCTCTCTCTCTCTCTCTAAGACTAGATAGATATATGAAGAAGAAAGGCTAGTAAATTCAGGTACTCACTATGCCTAGTGGGTATTTTAGACCCCCCCCAGACCCGGCTTCGCTGGTTCGCTTGCTCGCTAAGACTCGCAAACTCCCTACCGCTCAGGTTCACCTTCTCTGCCTAGTCCCCAGCCTCTCTAGGACAGGTTGATAGGGAAGGGACCAGCAAAATTCGTGCCAACTCGGCCCAGCTCACTCTCCTCCTATCCCAGGCACCTAGGCACCCGGTAGCTGCGCTCCTCGGACGAAGGCAGACGTTCGGCTTCGCCGTCGAGCCTTCCCCGCCCGCTTGTGTTAAAATGCAAAATAACACAGCCCTCTTGTGACCTTTTAACACACATTCCAAGCCCTACGGCCTGCCTCTTTTCTAGGCACCCCTGCTTAATTCCTAGGCACACTTTCTTCAATCTTTCCGCGTACTTAGCCGAGCCTGCCCATTCTCTAGGCATTCCACCCCCAACAGACCACCAAAAAGGCCCCTTTTACCCCCTTTTCGCTTGGCACGCCGATTGCTCTATATATCCCCCAGGAATACCACCTAGCCACCGCTGGGCAGCAGACTG
>SXGS01224041.1_pt1 | contig 48936 bp, 37 predicted proteins | sample 3174681 | NCBI WGS metagenome assembly SXGS01 (sample SAMN11356861, study PRJNA531348) | freshwater metagenome | isolation source: freshwater sample F1-80 | place: China: Fuxian Lake, Yuxi | collected 2017-12-25
CTTCAAACGAAGTCTGCTTGGCGGCTGCCTCGGCACGCGTGCCAGCGGCATCCGCAATTTTGTTGATTTCGTTGAGTTCCGCTTGGCGAGCGGTCGGCGTCACTCCGCTGACGGTCGCCGCGCCGCCAATGATGTTGAGCGACGGGCCGTTACCATCGACGATAACTCCCGCCTTTGAGATCACGCTCACGGACCCCGCGCCGGCATCCAAGAGTCCAATCGTGATGTTTCGGTCGGCACTGACAATAATGGCGCCGCCGGAGGTCTTGAGGTTTCCCAGAACCGCGACCGCTCCACTGCCGGAGACCAGTCCTGCCTGAAAGGTGATGCCACCGGCACCTGAAGTCTGAATCGTGTCGGCCGGATCGAGGAACACGATATTCCCCTTCTGCGTCTTGAAGACCACCGAGCGACCGGACGCGACGATCGCCGTGTTGTCGGCGATGTTGAGAATGGTGATGGACTCGGCATCGAACACCAATTCTCCGGATCCGGATTTCTCAAGTGCTTCTTCATTGATCGCTAATGGGCCGGAGTTGGCCACACTGCCTCCGCCGGCTCCGCCATCGGCACCGAGCACCTGATTCACATTCACTTCAAGTTGATTCGTGGGGGTGCCAATTCCACCGGGAGCGGCGATATCGAGCGTATTGGCCGTGATATTGACCAGTTTTTCCGTGGGTGTGTCATTGCCATCGAGGATCTTACCGGCCGCGTTCAGCTTCACCGTATCGCCCTGCGCTGTGGCTGTCTCCAGGACGATGTCCCCCGCGCCGTCGATGTCGATATCAGCTCCCTGTCCAATCGCGGTCGCGGTAAGCGTGAGGCTTGTGGTGCCGAAGTCGCTCACAAAAAGACCGCCCGACGACGTTGCGGCTGTGAGCGTCGCCACGCTCGTTTCAAACTTGTCGCCGGATGTTCCGATCTTTGATCCATTCAGCGTGGCACTCGCGGCGGTGATGTTGAGGGTGGGACCATTGGAATCGATCAACTCGCCCGTCGCACTCAAGGTGACGGTCTGGCCTGTGGCGGTGACGGTGCCGACAGTCAAGTTTCCCGTGGTCGCCACCGACACGGACCCTGTTGCGGTTACCAAGTCCAAGTTCAGCGCTTTGCTATTGCTCAAGAACAAACCACCACCCAACCCATCAGGTGCCGTCAGGCTGCTGACCGAAGTCTCAAGCACGTCCGTGGAGGTACCGACGCCACTGGACGCGTCGAGCTCGAGGATATTGGCAGACACATTATTGGAGTTCGCGTTCCCGTCCAAAATGGCACCACCCGCATGCAGGGTGGCGTTACCGGTCGTCGAGACGGTCAGCAGAGTCAAATCGCCTGTGGTGTTGCGCACGTCGATGTTGCCACTCGAAGTGGTCGCGGTCAGCGTCAGTGCGTCGGCTTCGCGGATTTGGATGACCCCCGAGGTCGTCGTGGCGGTCAATGTCATGACATCCGTGTCGATCTCATTTCCAACCGCGCCGATTCCGGTCCCTGCCTTAAGTGTGACGGTGCCTCCTCGAACGGCCGTCGAATTATTGGAGTCGTCTTGAATGGCTCCAAAGGCCGTGATGCTGGCAGCGCTACTTCCCACATCGACACTACCCAGTTTGATGCCGCCGCCAGTGGTCTCAAACGTCACAGCAGCGCCCGATGCGGAGAGCACATCCGTGCTGGCCGTGAACGACAGTGGCCCCCCCGTAAAGCCTATGGTGACGTTGCCGTCGTTGGTCTTGACCGCGACGGAATTCAATCCATCGGTCTCATTCACAAAAATGGGTGCGGCCAGGTCGCTGGCTGTGGCGACCAGATCGGCAGCGGTGGTCTCAATCGGATCGGCCGAAGTTCCAATACCGGACTTCCCGATCAATTCGACCAGCTGGCCAGTGACATTCAACGTCGCGACATTGCTATCGACCAGCGATCCCGCGTCGTTCTTGACCGTCACGTTGCCCTGCGCTGTGATGGTGCCCAGGCGCAAGCTCGATGCCGAACTCGTCACGACGACGTTGTTATTCGCCCCTCCAGCCACGACGGACGCCGCCGTTCCCACGAGTGTTTCCGCGAGGAAGATGCCGCCGTCCATCGTGCTGGCATTGAAGCTCTCGGCCGTCAGTTCGATCGCGTCGGAAACTTGGCCGATCGCACCTTTGGCAACCAGGTTCACCGTCCGAGCCAGGAGATCGGTCACAGCCTGATTCGCGTCCAGGATGGTCCCTTCCTCGGATTCGAGCGTGACGACATCAGGCGCCGTGGCACTGTTGAGCACGATATGGCCAGTCGCAGTGATGCTGACGTCGTGCACTCCGGCGTGAGGTGCGCCCGCATTCACCACGACCTGATTGCTGCCGTTGACGAACGGAACGAATCCACCTTCCTTCGCCAAAACATTGTTGACGATCAGCCCGTCCAGGTTCTCATCGGAAACAAAAATGCCACCGTTGCTGGTGGTGGCCGAGAGCGATCCGATGACGGTCCGAATGGGCCGGTCCTCCGTACCGATCGCGGTCCCGAGAATAATTCCGTTGGTCGTTAAGTTCACGCCCGCTGCTGCCGTCAGATTGGCGGCCCCCATACCGTCATTCCCATCGATAATCGCGCCGTCTCTGGTGGTCAGCAGAATCATCGCAACGCCGGCATCCAGGACTCCCAGCGGCAAGTTGCCCCCCACATCCTCCAAGGTGATGTGGCCGTCCGTGGTGCGAGCATTCAGCAGAGTTGCCACATCAATTTCGAGCGGGTCGGAAGGACCGCCCACTGGTCCGGCGACACCGATCTCGTTCCCGCTGGCCATCACGACCAGATTCACCGTGTCGCCGATGATGTCCGTGCTGTCGTTACCACCATCCGTGATTGCGCCCGTGCGAGCGGTTAGCGCCACATCGTTCGAGCCGGCATTCAACCCCGTCACTTCGATCGAACCGCCGACGATCGTGATCGGGTCGGTGAATGTCGAGCTGTTAATGTCTACCGCGCCCGTGCCGTTGGTCGCGTCGCCGATCGTGATTGAGCTGAAGCCGTCGGTCAGTTGCGTCAGTTCGGCGGTCAGAAGTTGGAAATCTCCCGTGGAACCCGCGCCAATTCCGATCGTGCTGCTGGCTACCGACGGAATGAGCGTCAATGTGGATGTCCCGGAGAGTGGTCCCGACAGGTCGATGTCAGCCCCGGTGATCGAAATGGCTCCGCCGGTGGCCGAGACCGAACCCCCGGCATTGTCCATATTGAAAACGCCAGTGCCGTCGGAGTCACTGTCGGCATTGATGGTGAAGGATCCTCCGCCCGTCGCAACGTCCGCATTCGATCCAGAGAGGAGGACGCCGTTGTGTGCGTTGATGACAATGTTCAGAACCTCGCCGCTGGCGACGCTGTCCGAGATGCTGACGTTCGACAGAGTAAACGACGCGCTGGTACCGCTGGGATCGGTATTGATCGTCAGCGTTTGAGTACCGACGAAGCCGTTGTAGTCGAGTGCTGAATTCCAACTGATGTTGCCCGTCTCGGCACCCGTGCTGCCGTTGCTGATGATGACGTTTAAGTTGGCGCCAAATCCTGCCTGGATGTCGGCAACGTTGAGGGTCGCCCCCGTCGCCGTCGCCGTGAAGGTCCGGTTCCCGTCAGAATCAACGCTTGTGACACCGGCCGTCGCCGCAGCGCCGATGCTCAAGTTAAACGCCAGCAGCGTGCGGTCCTCCAATCGCTCGACCCGCGGCGAGACGACCCAGCCCGACTGAGGTGCGCGGTTCATCTGCCGCGATTGATACCCTTTCGTCCGACGATTTCTTCTCGAAAACTTGGATTTGTTGGGGGCAAACAGACTCTGGATCAGACTGGCAGCACTGAAAATCATCGTAAATCTATCCTGTTAAGAAATGCGAATAAAAAACGCCCTCCAGGGCATTAATTAAAGTGAACGTCTGTTGCAAAGAATTACCCAATCGGATCGTCTTCTCAAGACACTATATCGGCATTGAGAGGCTTGGCGAGACCACTTGAGTTGCCGTAAACGATAATGCCAGATGCGAACAGAACTCACGCAACAGCAACCGCAGTCACGAAGTTTGTAACATTGGGGGGGGTTGGGAAATCAAATCACTCAAAAGTAAATGCCGCAGAGTTTTAAGATTTCCGGCGGCTCCACTGGGGCTTTCTGTGCCTGTCGGAAAGTGGCGACGACAACGCCGTCTGTTGCAGTACTGAGCACTCCAGAGCATCGACAATGCCACAAAATCACCGCCTCGGCATAGATTCCAGCAACCATCACATATTCGTCTTTGAGTCCGCCACCGCTCCCAAGACCGAATTGACGGCCGTTTGCAAAGCCGCGTCGTGGCGATGATCCTTCGAGTAAACCCGAAAGATCGAGAAGCTGGTCGGCAGCGCCTGAAACAGCTCGTCATCGTGCAGTTCACGCGGCGTGCCGCCAACTGTGTCGAGCAGGAAGTTTTGGCCCCCGGCGGGAAGCCTTCCGCTCGGACGGTGATAGTGCCGAGCCACGTCAATCTTCAGTTCCATTTCCCTCAAGTCCGTCGGCAGGTGCGCTCGAATGCGTTTCTCGACCAGGTCCGGCTCGGAAAAAATTGACGTCCGTTCCGCCTGGCCGGCGTGAAAGTTGAAAGTCCGCTCGACCGCCATCTTCCAGGTCACGTTTCGAGTCAGCAGAGCGTCCCACTGCTCTCCAAGCGATTTCAGCTCCGGATCGGAACTCCGCGACCAGCGCTGCACGTCGACCAGGAACGTCGATTCGGTCAGGCGTCGGTATTCGTCCAATTGCTCCAGCGGATTCATCGGCTGCCCGTCCGAACCGCCGAACAACCGCAACATCGTCGGGCCAAACATCTCTTCCAACGCGAGATCAATCGCCCGCACGGTTCGATGAAAATAGATCGTCCGAAACAGATTCGCTCGCGTTTCGATGAAGTTCACCAGCGTCGGCAGTCCGCGCGCGTGAATCGTCAGCCCCTCGGACGAAAAAAAGCTGTAGTGCAGAATCCGCGACAGGTCGAACGCCTTGGTGTTGTAGCCCGACATGTAGGCGTCGCGGAGCACGAAGTCCATGTTGTCCACGGTGTAGATGCCGCTGAAGAGCGACCGCAATCGCCGCAGCCATACCGGATGTCCCTGCTCAAGTTCCGGCTTGCCAGTTGGGCGACGGATCAGCCACGCGACCTGACTCGGTTCGAGTTCCTCGAGCGGGCCCAACTTGCCGTTCGGATTCCGGCGCACTCGGCGAATCAAGTCTCCCAATTCCCGTTGAATCACCGCCGAGCCAATGTCTTCGTGCGTGACACCAAACTGGCCGAGGTAGTGGTCATCAAAGAAATGTCCGAACGGCCCATGCCCCACATCGTGCAACAGCGCGGCCAATCGAACGAGACTTTCGACGCAAGCTCGCGAAGGGACATTCGCGCACGAGGCTACCAGCGACTCGTACCAACGCTCGATGCACACCGACGCGAGGTGCATCGCTCCCAGGATGTGCTGAAACCGCATGTGCTCGGCCGACGGAAACACCCACCATGCCGTCTGCAATTGATGAATCTGCCGCATCCGCTGCACCCACGGATGATCGATCAACTCTTGCTCCGAGACTTCTCCATCCGGAATTCCGTCCTTGGAAACGAACGGGATGTAACCATGAATCGGATCGTGCGACAAACTCTCGCTATTGAAATCACGCGGCATGAAACAACCCTTCTCACTGTGATCAAGTACGGTGCCTACGGACTGTCCACCGTCATCCAACAATTTGCAATTTGCAATTTTCATTTTGCAATTTGCAATGCGTTCCTCCTTCCGCGGAGCCGCCTTGACCCACTTTTCGGCCACAACTAGATTCCGCCCCGCGTCAGGCGTCGTAGCCAAGTGGCTAAGGCAACGGATTGCAAATCCGTCACGCGTGGGTTCAACTCCCACCGACGCCTCTGAGTCTTCGGATTCACAAAAAGCCTCATTTCCCGCTGGGACATGAGGCTTTTTCGTTGATTGCGTCGATTTCGGATCGCGCGGGGTTAGTTGGCAATTATTCGCGGGGCAGAACCGCGAACTTGGGATGCCGCTTGATCACAGCCGCATCGAAGGTCGCAAACTCAGAGCAGTCGTGCTCACGGCACTTGCTGACCAAAAGCTCGTCGGACAAATCCGCACCTCGACGAACCGCACCCAGAGCTCGGCGGATCTGGTCCTCGTCCTCAAATTGCAGATTGTGAACCTGCAACAAACGGGCAAACGCATCCGCGATTTCGTCCCGCGACCAATCGTAAAGCGTGCTGAGCACCCAGTCCGTTTCAATGAGAACCAGGTCGAGCACGAAAAACGTCGCACCCTTCCGGGACAGCAACTTCATGGTGGCTCGGTACTGAGCCTCTTCGTCGCGCGTCAGATACCGAACCATGACATTGGCATCCAGACCGATCATCGCCGAGCCTTCTTAAAGCGACGAGCAGCACCGTCGCGAACGGTGGCCTTGATCTGTTCCAGGGACACCGGCTTCTTTGGCTTCTTCATGGGAAACGTTTCCGCCAGTTCGGCAAACGTGGCTGACTTGGCACTCAACACGACTCGGCCCCCCGGTTCAATGTCATAGAGCAGCATGGAGGACGGCTTGATCTGCAACGCCTCGATCACCGCCTTTGGGATCGTCGTCTGATTTTTAGACGTAAGTTTTGATGAAATGCTCATACAAGGACTCTACCGGACAACAAGGACTCTGACAAATGGCAAGGAATCCGGAAGGTATCCCGGAGTCACTTGTGATTCCTGGGATTCAACGGTGGCCGTATTCCAGCACGGCATCCAGAAAATGAATGACTTGCTCGTATAGCTCTTTGCCGGAGAATCGCCACGATCTCGATCTGTATCCCAAACCTGGAAAGAGGCCGAACTGTCTAGCTTTCCGCGGGGCTGCTACAAATTCCGCATGGCTCTTAATCCTTTGGACTGGTTCCGAACCCACGTCGATGGTGCTCCCTCCGAACCGCGCCGGCAGTTCATCGCAGGCCTGATTGTCTGGGTGCTGGCGTGGCTGGTGGTGTGGTGGAATCAAGATGCTCGCGCGACGCTGTCAATGGCGGCAATTTCCAGCCAGACCGTTCCGCAAAACTCCACCAAGCCCACGTCCACTCAGCCGGACGTGACTGTGAAACCTCAACAGGATTTGGGAATCAAGACCGGCTCGTCCGGAGTAATCACTAATTGGTTGGGAACATTCATCGGTCTGGGCCTCTTCTGGGGTGGAGGCTTGTTGATCTTTCGGCGGCTGACCGGTTGGGGGTTCTGTCTGCCGTGGCTGCGGAGATTTGACACGATCGAGCGACTCTCGCTGGTGAGCGCGACGAGTTTGACTTTGTTTGCGATCGTCTTGCACTGGTTTTGGTCGCATATCGATCGTTGGATGGTGGCCGCCGCCGTTGCTATTGTGGTGTTGGCGCTGGCCTTTGGCTGGAAACTGCCTGGAAAGAAAAAATCATGAACCGAACCGAGATCCTGCAACGAATGCGAGCCGCTCGGCCAATCATCGCGCCGTCGATGCTCAAGTGCGATTTTGGCAATTTGGCCCACGAGGTCGAACGGCTCACGGCCGCGAAGTCCAAGGTGCTGCACTGGGATGTGATGGATGGGCACTTCGTCCCGAACCTCTCCTACGGGCCGATGGTGATCGAAAAGGTGCGGCCGCTGACCGACATGGTCTTCGACGCGCATCTGATGATCTCCGATCCGGACCATTATCTCGACGAGTATCTCAAGGCAGGCTGCGACGCGATCAGCTTTCATCTGGAAGCGGTGCCGCAGCCGACAGCGTTGTTGCGGCGCATTCGTGAGGCGGGGCGTGTCGCGGGGTTGGTGTTGAATCCGAAGACGCCGCTGTCGGACGTCGCTCCCTTCGTGGGTGAGATCGACCTGCTGTTGCTGATGAGCGTGCAAGCCGGATTCGGCGGGCAGTCGTTCATTCCGGCGTCGGTCGAAAAGTTGCGACAGGCTCGGCAGATGATTTCGCCCGACACGATCCTGTCCGTGGACGGCGGCATCGGGTTGAAGACGATCGCCGCGTGTGCTCAGGCTGGCACGGACCTGTTCGTTGTCGGCAGCGCGATTTTCGATCAGACTGATTACACGGTCGCGGTCGAGGAACTGACTCGGCTGGCGAGTTGAGCGACGGGGTCGGAAGTCACTTTCCGGCCCCATTGGTTCGTGGAAACTTCCAATTTTAAATGCAGCGGCCGGAAAGAGACTCCCGACTCCTTGTGAGTATAACTCTATGACGATTGTCGCCGTGGTTCGGCCCGGCTGGACTGAATTCGATGAGCAGCATCGGCTAATTGGATCGCTCGATTTGCCGCTGAATGCGCGCGGCGAAGCGCAGCTCGCGCCGTTGATCGAGCGTCTGAAGTCACTCCCCAAGCCTCCGGACGCGATCGTGTGCGGCACTGCTCAGCCCGCGAAGGGGACGGCGGAAGCCATCGCCAAGGCACTCGACCTGACGGTTCGCGAGTCGGAGGAATTCGCGAACTTGAATCTGGGGCTGTGGCAAAGCTCGACGATCGAAGACATCGGCCGGCGCATGTCACGCATTTTTCATCAATGGCAAGAAGCCCCTGAGACGGTTTGCCCGTCGGAAGGAGAGCCGTGGGAATTTGCGGTGGCTCGCGTGCAACGAGCGCTTAAGAAGCCGCTCCGCAAGTTCGACGCGTTGGTGATCGTCGCTTCCGAGCCTTTAGCGAGTCTTGTATCTTCCCTGTTGACCAGCGAACCACCCGATCTGACCACCGCATTTTCCGAAGAGCCGCGCGACCCGATCATCGAAGTGTTTGAGTCGAGCCGCGATGGTGAGTACATCCGGCAAAGCAACACTGACGAGACATCGTCATGATTTTCGGTTGCCGATTTTTGATTTTCGATTGAAACAAATCTGCATTCTCGATCACAAATCAAGAATCGAATATCAACAATTCCATAGACATGCACCGATGAGCCGACCCTCCGCGACTGATCCCGACAATTCCAACGGCAAACGCCAGAAGCGTGGCGTCCCCGAAGGCCTGTGGATTCAGTGCGATGGCTGTAAAGCCACGGTCTATCGCAAACAGATTCAGCAGAGCCTGTATTGCTGCCCGGAATGCAATCACCACTTTTATGTGCCCGCGAAAGCTCGCATCGCCCAGTTGCTGGACGAGGAGAGCTTTGAAGAGTGGTTCACCAATCTTCTGCCGAAGGATCCGTTGGGCTTCGTGGACAAGAAGCCGTACAAGGATCGCTTGAAGGAAGAACAGAAGAAGACCGGCCTGACGGACGCTTGCGTGATCGGCAAAGGCTATATGCGTGGTCGGCCGCTGGTGCTAGGACTGACCGATTCGGCATTCATCATGGGAAGCATGGGCTCGGTGGTCGGCGAAAAGCTGACTCGCGGAATCGAGCAAGCCACCGAACTGAAACTGCCGCTGGTGATAGTCAGCGGTTCGGGCGGTGGCGCTCGGATGCACGAGGGCATCTTATCGCTGATGCAAATGGGTAAGGTCTCCGCCGCACTGGGCCGCTTTCACGATGCGGGGGGGCTGTTCATTTCCGTGCTGACGAACCCGACGATGGGAGGCGTGGCCGCCAGCTTCGCATCGCTTGGCGACATTACACTGGCCGAACCGAAAGCGCTCGTGGGATTCGCCGGACCACGTGTCGTCGCCGCTACCGTCAAACAAGAGCTTCCCGAAGGGTTTCAGACCAGCGAGTTCCTGTTGAAGATGGGCTTCGTCGATCGCATCGTGGATCGGCAGCACATGCGGACGGAAATTGCCCGGATCATCGATTACTGCGGGGCGTAGGTCAGGCTTTCTAGCCTGTCCTTGGCGACGGTCCCACGATTTCCTGGCTCGCTGAGTCAGTCTGGAAAGCCTGACCTACTTTCATGGCGAATTTCCTGAAGAATCTGTTCGACAAGAAAAAGGTCGAGCGAATCGATATCGCTCGGCGCTTCGAGCTATTGGCCCGCGTTGGCCAAGGAAGCATGTCGAAGGTCTGGCGTGCCCGCGATTCGATGACCGGCAGGATGCTCGCCGTCAAAGTGCTCGACAAGGTGAAGACTGAGCGATTCGAAGCCCGCTTCGTGGGGCTCAAGAAGCCCAGCGAAGGAGAGATCGCAGTCAGCTTGCAGCATCCCAACGTCGTCAAGACGATCGAATTTGGGAGGACGACGACCGACGAACAATACTTGGTCATGGACTACGTCGATGGACTGAGCCTGAGCTATCTGGTCGATACCCAGAACGAGCAGATGAAAGACAACTGCTTGAACTACATCATCCAGCTCGGCGAAGCAGTCGACTATCTGCACAAGCAGAACTGGATTCACCGCGATCTCTGTCCGCGGAATGTGATGGTTGATTCGGACAACACCATCAAGCTGATCGACTTTGGCCTCGTCGTGCCGAACACGCCGGATTTTCAGAAGCCCGGCAATCGTACCGGGACTGCCAATTACATGGCTCCGGAGCTCATCAAGCGGCAGAAGACCGACCAGCGCATTGACATCTTCTCGTTCGCGGTCACGGCCTATGAGATGTACTCGAAGCGGCTCCCTTGGGACGTGCCGGATCAGGAAACGCTCGACACTGTTTTGCAGCACATCAACAAGCCCCCGAAGCCGCTCGCCACGCTCGCTCCGCACATCGACCCACGCGTCGCCGACATTCTGATGAAGGGGTTGCTGCCAAACCCCAACGATCGTTGGCAATCGATTGCCGAGTTATTGATTCCGCTTCGCAAGGTTCACGAAGAGATCGAAGCGAAGAGATCGCTCGAACGAAAGATGAAGGCCGCGTCCGCCAAAGCCAAGAGTAAAGAGCAAGCCAAAGACAAATCCCTCACCGCTGGCCAGGCGAAGAAAGCAGCGGACGACGACGCCTTCTTTGAACAGATTCTGCTCGGTGACGCACCGACTCGCAGCGACAAGCCAAAACCGAAACCAGCAGACACCCTGGCCAAGCCCTCGCAAGCGAGTGCGCCCAGCCCCTCTTCGACTGCCGCACCGAAATTGCGTCCTACGGCAAAGACGGCATCCGCTGCGTCGAAAAGTCCGTTGGGAAAACCTTTGCCGAAGTCTTCAACGTCCAAACCAATCGCCAAGCCAGTTGTCGTCGAGGATGAATTCGATGGCATCGAGATCGAGGAAGAAGGCCACAAACTCGACGGCATCACATCAGAGCCAGAATCGTCGGACGAATTCGATGGCATCGAAATCGAGTCCGAAGGTGACGTCCCTATCGACTCGTCGGAGTCAGCGCCCGGTGCTGGCCGCAAACTCGCTGGATTGCTCGACGTGGAACGGCCAGTCAGCCTCACAGCCAATAAGGCGACCGCTGAAGAGGACGACGACGAAGCGGTGCTCCGACTTCCGGATAACGACTGATTGCTGTTCTCTGTGGGCGAAGAAGCTCACGCCAAATTGAGCGAAGCCAAGAGTTGGACAAAGCGCATCGTCAATCGTCCGGGAGTAGAACTCACCATCTGCCCGCGCGGTCGTTTCAAACTGACTTCAGGCAGCCCAATCGGTTTCTGACACCCTTAATTCCGCAGCATGACGGCGATCAGTCCCACGCGGTTCGGTGAGCACTCTGTTGAGGGTATATGACCACGTTGATGTTTCAGAGTCTGGCGATTTCATTCTTGCTGGGTGGTCTGGTCGGGCTGCAGCGGCAGCATGTCGAAGCGCCGCTGGGTGGCGTGCAGACGTTTCCGCTGATCTCGGTGTTTGGGTCGTTGTGTGCGATCCTGGCGGAGCCGTTTGGGGCTCGATGATCGCCGCCGGATTGCTTGCGGTGGTGACGGTGATTGTTGTTGGGCATCAGCATCCATCCCCAAAGCTCGAAGGCGATCGCAGTCTCACCACCGAAATAGCGATGCTGTTGATGTTCGCGGTCGGAGCCTTGTGTGTGCGTGGTCCGATGATTGTGGCCGTCGCGGTGGGGGCCGGCTTGGCCGTGCTGTTGCAACTGAAGCCACAGCTACACGGCTTGATCGCGCGGCTGGGGGACGTGGACGTCAAGGCGATCATGCAGTTCGTGTTGATCACGTTCATCGTGCTGCCGGTGCTACCCGATCAAACCTATGGACCGCTGGATGTGCTCAACCCGCATGAAATGTGGCTGATGGCCGTGCTGGTCGTGGGAATCAGTCTGGGAGGCTACATCACCTACAAGTTCTTTGGACAAATGGCCGGCTTGGTGCTGAGCGGTCTGCTGGGGGGCTTGATCTCCAGCACCGCTACTACCGCCAGTTACTCGCGGCGCACGGCACACTTGCCCGAAGTGGCGTCGTCCGCCGCGACCATCATTGTTCTGGCATCATCAGTCAGCCTGGTGCGCGTCTTGTTGGAGATTGTGATTGTGTCGCGCGGCTTCTTTCTGACGGCGGCCGCGCCGCTGCTAATTCAACTCGTCTTGTCCTTGGCGATGGCGGCTTACCTATGGCGGCGATCCCGTCGCGAGCCGGAGTCCATGCCGAACCAAGGCAATCCTACGGAACTCAAATCCGCCCTGTTGTTCGGCCTGCTGTATGGTGCGGTGCTGCTGGAGATCGCGGCCGGCAAAGAGTACCTCCCGGAGTCGGGCCTGTACGGCGTGGCCATCCTGTCGGGTCTCACCGACATGGACGCCATCACGCTCTCGACCAGCCGACTGGTCGAAGTCGGCCGGCTGGAAAGAGGCATCGCCTGGCGAGTCATCCTGACCGCCAACTTGGCAAACCTCGGTTTCAAAACCGGTCTCGTGGCCTGCCTGGGACATCGTCGATTGCTGAACCAGATGTTGTGGTTCTGCGGCCTGACGCTTGTGAGCGGTGTGACGTTGGTGGTCTTTTGGAAATAACGACCTCAATCACTTTTCCAAGTCACATCAGCACGACGCGCAAGCGAGTGGTTTGATTTCCCAACGACTCGGCCACTCGCTTGCGCGCCGTGCTTGGTTCTGTCGCCGCTTCTTGGCAATACGCCGGCATTTGGTTCGCTCAACTTTGTCTTCCCGCCAGACAAATCATTCTCTCGGAGACCACTCCGCCGAGAACGTATGCCGCAGCAGACGCCAGAAGCGTGAAGCCAGTGACAGCGTGCCACAATCAATTCGAGCTTGGCCCGGCGAGTACAGCGAAGTCGCGGATTCATCGCTCATGCGCACGCGAACTGCGTAGGAGACTTCGACGGGAGTCGCTCCGGTACTCGTGTGTTTCACAGCCGCCAAGTGCGTGACAGTCAACTCGCGAGGGACCGCTTCCGCATGTGAGGAGGCAACCTCTTCGACACGACCCTCTCGCGTCATGCCGGGGTCCGAAAGGAGCCGCAGCCGCACAGATTGGCCGGGACGGATAAATTCGATGGCGTTTTGATCGACGAGCAACACCGCGTCTTGCCGCGCGGGATCGCCGACGTAGCAAAACAACGTTTGCTCGTGGACAGTCGCGCCGCGATTGATCACTTCCAGAGGCGTGCCATCCCAGTCGGGCAACTGCTCTTCGGCCGGCGGGGTGCGAGCCAGATTTGGTGGCGGGAGCACGATGCCATCGGCTGGACTTTTCAGCCGCAGCCGTTGCACTTCCTCGCTGAGTTGTTGCAGACGTCGCTTGGCACTGACAAGTGCGTCGCGAGTCGTAGGCAGACGGAGCGCTGCCGATTCGTTGCTGCCGCGTTGAGCTTCCAACGTCCGCAGCCGCGCACCGAGTCGGGCGACCTCGGCGACTTGCCGTTCGTGCTGCAACAGAATCTCGTGGTTAGAGAGTAGTCCGAGCGATTGCCCTGCCTGCACTCGCGATCCCGCCGGGACAGCTGATTCGATGCGGCCAGAAACGGTCACGAAGACCGGTTGCGCGTCTCCCGGAAAGACGACAAACGGCGCGCTCACGGAATACGGCAGCGGAATCAGCAGCAGCGCGGCGAGCAACACTCCGCACAGGGTCAGCCCATTTCGCAAGCGGCGTGGAGAAAGCGTTTGACTGGCGTACCGTTGGCGGACGCGCGTGACGAACTCACGCAGCGGCGTCAGCACGGCTCCGGCCACCATCACCACGGACAATCCCGTCGCGATCAGGCCAAGTCCGCGCCCCAAAAAGTAGTACAGGAACCACACGATGCCCACCGTCACGAACAGCCGATAGATCGCTGAAGCGACTCCGTAAACAGACAGGGTCCACCAGCGCCAAGAATCGAGATCGATCTCTTCGTCGCTGACGCCGACGATCAATCGCTCGCACAGCGACATGACCGTTTGCCGAGCCTGCATCGCCAGGTTCGGCAGGTTGAGCAGATCCGCCAACACATAGTAGCCGTCGTACCGCATCAACGGGTTTCCGTTGAACAGCAGCGTGTTGACCGAGCAGACCAGCATCACGTTCAAGAAGATGGAGTTCAGCAGTCCCGGCACGCTCTGCCACCACAGCAGCGTCGCGATCGACGCCAACACCAACTCAACGAAAATGCCTGCCGCCGAGATCGCGATTCGAGGCCAACGCCGCGAGACCATCCAGGCATCCGTCACGTCGCCGTACAGCAGCGGCATGAACATGAGCACTTGGATTCCCAACTCATGACATTCGCCGCCGTAATGCCGGCAGGTCAGCACATGCCCGAACTCGTGCAGCACCTTAATGACGATGAATACGACCACCAGAGACAACAGATTCCCCATGCCGAACAAGTCCGTCGCCTCAGGTAGACGGCGTGCGAGCGTTTCCCAGCGCAGAGTCACCAGCAACAAGGCCCACGCGATCAACGCTACACAGACCGTCAGAAACGCCGGTCGAAACAGCCAGCGCGTCCACGGTTCCATACGCCGCAGCAACGGCTCCGGATCGATCCCGCGCCAGCGAATCGCCAAGACGTTCGTCAGGGCACTCCACCGCGCTCGTTGCCGAGTTCGCTCCTGTTGCCGTGAGAGTAGGCGTCCTTGTCCTGGCCTCAGGGACGACACCAACCCGGACTGGACCAGCGAGCCAACAAACGATTTCAAGTTGTCGATCGACCAAGGCTCGCCCGGAAACTTTCGACGCAGCGATTCAAGCATCTGGCCGTAGGTCACGCGCCCGTCCAGCAGCGAGAATACTGCATACTCGGCATCGCGCAACCGGAAGTAGGCGAGAGACAATGGGTCTTTCAACGTCCAGCCGGCATCCGCACCACCCGCACTCGTTCGCGCGATCAGGTCGCGGCGCATCCGCCAGGGGATGATCGCGTCCGTTGCCGCAGAGGGGTTTCCAGTAGAGGACATGTCTTGGTTTGTCTTTATTCGCAGGTCGGCTTTGCCATCCGCAGGAAGTTGGCCTCGGAAACCTGCCTGCGGATGGACGACGGCAACCAACCGAAAAAGGTCAACGGGACGTCACGCTCGGAGCCCTAAGCTCAAAAAGTTTCCTTCATGCACGCACGGGACTATTTTCCACCAGACTTGGCGGCGGAGCTTGTCGCTGTGCGGCTGGTTGGGTCGATGATCATTTCGGCTTGCAGACCGGGACGCAGCGAGAGGTCGGGATTCTCGACTTCGGCCCAGACACGGACTTGGGCATTGACCGGATCAATCTCCGGGCTGACGAAGACGATTTTGCCTCGCACGACGATCGGCTTCTCTTCGTCCGAAGGTTGCACAAGCACCCGCACGGCCGCGCCGCGCAGTAGGCCGGCAATCTGCCGGCTCTCGACAAAGCCTTCGACCTTTAGCCGATCCAGTCGCACAATCCGCAACACGCGCTGTCCCGGTTCGAGCCACTCGCCCCGATACCGCAAGGTCTCGACGACCACGCCATCCAATGGCGATTTGAACTGACGCCGCGCCAATTGCAGTTGCGCTTGTTCGAGCGTGCGAGCTTTCAGATCGCGAGTCAGCGTATCAACGTCTTTTTGCATCCGAGCCTGCTCGACCGCCAGCTTCAGCCGCGCGACCGTTTGATCCTGTTCGGTGATCGTCGAGTCTTCGATTTGCTTGAGTAGATCGGCCAGTGCTTTCTCGAAGACCGCTTTCTCGATCTCCAGCTCGTTCCGCTCCATGATCAGCTTCAAGCGGTCTACTTCGGTCAGCGAGACACTCTTCTCGAATGCCTTGCGCGCCTGCACAGCTCGGTCGTACTCCACTTTGGAGGAGTCGCGAGACTTCGTCGCGTGCCGAATGGCCACATCGTTTTCCGCCTTCAAGCTAGCGATCCGTTGCGTTAAGCCCGCCTGGGTCCGGTCTTGCTCGGCCTCTTTCAACAGTGCTTCAGCGGTCTTCACCGGCAGAGCGTTCTTCGCCAGACGATCGGCGATGGCCAACTCCAACTCCGCGCGAGCAACCGCCAACTTGACGTCCTCCGCATCCAACTGGCCTAGTACTTGCCCCGCTTTGACTTGGTCTCCATCGCGCACATCGAGCAACTCCAGCACACCGGCCTCCCGCGCGGGGACTTCGACCTCGTCGAGCACCCGCACCAGCGCCGATTGCACTTTGATCGGCTCGGCCGCAGAAACAGCCCATCCACAGGCGGAGAGGGCCACGATCGCCAGCAGTAATCTGAGAGTCATCATCGATCTCCGTGACCCGCTGGCCCGCCGCCGGACTTTCGTTGTCGATACATTTCACGAAAGCTCTGTTTGGGAGGGACTGGCAATTCGCGTTGGCGGCCCCAGGGGTTGAGCCGATTGTAGACCAGAAACCTCGGCAGCCACGACAGGACTTTTCGGCCGACGGCACCTGCGAAAACAAACAGCTTGGGGCGTCGCATCACGAAGCTCGCCGCACCGAGTGCAAAGCGTTTCGACCACGGCACCAGTCCCCGCACCGCGATTTCCTTACGCCATGTCAGCAGTTGATGATGCAGGTCGATCTTGACCGGACAGACGTCGGTGCAACTGCCACAGAGGCTGCACGCATAGGGCAACGAATGAAACTGCTGAGCATCTCGCGATGGAGCAAGGATCGAACCGATCGGACCGGGGACCGTCGTTTGATAACTGTGCCCGCCGCTACGTCGAAAGACCGGGCAGGTATTCATGCAGGCTCCGCAACGGATGCAATTCAGCGAGCGACGAAAATCGTCGCTGCCCAAAATGTCGCTGCGACCGTTGTCGAGCATCACGATATGCAACTCGCCCGCCGGCTTCGGTCCGTGGAAGTGCGAGCTATAGGTCGTGATCGGCTGACCGGTCGCGGAACGTGCCAGCAGTCGCAGGAAGACTCCGAGATGTTCGGCTTTGGGAATCAGCTTCTCGATGCCCATGCAGGCGATGTGGACTGGCGGCAGTGACACTCCAAGGTCCGCGTTCCCCTCGTTCGTGCAGACGACGAAGCCTCCCGTCTCGGCGATGGCAAAATTGACGCCGGTGATTCCCGCTTCGGCACGCATGAACTTGTTTCGCAATTCGATCCGCGCGGCCTCGACAAGAGGCTTGGCTTCGGCGAGTCCCTCTGGTGTGCCGATCACGCGATGAAAGAGCTCGCCAACTTCTTCCCGTTTGATGTGAATCGCCGGCAACACGATGTGGCTGGGGGCTTCGTTACGCAATTGCACGATCCACTCGCCAAGGTCCGTATCGACGACCTCCAGGCCGTGTCGTTCGAGAAACGGATTGAGATGACACTCCTCGGTGAGCATCGACTTGCTCTTCACGACGCGCGTGACGTTGTGCTTCTGCAAGATGCCCAGCACGATCTCGTTGTGCTCGGCCGGCGTCGACGCCCAATGCACGGTCGCCCCGAGCTTCGTCGCATTGGCCTCGAATTGCTCCAACAGATCGGCCAGTCGCGACACCGTGTGACTCTTGATCGCGCCCGCCGTTTCACGCAGCGTCTCCCACTCGGGCAGCGAGTTGGCCATGCGATCGCGTTTCGCTCGCACGAACCACAACGCCTGGTCGTGCCAGTGCGTGCGAGCGTCATCGCGTGTGAATACAGCAGCATTGTCGGCGTGATTCATGATTCCCGTCTTTCACCCATCACCCGGAACGCGTTAGCGTCCGGCTCCCCGATATGTACGAGAACCGGACGCTAGCGCGTTCCGGCTAATGGGCTAATGGATTCTCAGCGGCCTTGCGCGACTATTGCGAGTCCAGCACCTTTAGCATCGTCTTGGCAACGAATTCGTTGCCCGCCAAATTGAGATGCACGCGGTCGGTGGTGAGCACTCCCTTCTCGGCGTTGTCTTTGTTGTGAGCCTTCAGATGCTCGACGAATGCCGCCCGCAGGTCGCACAGCGGCAGCTTGAGCTCCTTGGCGATCTTGCGGCTGATGTCCGAGTACTGATCAAGCTTGGCGTCGAGCACATTCGCGCCGCCATTCTTTTCGCCAATCACGGTCGGCGTGCAGAGGACTACGGTCGCTCCAGCATCACGGCATTTGCCAATGACTTCCTTCAAACCGGACTCGAAGGCATCGGACATCGTTCCGCGTGCCGGGTCTTTCTCGCCGTGCCAAACGTCGTTGATGCCGATGTAAATGAAGACGATCGTCGGCTTCTTAGCGATCACGTCTTTGTCGACTCGGCGTTGCAGGTCCGGGACTTTGTTACCACTGATTCCGGCACCGATGACTTCAATCTTGAGATCAGCGTGCTTCTTATCAAGCGTCTGCCGGATCATCGTGACGTATCCGTTGGGACCAGCACCACCTTGAGTGATCGAGTCTCCCAAGAAGACGATGCGGTCGCCCGCTTTGAGTTTCACCGTGGGCTCCTCAGCAAAGCTGACCGCCGGAACGAAAAGAATCCAACTCCACAGCAGCAAACTCAGTCGTTGTGTCATCTCGCAAACTCCTGGATGGTGTGAGGGCCAAAACAGAGGGTCGGGCAGTATGGTCGCCGCCTCGAAAAAACGCACGTTCTCCGAAAGCAGACGGGCCTATCTAAAAAGTCGGCACAGCAGATCGCGACCACTTCGAAACTCTCAATGACGATTCTTTTCGCCAACTGACATGGCCACGCCCATCAGTTCGTAGTTTGGACTTTCCACGACGAGATCTCGACTCTTCTCGCTGAAGCCGACAATTGGCTCTGGCCTATCAGCTGGAACGCGCTAGCGTTCGGATTGTTGCTGGTTTTTCCTCCGAACCGGACGCTAGCGCGTTCCGGCTGATGGGACTATCGGCTTCAGCGAGCCGTGTCGAATTTTCCCTTCCCACTGACGCAACCCGCCGGCACAATCCGCCCGCTTTGAAAGGATTCAAAGGAGGAGCACATGACTCAAGAGTTGCGTCGGCTGGTTGAAACATCGCTGGTGCTGGCCGCGGATGCGGAGCAGCGCTTGGCCGCGATCAGTGAATCTGTTTTGAGTTCGTCGCCCTATCTCGATCGGCCGAACTTCTCCGCGATTTGCGATGACGATTTGGCGCATCTCTTCGAGCAATACGACCAACGCTTTTTCGCCGGAGCCTGCCGGCGCACGTTGCAGGCGATGGGAAGCCCGCTCGACTTTCGCGTCTCGCCGAGAATGACTCGCGCGGGAGGGAAGACGACTCGCTTGCTGCCGCGAGTTGCTCGCGGACTGTCGCCCGTCCCGCGGTTTGAGATCGCCGTCTCGTCCACGCTGTTATTCCAGACGTTCGCGGACATCGACCGACCGATCAAAGTTACCGGCTTGCTGTGTCATAACCGGCTGGAAGCATTGCAGCGCATCTTCGAGCACGAGTTGATGCACCTCGTCGAGATGCTGTTGTGGCAGGCGTCCTGCTGCGCGGCGCCGAGGTTCAAAGACATGGTCAACCGCTTCTTCGGCCATACCGAATCGAATCATCAGCTCATCACGCCGGACGAACGCGCTCGTGAGAAATTCGGCATTCGAGCCGGCGATCGCGTGCAGTTTACGCTCGACGGTCTGCCGTACACCGGCGTAGTCAACCGTGTCACCAAGCGAGCCACGATCCTGGTCGAAGACCCGCGCGGCCCGCGCTACTCCGACGGAAAACGCTACGCGAAGTTCTACATCCCCGTCGGGATGCTCGAACGCTGTGCCTAGCCGCGTTCGCATGTAGTGACCCGATTGATCGGGTCGATCTCGACCCCATCAATGGGGTCACTACGAGCAAACGATTTCGTCGCTGGTGCCTTAATCCTCCGCCGCACCGCCGAGCGTGACGTTGATCTTGTACTTCGTCTGCAAGTGCGCGTGAGCTTGGGCGGCGTGGCCGTCCTTGGGGAACTTCTTGCAGACGGTTTGGTACGCCTTGATCGCCGCTTCGTTGTCGCCAGAGGCTTCGCGGACCTGGGCGATTTGATAGAGCGCCCACGGAGCATCAGGGGCACTCGACGTGACTTGGCCGTAAAGGATGATCGACTCGTTCCATTCCTTGAGATGCCGGTGGCACCAGGCCATCTGCTTGGTGTTCTCCGGGAAATTGGTGCATTGGCGGAACGTGCCGATCGCTTCCTTGTACATGCCGCCGTCCCGTTGCGTGATGGCGATCCACCACAACCACTTCTCCGTGTTGGCGGCGTCGATCTTGAGGTTTTCGGTAAAGGCGTCGATGGCCTCTTTCCAGCGGCTGCCGTGGCGATACGCGACCGCGATCGCTTCGTTCCACTTGGGTTGATTCTGGCTGTCGAGCCCGGCGGCCTGGCGGTAATGAGCGACCGCCTCGTCGTACTTCTGCTGTTGGACGTAGCTCCAAGCCATTTGGCTCAGCCCTTCCGGGCGATTGGTGAATTGACCATAGAGCTTGCGAGCGTCGTCGTATTTCAGAATCGACTTGTACCAATCGGCGAAGCGTTGCAGCGTCGCGTCTTCTTGGCCGTAGAGTCGCAACATCGCTTGATAGGCTTCGATGACTTTGTCTTCCCGGCGCGAGTAAGCCTGCACGTCGGCGGCGTAGAAGGACCACTCGCGCGCGTTGGTCTTGTCTTCCGGCTTGCTGAGGTCGGTCGGGATGCGTTCGCGAATCGCGGCCACGCAGCCGTCGGCGACCTTCTCGCCCTTTTCTTTCGTCTTCGCGTCGGCCGTGAGCGTGCCGATCGGCGTGCGGCAGAAGTACCAAACGTGATAGGGTCGCTGATTGTCTTTGTAGGTCGTGTCCAGGGCCGCGACTCCTTCGGCCGCGTTGCCCGTGCTGAAGTAATGCGTTGCCAGTTGTTGCGACGCTTGGACGCAGAGGTTGTTGGCATCGCCGGGCGTCCTTTTGATTTCGTAGACCAGCTTACGCCAGTTGGCGACTTTGCCATCGACGTCCATCTCGACGTCAGCAATGTCGAGCAGGTCATTCAGCGAGTAGACCGCCGCCAGCGAGGACTCGTACTTCGAGACGGTTTGCAGATACGCCTTCTTGGCTTTCTTGACCTCGCCGTTCTCTTTGTAGCAGCGGCCGATGTAGAAGGACGCGATCGAGGCTTCCGGCGAGTCCGGCCAATAGTCGATGACCGTCTGAAAGCCTTCGCTGATCGCCGTATTGATCTTCTTCAAATGAATCTGGCAGATGCCCCACTTGAGCTGGGCGAACGGCGTCCCCTCGCTCTTTTCATAGAGCGTCACGAACTTCTCATACTCGCCCAGCGCGATCTTGTATTGCCGCTCGCGGTAGTACTTGTCGGCGACATCCATCTGATACCGCTCGGCTTCGCGCAGTTGCTTCCGGCGTTCCAGCGAGAATTCGTCAATCTTGTTCTGGGCAAACGCCGTCGAACCGAGCGATGCCAAGAGTCCCCAAGCAGCGATCACGATCACACAGTAGCGGCGGAGCATGTCGTCTCCTCATCAAATCGGAGGAAGGTGGGAAGTTCGCAGGGGCGACATGATGTCGAACGTTTTTGTGAGCGGCAAGGCGCTAGCCGCCGGTCTTCTGAAAACATCGGCGACTAGCGCCTCGCCGCTCACGAAGAATCGTGAAATCAGCGTCAGCATCAACATGAGTCCCAATAGACATCCCAAGCAATACAGGGTGTCAAAAAAAAGAAGGGTTGAGATGGCGGGAGCAAGCTCCCTGCGACACCTCAACCCTCCCAGCCCCAAGGACACTTGGAAGAGACCTGTTGAAATCACTCCGGGGCGATTGGTCCTTGTGGCTTTCGCGATGATGCTCGGTGGTTGTTCGAGTCCGTCGGCTCTCGCCTATCGCGAGAACTTACGCTTCACGGACTCGTACATGTTCTTGGCCGTGCCTGCCGGAACAGCCGCGGTTGCGGACTGCTCTGTGATTCCGGAGCCGGCGTAATGATCGGTTCGTCGGTGGTCACTTCCTCGCTGTAGGTGACTCGTGCCGGTGGCAGGCTGAAGTCATCTGTCGAGGATTCGTTCTCGTGAGTTCTCTGCGGTGCGGAGACCGTCCGACTGCTCGGTCGAGACGGCATCCATCGTCGAGCTTGTGGTGCTTCTAACTCCAGTGCCGGCGGGACCGGCACGGGACGTTCGTTGGGAGCAGGCTCAGGGGCGAATGTCGGTTCGGGGGAGAGCCGCAATTCGCGTTGTTCTGAAGTTGATTGCTGAGGAATTCGTTGAGGAGCTTCGAAGGTTTCCGGGACGTAGGTGTCTGATTCGCCCCGGTCCTCTGAAAGAGAAGGCCGAGGTTCATTCATCCGTCGCCAAGGGAACGAGGGAGCTTCCCACGATCGCATTGTGCGAGGCACCTGACAGCCGCTGCTGAGTCCGGCCGCGACGATCAGGCCGCTGGTAACAACGACAACGGCCGTCGGTCGGAGGATCATAAGTGTGGCTTTCAGTCACTCGCGATTCCATTCGTCGCGTCACCCATCCGTGTCATGCTTAGGTGCCAAGATGATCGGCAACACACTTCGTCGAGAAGCAAGTGAAACGATCCGAAATCATCAGACAGGTGAGTACTGAGGTCGGACTGTCTCGACGCGCCGAAATCGCCACAGATCGGCATTGCGAGCATCCTCCGCCTTGTGCCGCGCCTGCCCGACTCGCCGACGAATGCCAACCTGCCGCTCATGCCGCTGGACGCCATCGCGCCTGCTATGCAGATCGACCGGATTGTGGCGGGCGAGCGTTGCGAAGCGGTCACTGATGCCTCTGCTCAAACGGAATACTCGGACTGACACGACTAACCCGAAGCGTGAGCGAGGGCGAGCGCTCCACCAATCGTCGATTTCAGAATGACCGGTGTTTGAAGCGTTTGCCCTCGCCAACGCGTCGGGTTACTTAGACATTCCCTTCCGCCTGCCTGTTGTTGCGCGACTTGCGAGTCCGACGACGAGCCACATACCCTCCCCGGCCCGTCTTCATTAGCTCGAATTGAACCGACAACAGGCCGACGCTCGATGCGCTTCATTCATGCCGCCGACATTCATCTCGACAGTCCCTTGCGAGGGCTCGAACGTTACGAAGACGCACCGGCTGGCGAAATTCGTGAAGCTCCGCGACTGGCATTGAAAAACCTAGTGCGGTTTGCGGTTGAGCAACGGGTCGCCTTCGTGGTCATCGCGGGCGACGTCTATGACGGGGACTGGCCGGACTACAACACCGGGGTGTTCTTCGCCGCTCAAATGAGCCGCCTGCGAGAAGCGGGGATTCGGGTTGCTCTGATTCGCGGTAATCACGACGCCGCCAGCCAGATCTCGAAGGAACTCAAACTCCCTGGAAACGTACATGTCTTTCCATCGCAGCAGCCCGAGACTCTGGTGCTGGAAGAGTTCGGTGTTGCCATTCACGGACAGAGCTTTGCGACGCAGTCCGTCACGGCCGATCTTTCAGTGAATTATCCGGCCGCGCGGCGCGGTTTGTTTAACATCGGGATGTTGCATACTAGCGCTGGAGGACGCGAAGGCCACGAGAACTACGCTCCCTGTACGGTGGCCGGCTTGGTGGCGAAGGGCTACGACTATTGGGCGCTCGGACACGTTCATCAGCGCGAGGAATTACTGCGCGATCCTTGGATTGTATTTCCGGGCAACCTGCAGGGTCGCCACGCACGAGAGACGGGGCCGAAGGGATGCTCAGTCGTCACCGTGGATGATGGCCACGTCACCGGAGTCGAACATGAGACGCTCGATGTGGTCCGTTGGTGCGAATGCGAAGTCCGTGCGGACGGTGCCAAAGATCGCGATGAACTGCGATCCCGCGTGCAATCGGCCCTGCGTGTCGCAGCCGACGCGGCAGACGGTCGGCTCCTTGCCGCGCGGGTGATTGTTCGCGGCATCTGCCCGGCTCACAGGGATGTGATCCAGCATATCGAGCAATTCATTGCCGAGTGCCGAGTCGCCGCCAACGACATCGGCAGCGGTCGCGTCTGGGTCGAGAAGGTTCAACTCGCGACTCACGCCGCGTTCGACATGGACGATCTGGCGGCTGGGACCGACCCGCTGGCACAACTGCTGCAATTCTGTCGTCGCTTGCCGGACAATCCCGCGGCCCTGTCAGACTTGTTGACGGACTTCCGGGATCTCCACCAAAAGCTCCCACTCGAACTTCGCCAGGGGCCGGAGGCCCTGCGACTCGACGAACCGTCCTTTCTGGTTGGGCTGTTGCCCGAGATCGAACAACTGTTGGTACCGCGACTCTTGGACCACGAAAACGCGCCATGAAGTTTTTGAAACTCCATCTGACAGCCTTCGGCTGCTTCACGGATACGAGCCTGGACTTTGGCCCCGATGGCGGTGCTTTGCACGTCATCCTCGGACCCAACGAAGCGGGCAAGAGTACTACGCTGCGCGCATTGTCCGGATTGCTGTACGGCATCGCCGTTCAAAGCCGCGATAACTTCCGCCACGAATTCAAATCGCTCCGCATCGGTGCCGAGTTGCTCGGCGCGGACGGCCGGCGCGGCACGTTCCAGCGTCGGAAGGGGAGCAAAGACACTCTGCTCGATCAAGACGACAATAAGCTGCCCGACGCTGCTCTGCACGACTTTCTTGGCCGAGTCTCCACAGAGACCTTTGAAAACGTCTTTCGCCTGGATTATGCCTCGCTGCGACAGGGTGGAGACGATCTGTTGGTTGGAAAAGGGGATCTGGCAGCTAGCTTATTTCAAGCCGGCAGCGGCCTGACGGGACTCCGAAATGTATTGGCGGCGCTCGAAGCCGAGTCGACTAAGCTCTTTACTAACAGCACCAAATCCACAGCGCAAATCAACGTCGAGCTCAAAAAGTACAAAGATTCTCGCGACGAGGTTACGAAAACGAGCGTCAAGCCGCGCGAACACCATACGACCATTGAATCGTTGACGGCAAAAGAAGTGGAGCGGCGAAAACTTGATGATCGAATGCGCGTACTCGATGCCGAGAAGCAGCGCCTCATACGGCTGCAACTCGCCCTGCCCGATGTCACTCTCCGTCAGGCTCTGTTGTCCCAGCAGAGCGAACTTGGCGATGTTGTTCTCCTGAGCGAGTCTGCGGCGGAAGATCGCAAGCAGGCGGAGCGCGACCGGCACGAAGCCGGCTCCAATCGAGATCAAGCTGAGGCGGTCATCAGCGACTTGCAAAACAAGCTCGGTCAGACGCCAGTGCAGATGGAGTTGTTGTCCCAGGCAAAGACCATCACCGATCTGAACCAGCGCATCCGCAGTTTTCAGGATGCGGTACGGGATCTCCCGGGCGTGCGCAGTGAGCAACGGCTGCTTGTGGTGGAGGCTCGTGAGATTCTCGCGGCACTCCGTCCGGACTTGTCGCTCGATCGAGCCGAGACTCTGCGACTGAATGCGATTCAAACCGAACGGATCCGAAGTTTAGCGGCCGAGTTTCTCACGCTGGACGAACGCGAGCGTCTGGCCGCGAAAAGTGTCAAGACGGCCCACGACAACTGGCGACAGTCGCAGGAGCAGCTCGAAGCTGTTCTCCTGCCGCCCGATCCTTCCAGTCTGAAGAACGCCAAGGATCGAATCACACGGCAAGGAGAACTCGAAAAGACGTTGAACGCACAACGCGAACGGCTAGACAAAGAAGCTCTGCAAGCGGACGTGGAACTCCGGCGATGGTCCGGATGGCAGGGGACTCTGGAACAATTGGAAGCCTTGTCCGTTCCAGAGCTGGAAACCGTCGAACGATTCGATCGCGAATTTGAGACGATCAACGGCGAGTTGGCTGAACTCGACAAGGAAATTAAAAAGATTCGCGATCGGGCCGCACAACTCGACATCGAACTGCAGACGTTCCGGTTGAGTGGTAGTGTCCCCAGTGAACTCGAACTGAACAACGCGCGGACCCACCGCGACCGTGGCTGGCAGCTCATTCGCCGAGCCTGGTTGGATGGAGTGTCGGATCCAGCCGACGAGGCTGGCTTCTCGCCGGACCAACCATTGCCCGACACTTATGAAGCCACCGTCAATCAAGCGGACATGCTTGCGGATCGGTTGCGGCGCGAGGCGGAACGGGTCACGCACCAGGCGCGCCGCCTCGCCGAGAGGCAAGGACTCGACCGCAGTGTGGCAAAATTGGCGGAACGCCGCCAACAGATTGTCGATCGCACGGACGTTGCATCGAGTTGGCAGGAAGCGTGGCAATCGGCGGGAATTGATCCACAAACACCTCGGGAAATGCGCGTGTGGTTAAGCCGCCACGCGAACTTCGTCAACCAAGCTCGTGCGCTTCGCGAGCAGCGTCAGTCTATCCAACAGTTGCGTTTGCAGATTGATCAATGTGTCGATGAACTGAGTGGTTCGTTGCAAACCCTCGGCGAACCCTCCCGCATCGCCAGCGAATCGCTCGCCGATCTGCTCCAGCGCGCGGATGACACAGTCAAACGCTTGAACGACGGGCGAAAGAGCCACTCGGAAATCACTCGGCGCGCCGACGATCACAAGAGGGAACATCTGAAAGCTGTGCGTCTGCATGAGCAGGCACAGGGCTCCCTCTCAAATTGGCAGATTCAATGGCAAGAAGCGGTCTCCCCGCTCGGTCTGGCTGGCGAGATTCGCCCCCACGAGACGAACGCGCTGCTCGATCGGCATTCCCAACTGTTCGGCAATCTGCAGAAAGCCGCCAATCTGGATTCGCGAGGGCGCGCGATGGACGAGACGGTCGGCAAGTTCCAGCAGGATGTCGCGGCCCTGTCCGACTCGCTCGCCCCCGAGTTGCGTACGACTCCTGTCGATCAAGCCGCGGCAAAACTCCAGTCGATGCTCGATGCTGCCAATCGGGCTCAGGTATTGCATCAAGCTCACTCGAAACAGTTGGCGGACGAACAACTGAAATTCGACCGCGCTGAGGCCGATCTCCGCAATGCCCAACAGTGGCTGAACGAGTTGATGGCACAAGCAAGGGTTTCCGATCCGGAGTCGCTAGCACTGGCGGAGACTCGATCGTCGCAAGCCCGGAAGTTAGCTGGTGACCTGAACGCTGTTGACCAGCGACTGGTCCACTCGGCGGCCGGCGCTCCGCTCGAACAACTATTACGCGAAGTGGCGAGCCTGAACGCCGACAGGCTTCCGTCCGACATCGAAGGCTTGAACAGAGACTTGAATGAATTGAAGCCGCGGAACGAACTGCTGATCGGCGATCTTCGCAGCCTCCGCGACGAACTCCAGAAAATGGACGGCTCAGCCCAAGCCGCTGCGGCGGCGGAGGTCGCGCAAAGCGCACTCGCCACCGCCCATCACGGTGCCGAGCAATACATTCGCCTGCGTCTGGCCGCAGCGATCCTGCGACGGTATCTCGATCATTACCGAGAGCAGAATCAGGATCCCGTGATTGCTCGCGCCGGCGAGCTATTTCCGCGTTTGACGCTGGGCTCGTTCGCCCGCCTCAAGGTTGGCTTCGACGAAAAAGATCGCCCCGTGCTTCTCGGCGTCCGACCCGATGGGGAAGAAGTCGGCATGGAGGGGATGAGTGACGGCACACGCGACCAACTCTTTCTGGCGTTGCGACTCGCCAGTCTCGAACGTCATCTGTCCGCCGCCGAACCGCTGCCGTTCGTGGTCGATGACATTCTGATCCACTTCGACGACGCACGCGCCAGCGCGGCGCTGAAAGTCTTGGCTGAGTTCGCCCAACACACGCAAGTGCTGCTGTTCACACATCACACACGCATCCGCGATCTGGCCCGCGACACAGTCCAATCACCATTCGTGACGCTGCACGAGTTGACGAGCAATTAGTCGTTCGGCGTCCAAATCCGCTGGGTCGATTCGGCCACGCCAACACGAGCGACTCGGCGAGCTTTGAGTCGGACATACGGCGGCACGAACCGGCCGCGATGCCCGAAGTGTCCGGGTGCCGCTTTGTGATCGGCTCGGAACGGCTCACGCAGATCTTCGAGCACGAATCCGCTGCGGCACAGTTCTCCGATCAGATCATCCCAGCGATGCAGGAACTCGACCGCGCCGCGTTCGCGATACGAATCATCCGAAACATTTGGCAGCGGTCCGTCGCGATAGTATTCGACGCCGATCACATAGCGATCCTCTTCGTCGCGATGCGAAATCTGCAAACTGGTCGGCTGCTTGTGCTGACTGATGTAGAGTCCGCCGTCACGCGACACGCGAGCAATCTCGCAATACGTCTTGGCGAGGTCACGGACATAACAAGTGCTGACCGGCTGATGCACGATGTCGAAGCTGGCGTCCTCCAACATCACCATGTCGTCCATCGAGCCTTCGATCGTCCGCACGATGAGTCCGCGTTTCGTCGCTTCCTGCTGATCCAACCACAGCATCTCCGGGCTGAGATCCACGACCGTGACATTGGCTCCCGCCACCGCGTAAAGAATCGACTGCCAGCCGCCCGCCCCGGCTAGGCAGAGCACGTTCAAACCAACCACGCTTGGCGGCAACCAACCGCGACTGTCGAGCGTCGCCAGCGGCGTTTGGCATTCTTTATCCGTCGCGACGTGCGCGAACGGACTTCCCTGCGCGAGACGATTCCAGGCCGCGCGGTTTTCTCGGAGGAATTCGCTCACGACAATAACGCCGCTGTGAAGGTGACGAGGTCGTTCTTGCCTTGAGCCACGCGCTGCAACACATCCATGCGGCCGGCGTCGCGGCAGAGTTCGGGGAACGAGAATGAACTGCTCTCTTCGAGGTTCAGCAAGTATTGCTCGGCCAGTTGCACGGCATCGTCCCAACGGCCGATGCGTGATGTCAGGTCTACCAGCACATAGGCGATGAGCTGTTTGTCCCGCTCGTCCGGCTCGGCGTCGAGTTTCTCGCGGAAGTACGCGATGGATTCATCGACCTTCTCGCCGGCGAGTGCCATGAAGTAGTGGCGATGCGCCGGATAGCACTCGCCGAACGGCGGATCGCCGGGGTATTGAAACTGCGGATCGAGATGACTGCCGTATTCGGTCAGTTCGATCGCCAGCTTCAGTTGGGGACAGTCCTTGTCGAGGAACCGAGCAAACCGCACAACCGCATTCAAGTGCGACACGTCGATGTGATAGTTCCCCTCTTGGAAGAGCCAATCGCGACCGGCAATCGCTTCTCGCAGCGAGTCTGTTGGCGGCGCGAGCGCCATCCGCCGCTGCACGTCCCCTTGCACCGATTCAGTGAGATCGGTGTAAAGGTGCTTGACCAAAATCGACGCACAACGTTTGCGGTCATCAGCCGGCAGCCGAGTCATCTGCTGTTCCAGCGACGTGATCGTGCTGCACGTCCCGTGAGTCTTCAGCATCCACTCGATCCCCTTGGCTGGATTCGCTCCGTCAAACAGCGCGACCTGAATCAACTCTTCGGTCTCGTCACCCGGTTCACGTCGCGACGGCATCGCGGCCAGAGCCTTCGCGACCGGTTCCGGCTCACGAATCGTGCGGAAGTAGAGCCACGCATTTGCGATCTGCCCGGCATCGAGGAACAACTGCCCTGCCTCACGAGCCGCTTCGACATACGTCTTCTCAAATTCGGCCCGCTTCTCCGTCGGCACGTCCTCGAGCGACGTCGGCCGGAATAGCGGCAAGCCCAACTCCTGCTTCTTCCGCATCAGCGTGGCATCAAAGAGCCGGTGATAGTCTTTGCTCGCCTTGAGCGATTCGAGCAGCTTGTCGAACACGGCTGTCGCGCCAGAAGGTTTTGTTTCGGTGAGCTGGCTGAAGGAGTCGGTCATAGTGGTGGGCTTTGAGTTGGAGAGAAACATTGTAGGGTGGGTCAACCATCGGGCGACCCACCAAAGTGGAGTGTTGGTGGGTCTCGATGCTCGACCCACCCTACGGATCAGCGAATCAATACCTCGCCAAGTCCCCTGACTGTTGCTTGAGGTTCAGCTTGTTGACGATGTCTTGAGCGCCGACCACCATCATTCGCAGTTCGCTGCCAATGGCGATGAACTGCCAGCCTTCGGCGATACGTCTCTGGACGTCGTCGGTCGATTGCACATGCAAGCCGACAGGCGTGCCAGTCTTCTTGCCTGCGGCGAGGACTCGTTGCAGCATCGCTTCGAGTTCCGCAGCGGTCGGATCAATGCCGTCAGGGCCGCGCATTTGAGCTTGCAGGTCATTCGGACCAACGAAAATCGCATCGACTCCCGGCAGGCTGTAAATCGCTTCGGCGTTGGCGACTCCCTCAGGGGACTCCGTTTGCAGAATGACCAGGATCTCGTCGTTGGCGTGCTTGTAGTAGTCACCGGGAGTCGCATCAAAGTTGAGCGCGTGCAACGCGCCACCCACCGAGCGATTCCCAATCGGCGGATACTTCGCCGCCGCGATCGCCGCCTTGGCCTCGGCGACAGTGTTGACCATCGGCACGACGATCCCCATTGCCCCGCCGTCGAGCACTCGCTTGATGTGATCGTGATCGCCACGTGGAACTCGCGCGATCGGCACGCATCCGGCTTCCGCGATGGCCGCGAAGCAAATCGACGCATCCGACCAGTCGATCGGCGAGTGCTCCAGATCAACCGTCAGCCACGGAAACCCCGAGCGAGCCATGAACCGTGTCGCGAACACATTCCCCAACGACAACCACGTGCCGACCTGCGGCTTGCCCGCCTTTAAAGCTGCCTTAACCGGATTCTTCTTCATGGTGCTTTCTCGTAGAGCAAGCGGCTCGCCTGCTTGGGTAGCTGGTCAACGATTTCAAGCCGAGCAGGCGAGCCGCCTGCTCAACAAAGTCGCATGATTCTCCGCCCTGAGCTTCCCGCGTCAACCGAGTCCCGCCAGCACGCCGCGCAAGCGAGTGTTTTTTCAAGCAACCACTCGCTTGTCCGTCGTGCTAGTTTCGCAAGAGAGTGAGTTGAATCTCGTCCGCCTCGCAAATAGATTGCCGCCCCTTCGGAAAGTCCGAGGACAGGTAGCTCAGTTGGTAGAGCACAGGACTGAAAATCCTGGTGTCGGCGGTTCGATCCCGCCCCTGTCCACTTCCAGCACAAGCCCGCACGAAGTCGCAACCATCGGCATCGTGCGGGCTTCTGTTTGCGCCTCGACCTGCGGGTCGTTCAGTACCTTGGACGAGCAAACAAGAACCTGCGAGGCGATGCGGTCGTCGAATGCTGCGCTTTCCGCGACGTGCAGCTTCGATTTTGATCAACATCATTGGACGTGGCCCGTACTCGCACCTCTTTCACAGGCGAAGGAGTATTCCATGAAGTCGGTTTTGAAATCGTGTTGGATGGGATTGGTCGTTGTCCTGGGAATGGGCTTCGGCCTCGCGATGGGGCAGGAGCAGGTCGAACCCAAGCGGATCGGGCTTTGGGGTGGTCGGGCCTCGCTCGGCGAGGGGCAGGTTCAAGAGACCGAAGTTTGGATCACGGTCCATCGTCCGGCGAAGGCCAACGGAACCGCGGTCGTGATCTGTCCCGGTGGCGGATACGGTGGTCTCGTCACCGGGGCCGAAGGACATGGCATCGCGAAGTGGCTCAACGGTCACGGCATCACTGGGGTCGTGCTCGAATACCGATTGCCTGCCGGACGTCATCAAGTTCCGTTGCTCGATGCTCAACGTGCGATCCGCACCGTGCGAGCGAATGCTAAGGACTGGCAGATTGATCCGGCGCGGATCGGCATCATCGGATTTTCGGCCGGAGGACATCTGGCCTCAACCGCCGCGACGCACTTCGACGACGGCGACTCGAAGGGGACCAATCCCGTTGATCGAGTCAGTTGTCGGCCAGACTTTGCCATCCTGATCTATCCCGTCATCACGATGGACGCGACGACGCATTCTGGGTCTCGGCAAAACTTACTTGGGAAAGATCCCGCACCGAAGCTGATCGAACTCTACTCCAACGAAAAGCAGGTGACCGCCAAGACTCCGCCGACGTTCCTCGCGCACGCCAAGGACGACAAAGTGGTCGTCCCCGCGAACAGTCAGATGTTCCACGACGCGCTGCAGAGCCACAAAGTGCCGAGCAAGTACCTCGAACTCGCCTCCGGCGGCCACGGCCTCAATGGATACCAAGGCCCGATGTGGGATGCCTGGCAAGAGCAGTCCCTCGCGTGGCTCATGGACCTGAAGCTGCTTCCGCCCGCGACAAAGAAGTGACTAGTGGCCGCGAAACCAGACGGCATTTTTGCTCGGCTCCACCAAACTTGCGCGAGGAGCTCTGATTTTGACCTCTCCAGGCTGGCACCAATCGCAAAAACGAGCGTGACAACTTCGGTGGGCACCGCCGCCATCCTCAAAATTGAGGACATGCTTTTGCCGACCGACGCCAAGTCATCAATTCAAGCTTCCGCTTGATCGACTCCAATCGGTCTGATATTGCCCTGATTGGACTGGCTGGTGAAAACGATTCCGTCGCATCGACTCCTCATTTGTTCGGTTTTTTTGGAATGGGTGTGGTGGTTGTGCTCGCTGAATTCCGGCTGGTCCCCTGCCAGAGCGAAACACGAATCGGGCCGACAGACATGTCTGAAATCAACGCCCCTCCCAACGGGGAAGACGTTTTCAACGCTCAGGGACGACCGTCCTCGCACCGATTGCTTTGGCATAGCCTGGTGGGACGGTTTTCGGCGACCGTCGTCACTTTGCTTGTCAGCCGGCCGATCGTTCGTTCGTGGCTGCACTCCGGGCTGAGACTTGCCGAGGGAGATGAAAGTCAGCCGCACTTGATCCATCTCTATATTGGACGACAGGCGTCAGTTTCTCCCGCTCTCTTTGGACAACCCATTCGCTTTCCCTTCTGCTACGACTACCCCGAAATCATCCTGGCGGTGCCGGATCTCGAAGTGCAGAGCTACAGCATTCCGATCCTTCAGAAGCCCGTGACCTATCTCGCACATCTGTTTCTGGGGGCGTGGGGCCCGACCGTGCTGGGGCGCGGCATCTACTTGGTCAACAAGACGTTTGCCCGCATCGAAATGGTGAACGGCTCTGTCCGTGCTCGGACTCGTCATGGGAGGCGTCTTCTCGATGCCCGTATTACTCCCGTCCCACTCGCGCCGGTGATTCCGTTACACGAGGGGTTGCGGCGGAACCCGACTTGTTATCTCTCGCAGCCGCTTGTTGTCGGAAGGCGTGGAAAGCTCAAGTTGGCGCGGATGGAGTTTCTCGATCCGTTGGTGGAACTCTCGCCGGTTCACGTTTCGCTCGACCTGGCGGCCGGATTCGTGTCGTGGATGCCGGAGATTCGCTGCGACGTTCCGGGGATTCATGAAGTTGACAGCGGAGCCTTTCAGTTCCAATCGAGCTGGCGACTGACCTCAACTGGCAAGGTGTAATCGCAATCGCACGCCCTGCGCTTCGTTCAGGGAGAGATTGCAATTGGCCGAACAGCGAGCCTTCGCCTACTGTCCGCTCACTGTCATAGGGATCGCAGAAGTTAGCCGCGCGGCGCTAGCCCCGGTTGCGTCACATGATCCGGGGCTAGCGCCGCACGGCTAATTTTGGAATGCGGATCAGGGGGCTGAGGGCGAAGTTTTGCAAGGTTGCCACCTTCTCTTCTGGATCGGTTTGTTGGCTGTCGCGGCTCCGGGCTGCTTCAGTTCCAAGTGGGCGATGGACCACGAGGACTACCGCAACAAGTACGAGCGGCCGTATTCCGACAACGACGGTAAGAAGTGGAACCGGATGGCCCGGCAGATGGTGGACGCTCGGCATGTGGCCAATGACAGCGGCTTTTACATTGGCGGAGCGGGGAGCAACTTTCGTCAGAATCCCGCCGGTGGAGCCGAAGTGGGAGTGACGAATTACACACGCCCCTGGCTATCAACCAAACTGGCACTGGCCGGGCAAGTCAATTCCGGAGCAGCGGACGCTTTCGTCGGAGTGAACACGGCGGTGCATGTCTCCACCCCGACGCGAGTGGCCCCCTTTATCGGAGCCGGACTGTTTGGCGGTGTCGATGTGGCTACGGCGATCGACTCACTCACAAATGAAGAAACCACATCGACCAAGTTTCTCGGCGCGGTGTATCCAGAAGCCGGAGTGCATGTCTGGTTGAACGGTCGCACGCGGCTCTCGGCCAGCGCGAGTTATTGGATGACAACATCCAATCACGACCGCGAGTTCTGGTATTACGGCTTGGGCCTGACGTTTGGCTTTGGCCCCGAAGGTCGGAGCACCGAGTCTGGCGAGCTGATTCGTGAAAACGAGTTCGTCAATCGCTTACTCGACGAACGGGAGCAGCGTGAGACCTCTGCCATCAGTCTGACCTCTGGCCTCGTCGATGGCGCGAACGACAAACACGAACAATCTCGGCCGGACGAAGAGCCGGATCAGGAACCAAGCAACGAAGTCCTCGAAACAGAAGGGTTCCGATCGCCGTCTACTTTCGATGACATATCTCCCAACTCGCCGTTGTTGCTGCCTCCGCCTCCAAACAGCCGCGCGCTTCCGCCTCAGGGATTGCCGGTATATGTTGAGCCGCCAAACGACTAAACGTGTTTGACCAAGGCGGACGACATGTATTTTCGCAGAGTGTTCGTGGGACTGGATCTGGATCAGAGCGATCAATCGTCGGGCGAGTTCGTGCCGGCGATGGCTCGGCATCTCGTTGAGCGTGGCATCGAAATCGCCGTCGCTCAGCGCGGCGAATTGCATCTGTGTGCTGTGATCGACGGGCTCGATTTGAATTCCGTTCCGGCCACGCCTCAGCAAGTCAGCGCGTTCGGCGGGATCTTGTCCGAGCGACTCGATGCACTCGCCGATGAAGCTCGCGAGGCAGAAGTCGAATGTGAAACGTCGTTGTTGGGCGGTCGTGCCTGGCAGGAACTCTTGCGACAAGCGGACGAGTGGCCGACGGATTTGATGTTGATCGGAGCCGGATCGCAGTCGAGCCAGCTTGGCTCAACGGCACTGCGAATGATGCGTTCGTCAAAGTATCCGGTGATGGCAGTCCGATCGGTGGCTCGTGAAGACGACGGCGAACCGCTGCATGTGCTCATCGCGGATGACTTGAGCGACTCGTGTGGCGACCTGCTACAGACGTTGGTCGGCAGCGGGTTGTGGCGTGATGCGAAGTGTTGGCTGACTCATGTGGTCGAACCGGACCGCTGGCCGGAAGCGTGGCAAGGGGGACTCTCCACGGATGATCTAGCCCGACGACAAGCGGCGCGAATGGAATCCGCTCGCCTGCGATTACATGAGCATCTCGCGCCGACCGACCACCGCACGATGAATTACGGCATCTTGACGCACGTCACCGATGGCGACTTTTCGGCGACACTGCGACGCCTGATCGACGAATGGAAAATCGATCTGCTCGTCTGCCGAATCGGCCCGCAAATGGACGCCGTCCTGCCACACGTCCCCTGTTCGGTCCTTTGTTTTCCCCTAGCCCCTAGCCCCTCCGCATGATCTATCTCGACAACCACGCCACGACGCGCGTTGCTCCAGAAGTGCTGGCGGCCATGCTGCCGTACTTCACGGAGGAGTACGGCAATGCTGCCAGTGTGAATCATGCGTTCGGTTGGCACGCGGCGGAGGCGGTCGAGCATGCTCGCGAACAGATCGGCAGACTTTTGAATTGCCCGCCGGAGTGGATCGTCTTCACGAGCGGCGCGACAGAGGCCAACAACTTGGCGATCAAGGGGATCGTGAGCGGCACGGCGCTAGCCGCCGGTCGAGCACGAAAGACGAGACCGGCGGCTAGCGCCGTGCCGCTCACAGCCTGTTTCGTCACCAACGCGGCCGAGCATCCGTCGGTGCTCGACATTGCCAAACGACTGCGGCGGCAAGGAATTGAAGTCACGGTTCTGCCGGTTGATCACCATGCGCGAGTCGATCCGCAACAAGTCGCCGATGCGATCCGACCGGAGACGATGCTCGTGTCAGTCATGCTGGCGAACAACGAAGTCGGCACGATTAACCCGCTGGCCGAGATCGGCCGCGTCTGCCGCGAACGCGGTGTGTTGTTGCACTGCGATGCGGTGCAGGCAGTCGGCAAGCTTCCGGTTGACCTTCAGCAACTGCCGGTCGATCTGTTGTCGCTGAGCGCTCACAAGTTCCACGGCCCGAAAGGGGTCGGCGTGCTGATCGTGCGGCGAGATGGCCCGCGCATTCCGCTTGAACCGCTCTTCGACGGCGGCGGTCACGAGCAGCATCTCCGCAGCGGCACGCTGCCGGTCCCGTTGGTCGTCGGCTTCGGTACCGCGTGTGAACTCGCGTCTCAAAATGACACAGGCGAGCGGGGCGGCGTCAGCCCCCCGGTCAATTCGTCGCGCGATAATCGGGGGGCTGCCGCCGCCCCGCTCGCCAAGATCGCGGACTCACGAATCGCCGCATTGCGCGATCGCCTCTGGCAGCGCCTTCAAGCCGAACTCGAAGGCCTGTCGCTGAACGGCCCGCCGCTCGCCGAGCGACTGCCGAACAACCTCAACTTCAGCGTCGCAGGTGTGGACGGCGAAGCGTTGATGAGCGGCTTGAAGTCGATCGCCGTCAGTTCCGGCTCCGCGTGTTCGACCGCAGAACCGGAGCCGAGCCATGTCCTGCATGCGATGGGCGTCTCCGACTCGCTCAGTCGCGCGAGTTTGCGTTTCGGGTTGAGCCGATACACGACGGAGGCCGAGATCGACGTGGCTGTTGCCGAAGTCGTGCAAGTGGTGCGGCGGTTGCGAGCGTGACGTGGGGCAGGTTTTCAACCTGCCCGTTCATGCCGGGCAGGTTGAAAACCTGCCCCACGAAACTCCTGCTGACAGGTTTTCCGGGCAGAACTAGATTCCCGGAGTGGAAAATCGGATTCGTGATCTCTTCGGAATGGAGTCGCAGCGATGCGTCGTCGCCTACTGTCTTGTGGTGTCTTGGGAGCCGGGTTCCTTGGTTTGTCGGCGGGACTGCTGCACGCCGAAGGGCCGACTCCAGAGTTTGTGTTCTCGAAGTTCGTGCCTCGGCAGCGGGATGTCGAAATCGAGACGCCCAAGCCGGCCGAATATCCAAAATGCACGGTCAAGCCGGAGAAGCTTGGCAAAGGTTCGGCATGGCTGATCACGGGTCCGAACGGCCAAGTGCTGCGACGGTTTGTGGACACCAACAACGACGACACCGTTGATCAATGGCGGTACTACAACAACGGCATCGAGGTCTATCGCGAGATCGACAGCAACTTCAACGAGAAGGCGGACCAGTTCCGCTGGCTCAACACCGGCGGCTCGCGGTGGGGCATCGACTCGAACGAAGACAAACTCATTGACGAATGGAAGATCCTCTCGGCGGAAGAAGCCTCGCGAGTCGCCGTCAACGCGCTGCTCGCGAACGATGCGGACCTGCTGCGATTGGTCTTGGTCACGGCCGAAGATTTGACGGAACTCAAGATCACCGCCAGCGTGCAGAAAGAAATCCTGGCGAACGTCAGCAGCCCGGCTCAGAAGCTGCGCGATGTGCTGAGCAAGACGAAATCGCTGACTCCGAAATCGCGTTGGATGCGATTCGATGTGGCGTCCGCGATGCCCAGCGCCATTCCCGCCGACGACGGCAAGGCGGCGGGCGAACTGATTCTGTACGAGAACGCGATGGCAATCATCGAGACGGAAGCCCCGCCACCGCGCAACAGTCTGCTCGTGCAGATTGGCGAGATCGTGAAGATCGGCGACGTCTGGAAGCTGACGCAGATCCCGCAACTGATCGAAGGGAATCAAGTGCAACTGACAGCCGGCGTCTTGATGCAGCCGGCGCAGTCGACGGCTGGCGATTCACCAGCCACGGCGACTCCTGGTGGCACTTCCGATCCGCGCGTCGCGGCGCTCGTGAAGCAACTGCAAGAACTTGATGGCAAGGCTCCGACGGCGGATTCTTCTCCCGCCGCATTCGTGAAATTCAACAGCGATCGCGCGACGTTGCTCAGAGAGCTCATCAAAGCGACGGCGAAGGATCCCAAGGAACAAGAGAACTGGCTGCGGCAGCTCGTGGATGGGCTGACCTCCGCCGTGCAGACTGGTGCCTATGAAGACGGACTGAATCAACTGAAATTGCTGGAGACCCAACTCAAGCCGCAGCTCAAGGCCGGTTCACCGCTGGCGTCGTACATCGGGTATCGGCGGATGCTGGCGGAGTATTCGGTCTCGGTGCAGTCTGCCAAGACGAGCGCCGCGCAGGCCAAAGCTCAGGAAGAATGGATCAAAGACTTGCAGGCATTTGTCGAGGCGTATCCGAAAGCGGAAGATGCTCCCGACGCGATGGTGCAATTGGCGACGGGGCTCGAATTCGCCGGCAAGGCGGCGGACGCTCGCAAGTGGTTCGCTCAACTGGCCAAGGATCATCCCGATTCCACCGCCGGCAAGAAGGCGGCCGGAGCGATCACTCGGTTGGAAGCGAAGGGCAAGCCGCTGCCGCTGGCCTTCGCCGGGTTGGACGGCAACAAAATCGACATTCGTAACTATCGCGACAAAGCGGTGCTCGTCGTCTTCTGGGCGACGTGGTGCAAGCCCTGCTTTGAAGACTTGCCCAAGCTGCGAGCGATGTATCAGCAGTATCACGCTCAAGGCTTTGAGGTCATCGGCGTGAATCTCGACAACACACCCAACGGCGTCAAAGCCTACATGCAGCAGAACGGCATGACTTGGCCTCAGATTCACGAGGCCGGCGGACTCGAAAGCCCACCGAGCCTCGCGTTCGGCGTGATCTCTCTGCCGACGATGTTCCTGGTCGACAAGAAGGGAAACGTCCACAGCCGCCCGGCGTCGATCGACGACGTGAGGTCCGCGCTCCCAGAAGCGCTGGAACTGAAAAAGCCGATGGCCGCGACGACCGGCACAAACGCGAACAACTGAAAGGCGACCCGGAAAGGGGTCGCGCCCAAGCTGCTCGGCAAGGTTTGTGTCATCATCTCTCGTGCGTGATATAGTTCCTCCGGCACGCGCCGATTGAACCGCACGAGAATTGACGATGCTGATCTCCAACGACCACCTTCACCTGACTTCTCGCCGCGCAGCGCTCCGCATCGGAGGTCTAGGAATGTTGGGCGTGTCGTTGCCCCAGCTTCTCGCCGCGGAACAGCACGCCACGCATCCGCCGCGAGCGAAGTCGGTCGTCTTCTACCAGCATTACGGCGCTCCTTCGCAATTGGAGTCGTTCGATCCAAAGCCGAAAGCTCCTGACGAAGTGCGCGGTGAATTCGGAGCGATTGAAACCTCAGCTCCCGGCTTTCGAGTCAGCGAGATCATGCCGAAGATCGCTCGCGTCTGTGACCGCTTCACGGTGGTCCGCTCAATGAATCATCGCACGGCGAATCACAATCCAGGCGTGTATCTGGCGATCACCGGCCGGACTTCCGTTCGCGACCAAGTGCAGGTCGGAGCCTCACAAGACGACTGGCCACATTACGGAGCCGTGCTATCAAAGCTCGCACCGGGGACTGGCTCGGTGCCAGACGCCGTGCAGTTGCCGCATTACGCCTTTGATCAGATTTTCCGTTGCCCCGGCCAAACGGGCGGGTTCCTCGGCAGCGCGTTCGACCCGCTGGTCATTGCTCGCGATCCGAGCGCGGCGGACTTCCGGCTCTCCGAGTTCGATCTCTCCGTCAGCAGCGAACAACTCGCGGATCGACGACGCTTGTTGGAATTCATTGATCGTCAGAGCGAAGCCACCGAACGCGCCGTTGAACGGACCCCGTTCCGCCAATGGAGCAGCTTTCATGATCGAGCATTCTCGTTACTGACTTCGCCTGCCATGAAGCGCGCGTTCGATCTCTCGCAAGAACCGGATCACGTTCGCAACTGGTACGGCCGTCATAAGACAGGGCAATCGCTGCTCGCCGCGCGGCGGTTGGTCGAGGCGGGCGTGAGGTTCATTACGGTCTTCAGCGGCTCAAACCCCGGAGATGGTTGGGACACACACACCGACAACTTCAATCGGCTGAAGAAGAACCTGATGCCTCCCGAAGACCAAGGCTTCGCGGCGTTCATCGAAGACCTCGACCAGCGCGGCCTGCTGGGCGACACACTGGTCGTGTGGTGCGGCGAGTTCGGACGCAAGCCACACATCGGACGCCCAAACCCGGTCGTCAACAACATCGGCCCCGGCGGACGAGACCACTGGCCGCAGTGCTACTCCGTCGTCCTCGCCGGAGCGGGCGTGAAGCGCGGCTTCGTCTACAGCGAAAGCGATCGCCTCAGCGAGTACCCCGCCTCCAACTCCCACTCCCCCGGCGACCTCGCTGCCACCATCTTTTCCAGTCTCGGCCTCAACCCGCACGCTCACATCCACGACCGCGACGGGAGACCGTATCCGCTGGCGGATGGCGAGCCGATTGAGGGCGTGTTTGCGTAACCGGCAAAGGATCAAGCGACATGAGTTTTCGTCACCGATGCTACTTGGGGTTGCTCGTCTGGTTGGCCACTCTTTCGGTCACGGTTTTTGGTGACGAAGGGGAAGAGTTGGTCATCACCGACGCCGATCGCGAACACTGGTCGTTCCGCCCGGTGCTTCGACCGAGCGTTCCGAAGGTGAAGAACTCTGGCTGGGCGCGTACGCCAATTGATGCCTTCATCCTCGCAAAGCTGGAGCAGGTGGATCGGCTGCCGAATCCTTCGGCGGAGAAGCCTGATCTGCTGCGGCGAGTGTTTCTCGATCTGATCGGCTTGCCGCCGACGATTGAGGAGCAGGATCAATTCCTGGCGGACGAATCGCCAGCTGCGTTTGAACGGTTGATCGACGACTTGCTCAGCCGGCCGAGCCACGGCGAGCGCTGGGGGCGGCATTGGCTGGATGTCGTGCGGTACGCCGAGACCAACGGCTACGAACGAGACGGGGCCAAGCCTAGCGTTTGGCGGTTTCGTGATTACGTCCTCGACGCCTTCAATGCAGACAAACCGTATGACCGATTCATCGTTGAACAATTCGCCGGTGATGAACTGCCGGATGCCTCGACCGAGACCGTCATCGCGACCGGCTTTCATCGGCTCGGCCCGTTTGACGACGAGCCAGCGGACTTCGAGCAAGACCGTTGCGACCAGCTCGACGACATCATTCGCACAACGTCGCAGGCGTTTCTCGGCATCACGCTGGGGTGTGCTCGCTGCCACAACCACAAGTTCGATCCGCTTTCGAATCACGATTACTACCGGCTGGCCGCGGTGCTCAATCCGCTGAAGCGTCCGTTGAATGGACGCACCGAACTCGATCTGCCGGCGGGAACGCTCGCGCAGCGTGCGGCGTTGATGGAACGTGATCGACGCATCGACGAAATGCGAAAACAAATCGGTGAGGTTCGCGATTCGATTCGCGCGGAGTTTCTTTCGTCCGGGAAGAGTTCGTTGCCGACGGAGGTCATTGCCGCCTTCGTGGCCGCGCCGGACAAACGCACGCAGCCGCAAAAAGAACTCGTGGCGAGGAACTCGCCGCAGTTAGATGCCGAGTTGCTGACGGCTTTGCCGGAGGACAAACGGCAGCGCATTGCTGAGTTCGAAAAACAAATCGCTGCGCTGCGAGAAGCGACTCCGGACTTGCCGCGCGGCTATTTTCTGACGGAATCGAACGAGCCGCCGCCGAAATCGTTTTTGCTCCTTCGTGGTCAAGCGTCGGCTCGCGGCCCGGAGGTTCAGCCGGCGGTGCCGGTCGTGCTGGCGAAAGACAGAGCTAAGTTTTCAAGCCAGCCCAGCCCACATGGGACTAGCGGCCGTCGCCTAGCGGTCGCACGCTGGATGGCGAGTGCTGAGAACCCGCTGACCGCGAGAGTGATCGTCAATCGTGTCTGGCAGTACCACTTCGGTGAGGGGCTGGTCCGCACTCCCAGTGACTTCGGCATCATCGGCGAAGAGCCCACGCATCCAGAGTTGCTCGACTGGCTGGCGGATTGGTTCGCGCGGGATGCGAATTGGTCGATCAAGAAGCTGCATCGGCTGATCCTGTCGAGCAGCACCTACCAAATGAGCAAAGCCGATCATCCGCTCTACGGCGAGCAAGACCCGCGCAATGTCACGATGTGGCGATTCCCGTATCGGCGATTGGAAGTCGAAGCGATTCGCGACTCGATGCTGGCGGCCAGCGGTCAATTGCGACGCTCGATGGGCGGACCGGGTGTGTATTTGGAAATCCCACCGGAGGTGCTGGCCGGCAATAGCGATCCCAATGTCGTCTGGCCGAAATTCGACGAAGCCGCGTCCTCGCGCCGCACGGTGTATGCCTTCGTGAAGCGAGCATTGGTCGTTCCGTTTCTCGAAGTGCTCGATGTTTGCGACACGACTCGCTCAACCGAATTGCGCAATCGCACGACGATTGCTCCGCAAGCGCTGACGCTGTTCAACGGCGATTTCGCGAATCGCCAAGCTCGCCATCTCGCCGAGCGATTGATGCGCGAAGCGGAAGATGACTCGGAACGGCAGATTGAGCTCGCTTATCGGCTGACGCTTTGCCGATCTCCGTTTCCATCAGAGACGGCGACAATGCAACGCTTCCTGGCAGATGCGGCGGGGGAAGATCGTCGCCCGGCGTTGGAGCAACTCTGTCGAGTCATCTTAAATCTCAACGAGTTCGTTTACTCGAACTAGATCAAGCAGGACGGGCAAGAGTGCCCATCCTACGACTTTATTCTTGAGTGGGCCCCAAGCGATGGCTCAGCGGGCGACGGATCGTACCGCGCACATATCTGCGCCGTTGACCTCTTCGGCCATTGCGTCGTTCGGATCGGCACTCTCAGCGGCCAGCTTGTCGAGATACTCGCGCAGATAGTTCACGGTCTCATCGACCGTGTCGGCTTGAATGAGCATCAACTCGCCGGGACGCTGCGTGGAGAGCGCTCGTTCGACCGCGTTGACGGCTCCGTTGATCTCTTCGATGGTCTGAGTGCGCCGGGACGAGCCTTCAACGGACTCGATGCCTTGGCGGAAGAGTCGGATGATTTCTCCGGGGGCACGGCCGCGGAGGTAGTGGTCTTCGTACAGGATCACACGGTCGAACGATTCACCGAGGAGTTGGCCTTGGCGGTGCATGTCCGCGTCGCGGCGGTCTCCGGCAGTCGAGTACACGCAGGTGCGTTGCGTGTGAGGGTAATTCTTAAGGGCGTCAATCAAAGCCAGAAGCGCGGAACTGTTGTGACCGTAATCGACGATGACCATCCCGCCACGAATCTTCAGCACGTTGAATCGGCCGGGGGACGCTTCGAGGTTCGCCGCGAAAGTATCCACTCGAGCGGCAATGACCTCGTTCGGAATCTTCAAGGCCCAAGCCGCGGCGATCGCACACAGCGAGTTCTCAACTTGGAAGCCGATCTTGCCGTTGTGCGTCAGCGGAATGCGGTCGAGCGAGATCAACGGCTCTTCACGCAGGCCCTCGGCCAGCACGACGTGATTCTCTTTGACGAAGATCGCCTGGCCGCCCTTCGCACGGTGTTCGAGGATGACCGGGTGTTGGCCGTCGATCGCGAAGAAGATGACTTTGCCTTTGCACTTGGGCGCCATCGCGACGGTGTGGGGGTCGGTGGCATTGAGCACGGCGTGGCCATTCGGCGGTACGACATCGACGATGACTCGTTTGACCTGTGCCAACTTTTCCAGTGTTTCGATATCGGACAGGCCGAGATGATCTCCCTCGCCGATGTTCGTGACGATTGCCACATCGCATTTGTCGAAGCCGAGTCCGGCGCGCAGGATGCCGCCGCGAGCGGTCTCCAGCACGGCCATTTCGACTTCGGGATTCATCAGCACGTTGCGAGCACTGAGCGGGCCGCTGCAATCGCCAGTGTCGATGCGTCGGTCGTCGATGTAGATGCCGTCGGTGCAGGTGTGAGCGACGGTGGCTCCAGTGCCCTTCAGAATGTGTGCAGTGAATCGGGTGGTCGTCGTTTTGCCGTTCACGCCAGTAACGGCGACGATCGGGATGCGGCCGTTGTCCCCTTCGGGGAAAAGCGTGCCGATGATCGCATCGCCGACGGGACGCGGCTGACCGGAACTCGGCGCGAGGTGCATCCGCAGTCCAGGGGCGGCGTTGACTTCAACAATCGCGCCCGTGCTAGGTTCGCACGGTTGGCTGATGTCGATGGCGACCACGTCGATGCCGGCTACGTCGAGCCCGATCATGCGGGCCGCTTCAATCGCGCGTGCTCGCCATTCGGGGTGGACTTTGTCGGTCACATCGACAGCTGTGCCACCAGTGCTGAGGTTCGCGTTGCGACGAATCAGGATTCGTTGATTGGCCGCGGGGACGGACTCTGCCGTGACCCCTTGTTCCTTGAGCACGACTTGCGCGGCGTCGTTGATGTGAATCTTGCTGAGGACCGTGCCGTGGTGTTCGCCGCGGCGTGGATCTTGATTGATGATGTCGATGAGCTGCTGGATCGTGTGGACGCCGTCACCGATCACATGGGCGGGTTCTCGCCGAGCGGCCGCGATCAACTGCCCGCCGATCACCAGCAGGCGGTAATCGCAGCCTGGAATGTATTTCTCGACGATGACCGACGAGCTTTCTTCGTAGGCAATCTCATAGGCGCGGACGACTTGTTCTTTGGTGGAAAGGTTTGTCGTAACGCCGCGCCCTTGGTTGCCATCTTGCGGTTTGACGACGACCGGGACGCCGATCTCTTCGGCGGCTTCCCAGGCATCGTCCGCGGACTCGACGGGGCGGCCTTCGGGAACTGGAACACCGATGCCCGACAACAAATCACGCGTCAGGTTCTTGTCCTGAGCAATCGACTCGGCAATCGCCATCGTGCGGTCGGTCTCCGACGCCAGGATGCGCCGCTGCTTCGAGCCGAAGCCGAACTGAATGAGACTGCCCTTATTGAGCCGACGGTACGGAATCCCGCGTTTCAGAGCAGCTTGGACAATCGCCTTCGTGCTGGGGCCGAGGCCGATGTCTTGAGCCAATTCTTTGAGCTTCTCGACCGCGCTGTGGACATCAAAGTCCTGGCCTTGAACCGCAGCCAGGATCAGCTCGCGAGCGATTTTGATGGTCTCGCGGCAGACGTCCTCTTCGATGTACTCGATGGCGACTTTGTAGACGCCGTCTTCATTGGTCTCTCTCGCCCTGCCAAAGCCGACCGTGTGCCCGGCCAGAGTCTGCAACTCGATGGAGACGTGCTCCAGAATGTGAGCGAGGTACGTCCCGCGTCGCAGCCGCCGAAAGAATCCGCCCCGCTCGCCGACGCTGCACCGATGCTCGATCATCGTTGGCAGCCAGGTCATCAACCGTTCGTTGAAGCCGGGGATCTCTTCCGAGGATTTGTCTTTGTACTCGCCCAGGTCAACCCAGACTTCCAAGACTTGAAAATTCGCCCAAACGTTCGGACCACGCAGTGCCTGAACTTTTCTAAATTCCATGATGCCTACGCTCGGCCCCATAAATGAGGCCAATCTTGTTGAGTAAACGGACGGCGGGAAAGCGGGAAGGCGGAAGGCAGGTTTGAAAAGGAACAACTCTCTATCGGCAGGCCAATCACAAAGCTTGTTGGGATCGCGATGTGGAAGCACTGCAATTCACGGGAGATATCCTGCACCACCTTGCGCGGAGGCAGCGAGAATCCAAAGACGAATCCGTTCGGGGACGACTCCTTTCGATCGAGCCTTCTTCGTCGTGGGCGACCAGCCGGTGCGGCGATCGGCCAAAAGACAGAAGTCTCGCAGGCCAATCAGGCCAACCGAGTTCGCGAGTTTCCAGCCGAGGGAAGAGTTTGGAGGGAAGCTGCGAGTTCCGGTCGGACTCGCGGAGGGAGGTCATACGACGAGCAAAAGCTCGGGCGGGACGAGACCTTTCGAAGCCAATCTCACCGCGTCATTGCTGTGAGGTTCGGCAGAAAAAACGTTGTCAGCCACCATGCTGCCAACGCCATTCATCAACGGGGCGAGATTAAATCAACCCTCCCTCGAAATTTGCAATCCCCCACTTGGAGATTTCCCTGCGACGTTGCCAGAAACCATTCGGACGAGTGAGCGGCAAGGCGCTAGCCGCCGGTTATTCAAACGCGAAAACGGCTTCACGACACTCGACTTCACCGGTGGTTAGCGCCATTCCACTCAAAGGCGGTGCCATTCGGCTGACGCCGTCCCGCTCGCCGGTCTGGTTCGTGGCCGCATGGGCGATGGGGTATAACGCCGCCTCACGAGCGTTTTGCCCGTGAATTTCCCGTCCTGGAGCCCCCATGGAACCACTTCGCCGAGCCGTTGCCTGTCGGTGTCTGCCCCCTCCCATTCGCCGGTCCATCCGGGCGGCAGTCGAGATCGGGGCGACTGGCATTCAGTTTGACGTCCGCAAAGAACTGCGGCCGGCTGATTTCTCTGACAGTGGCCGCCGCCAGCTGCGGCACGATCTGGAGATCGAAGGGCTGACGATTTCGTCGCTCAACTTCCCGACCCGGCGCAGCTTGTACGACCCCGAACAACTCGAAGCCCGCATCTCCGGCCTGAAGCAAACGCTGGAGTTTGCCCATCAACTGCGAGTCCCGATCGTCGTCGCCCGCGTGGGTGTCATCCCGCAAGACAAGGACTCCGATGAGTTCAAGTCGCTGATCGAAGTGCTCAATGAAGTCGCCCGCCATGCAAACCGGGTCGGATCAACGCTGGCCGTCACCCCCACACGCGAGTCCGCCGCCGACCTCATCGACATGCTCGGCAGAGTCAAAGACGGACTGGTCGGCATCAACTTCGACCCAGCCGTCTTCGCCATGTGCGGCCGAGACGCCGTCGCCGCGTTTCGCGAGTTGCACAAACACGTCCTGCACATCACCGCTCGCGATGGAGTGCGAGACATCGACGGTTCCGGCCAAGAGGTCGCTCTCGGACGGGGAGACGTCGATTGGCCGGAACTGCTCGCACTGCTGACCGAAGCGGACTATCGCGGTTGGCTGACCGTCGATCGCTCGCACAGCGACGATGCCACTCGCGACGCCGAACGGGCGCTGGCTTACCTCAAGAATGCAGTCGCTTCGTAGCCCGCCCCGCTCGCCTGAGAGTTCAGCTACGGCTACTTCGCGAAGTCTTCTCTCAGCGACTTCGACACCTTGAGCACGTACTCGCCGTATTGCTGATCGAGATCGGCGAAATCGACGCCGGTCAGGTCTTCCAGAGATCGGGGCCGCCGACCGTTCTCCGCTTGCTGGTAAAGTTCGCGGAGGTGCTCGATCAAGTCGTCACGATAGCGGCCGCCATCGAAGTGCATGAAAAAGTGAACGAGCCCGGACGCTTGGCTGTAGTTGTTTTCGATTTGCCGATGTGCCTGGAATGCGTCCTTACCCATCGAGGTGAAATTGGCCAATGGCAAGAAGTAACCATCCGCCAGCTTACGATACCGCGCGGCCACGAATCGTTCACAGCGAGGATCTCCCAAGCTGACTTCGCCATCCTTGAGGCGGAACGATTCGATGTAGCACGCGATCCCCTCGATCAGCCAGAAGTTTTCGTCCTTCGCGATTACCGGACTGGGTTTGAGACTCGCTGCGAGCAACTGATGCGTCGCTTCGTGGTACAGCGTCGGCTCGGCGGCCGCTTGCGGATTGTGAAAGCTGTAGACCGTTAAATCGTCCGTGTCGTACAGGCCGTTCGTGATCGTGATCCGATCGCCGTATTTGCCGCGCAACTTCGCGACGTACTCGTCCTTCGATCGAAAGAAGTGAATCTGGTACGGCTTCGACAAAGTTCGCGCGGCAGCGGTCGGGTTGTCAAACATCAGTTGCATCTTCTTCGTGTCGTTGAAGAAACCGGCAAAGGTTTGCTCGAAGAACCGCTGAAATTCCTCCAACGACGAAGCCAATGCCACGCCCTGTTCCAAGCTGAGGTTCGTCTTGAGCAAATAGTGCTCGGTCCGAATCTCCCAGCCCTTGCTGAAGTCTTGACGCAGTTGGGCGTCCCGCGCTGCCGGAACCCAGCGGCCACCGTTGAGCCGTTCGCCATTTTCATACCGAGCAACATGCGTCCCCGGCAGCCAGCCCCATTGATCGGTCCAAACCTGATTCTTTTTGAGCTTGTCCGCCTCGAACGGTGACAGCCATTCCTCTTTATGCCGGACGAAGCCCAACAGTCGCCGCGCCCGCACATGATCCGAATCGTGAAACGCGGTCTCGCGAATCAGTTGATACGCATAGCTGGGCAGCTCCGCCTTCACCGCCTGAGTGGCGAACCGGTCCAACTCGGCGGCGTATTCTTTGCGATGGACACGAAGTTCCGTCTGCCATGAGAACTCGCCCTCTGCCGGAGCCGGAATCGCCGGCTGGACTTGCCGAGGCAACGGCTCGAATCGCAGAGCATCCGGATCGACCGGCTCGGCGAGCTGCCGAATTCGGGGCGCGATCCCTTTCAGTCCGTTGGCCTCACAGGTCTGAGCGATTCGCTCCAGATCCTCCGCGAACAACCGGTGCGCCTCGCGATGCTGCATTTGCAGATTGGCGAGCGCACGTTCGGTCTTCGTGGTCTTCGGCGCTGCGGCGAACACGGCCACCGATTCCCAACATGGCCATGCGAACGCGGCCAGCAGAATCAGTGCCGCCGCGCGGGGCGATCGACATCGAAAACTGATACTTGAACAACGCATGTAAGCAATATGGCAAACTTCGGAAAACAAGGCGATGCCTTTCGGTCGTCGCGGCCATCTTTCTGTCCCACATCTTTCTGTAGAACTCTGTTTTCTGGCTCTCCGCCATTCGTGTTGATTTCGGTGCCATGTGAGCCGCAAGGCGCTAGCCGCGGGTTCTTTTCCACGACCCGCGGCTAGCCCCAATACCGTTCAATTCGGATTAACAAAATCGCAGCCTCCTGCGACTGTGTGGATGTAACAAGTCCCACGTAGCAAGGAGGCTGCGATGAGTTTTTTTGAGTCATGATGCCGACGTTGCGGTGCGCTGGTCCAC
>SXGS01028838.1_pt1 | contig 48876 bp, 50 predicted proteins | sample 3174681 | NCBI WGS metagenome assembly SXGS01 (sample SAMN11356861, study PRJNA531348) | freshwater metagenome | isolation source: freshwater sample F1-80 | place: China: Fuxian Lake, Yuxi | collected 2017-12-25
CCGGGGTCAAGGTCAAGACCTTCTACGATCGCACGGCCTTGATCCATACGACGGTGGAAACGGTCACGGACATCCTCATCAGCGGCATGGTGCTGGTCTTCGTCATTCTGTTCATCTTCCTGGGGCATTTGCGCGCGGCGGCAATCGTCGCCTTGACCATTCCGCTGTCGTTGCTCTTTACCTTTACCATGATGGTCCTCATCGGACAGTCGGCGAACTTGATTTCGCTCGGCTCCATCGACTTCGGGATTATCGTGGACGCCACGTTGATCATGGTGGAGAGCATCTTTTTCCATCTGGCGCACGGGAAGGTGCATGGCTTGACGGTCCACCAGCAGATCGTGCGGGCGGCTCGGCAAGTGGGACAGCCGATTTTCTCCTCGACGGCGATTATCGTGGTGGCCTTCATTCCGCTCTTTACGATGACGGGCGTGCCGGGGAAGATTTTCGCGCCGATGTCCATCACCTATGGATTCGCCTTGGTGGGCGCGCTGCTCATGGCCTTTACCCTGGCGCCCGTGCTCTGCTCCTTTTTGCTCAAGGGGACGATCAGCGAAGAGGATACGGCGATCGTGCGGGTGGTGCGCCGTGCCTACAATGCCGTCTTGACCTGGGCGTTGGACCATCGCACGGTCGTCGTCGGTTTCTGCGCCGGGCTGTTGGCCGTGACCTTCGTGGCGCTGCAGTCGATCGGAGGAGAGTTCATGCCGGCGCTGGAAGAGGGGAACCTCTGGGTGCGCGCCACGATGCCGGTGGATATTTCCTTCGATCAGGCGGCGAAGCTGACGAGCGAAATTCGCAAGTTGTTTCGCGAATCGCCGGAAGTTACGACCATTGTGTCGCAGCTGGGCCGTCCGGATGACGGCACAGACCCGACCAGTTTCTTCAATGCCGAGTTTCTGGCCAATCTCAAGTCGGAAAAAGAATGGCGTCACGGGTTGAGCAAGGATGCGCTGATCGAAGAGATTGAGGGGCGGTTGAAAGACATTCCCGGCGTCATCTTCAATTTTTCGCAGGTGATTCAGGACAATGTGGAAGAGGCCATGTCGGGGGTGAAGGGGGAAAACTCCATCAAGCTCTTCGGCCCCGATTTGAAGACGATGGAGGCGAAGGCCGTCGAGATCGAGCATGTGATGCGGAAGGTGCATGGAGTCAAAGATTTGGGGCTCTTCCGTCTTGTGGGGCAGCCGAATCTGTTGATTCAGGTCGATCGGGAGGCGAGCGCCCGCTACGGACTGCAAGTGTCGGACGTGAATGCCGTGGTGCAGGCGGCGGTCGGAGGGCAGGCCGTGACCCAGGTCTATGAGGGGGAGCGGTTGTTCGATCTCGTCGTCCGGTTCCTCCCGGAGTTCCGGCAGGATGTCGATGCGATCGGCAATATTCTGGTCAGCACGCCGGACGGGGCCCGCGTCCCCTTGAAGCAGGTGGCTACGATCACGACGCAGACCGGCGCCTTCATCATCTATCGCGAGAATAACGAGCGGTATATTCCGATCAAGTTCAGCGTGCGGGATCGCGACCTCCAAAGCACGGTCGAGGAGGCGCAAGCGCGCCTGGCCAAAGAGGTGATCCTCCCTGAGCGGTATCGGATGGAATGGGCCGGTCAATATGGTCAGCTCAAAGAAGAAGAGAAACGGTTGGCGATCGTAGTGCCGATCAGCTTACTGATGATTTTGTTCATTTTGTATGCGACCTTCAATTCGCTCAAAAATGCCTTGCTGGTGTTGAGCACCGTGCCGTTTTCGTTGCTGGGCGGGGTTCTTGCCCTTGTCGCCACCCATACGAGTTTCAGTATCTCCGCCGCGGTCGGGGTCATTTCGACGCTGGGGGTCGCGATTCTGGGAGGCGTCTTGCTTATTTCACGGATTGAAGAATTCCGGCGGACGGGGCTGGCCCTTCGGGATTCGGTTCGGATGGGGGCGGACGTGCAGATGCGTCCGATTCTCATGGCGACCCTGGGTGCGGCCATTGGCCTTTTGCCTGCTGCGCTCGCGACCGGGATTGGATCGCAAGCCCAGAAGCCGCTGGCGCGTGTCGTGGTGGGGGGGATGCTGACGGCAGCAATCTTGATTTTAGTAGTCTTGCCGGTGTTCTATGAAATCTTCCATCGGCGCGATGAGCAGAAGAGCAGCGAAGGGGAGGAAAAGAGATGACCGTGCAATTACGATATGCGGGTGTCTGGGGAGTCGTCTTATCGGTGGTGCTGTGGGGCATGGCGCAACCCCTCTGGGCTGAATCGGTTGCGAAGGAATGGATCGTCCCGGTTCAGATGCCCTACGAGATGCCTCCGAAGGGGCAAGATCTTCCGGCGGAATCAGTCCCGCAGAATACGAAGCCCTTGACGGCTGAAGAGGCGCAACGGGCGGAGGCCCTGCTGCCCCTGCTCGAAGGCAAACAAGAGTTCTGGGCCATGGGCGAGTTCGTGCACCTGGGCGAGCCCGCCGTGCCGATCCTGGTCAAAGGCCTGACGATGTCGGCGCCGCGCATTCGCTACAATGTCATAGAAACGATTTCGATGTTGAAGGCGGTGTCAGCCGTGCCGGCCCTTGTGGCAGCCGCCAAGGAGCCGAACGAGGTGCCGCGGGTGCGGGAACATGCCTTGCGGGTCGCGGTGCGATTGGACGCAGCCAAAGTTGTGGAGGCGATCGCGGTCATGGCTAAGGATCCGAATTCGTCGATCCGGAAAACCGCGGCATTCGAGGCCCGCTATGTTAGAGAAAAGACCGTGGTGCCGGTGCTGGTCGGGATGGTGGCAGACGAGGAACGGTTTGTCGCCCTCTCAGCGCTTCATTCGCTCTGGATTCTGACCAGGCATGAAACGGATTTCCACGATTGGGAGGCGTCAAGCAAGCAAGACCGCCAAGAATGGGGAGTCGAGTGGTCGGAATGGTGGAACGGCCAAAAGGATAGTTTTGAAATGCCGGATCCCAAGCGGTCAACCCGTTCGCGGTAGCCGTGCGCGTGTCGGCCTTCTTCGTCCTGTCTATCGAGCCTTTCCGGCTCGTTTCTCTCGCTAGCCTCCGCCTTGCGGCTGCGAAAAACCCTGTGGTATATATTAACGAGCCCACCGTTCGGTTCATGACTCATTCGAAGGCGTATAGGTAAGGCTTATGGCTATTCTTCCGATTGTAAAGCTTGGTAGTCCGATTCTCCGCCAGGTGGCGGCGAAGGTGGACCCTCGCGACATTCACACGAAAGAACTGCAGCGTTTTATCGACGACCTCTTTGAAACCATGCTGGATGAGCCTGGCATCGGATTGGCTTCGCCCCAAGTCTCGCGCTCGATCCAAGTGGTGGTCATGGGTTCTGAAGGCGATGGCGAGGAGGCCTTTCCCAATACAGTTCTCATCAATCCTAAGATCGTGTTCTATGGGCCGCAGCAGGAAGAAAACTGGGAAGGTTGTCTGAGCGTCGACGGCTTGCGTGGGAAAGTGACGCGCCCTTCCCTGGTGCGAGTCCAGGCACTGGATCGCCAAGGCAAGTCGGTCGATATCGAAGCGACCGGTCTCTATGCGGTTTGTATCCAGCATGAGATGGATCACCTGATCGTCAAACTGTTTGTGGATCGGATGACTGATATGTCCACGCTCACGCAACTCGCGGAGTTCAGTCGTTATTGGCAAAAAGAATCGACCCCAGTCATTTAGCCAGCCGTGAATCGATCGTCTCTGTGAAAATCCTTCTACGCGTCCTTCAATACCTCAGCCCCTACCGATCCATGGTGGTGGGCACCTTCCTCTTTGCCGGCTTGGCGACGGCATTTGAACTGATTCCCGCGTGGCTCATCAAGGTGCTGATCGACGAGGTGATTCAAGCGCAGCGCACCGAGCTGCTCTCGTGGGTGTTCGGCGGACTGGTGGCGGCCTATCTGCTCCGCAATCTTTGCAGTTCGATGCGCATCAGGATGAACAATTTGCTGGAACAGCAAGTCGTGCACGATCTACACGTGCAGGTATTTACGGCATTGCAGCGGCTCTCGATTAGCTTCTTTGAAAATCGTCCCACCGGCGATATTATGTCGCGGGTCTTGAACGACACCGAACATATGCAGCGGATTTTCGTCGACGGGCTCGAGCAGACCATTACGGCTAGCCTCACCCTGATCGGGATCATGACGGTGCTCGTCTGGCTCAATTGGAAGCTGGCCCTACTGGCGTTGCTGCCGATCCCGCTGCTGGTGCTCGGGGCTGCGGAGTTTACTAAGCGGGTACATGGGCATTACCAGGCTATCCGCAAGGGAGCAGCCGAGCTTAACGCGCTGCTCCAGGACGCCTTGGCCGGCATCCGCGAGACGATGGGGTTCAACCGGCAATCCTACGAGCAGAACCGATTCGGCCAGAAGAGCGACCGATGCCGCCACGAGACCCTACAGGCGATGTATCTCTGGTCGTTTTATTCGCCGGGCATGGCGCTGATCGGAAGTTTGGGCGGGGTGTTGGTGCTCTGGTTCGGCGTCGCCGAAGTCCTGCAACAGCATCTTTCGGTCGGCGAGCTCGTCATGTTCATCTCCTATTCGGCGTTGTTTTATGTGCCGATCAATCAAATTCACTCCGTCAATCACATGCTGCAACATGCCCTGGCGGCCAGCGAGCGCGTGTTCGACATTCTCGATATCGTGCCGGACGTGCATGACCGGCCAGGGCTGGCGCCACCGCCGGCCCGGTTGAAAGGCGAAGTGGCCTTTCAGCATGTGCAGTTCCACTATCGGGCGGATGTGCCAATTCTGAAGGATGTCTGTATTGTCGTACAGGCCGGGGAGCGGATCGCGTTGGTCGGACCGAGCGGGGGGGGGAAGAGTACGACGCTGAAGCTGATCCCAAGATTCTACGATGTGACGGAGGGGGCCCTCACGATTGATGGATACGATATCCGTGAGCTGCCATTGGACTTTCTGCGAAGCCAGATCGGCCTAGTGCAGCAAGAGCCGTTTTTATTTAACGGCACGGTTCGCGAGAATATCCTCTATGGTGACCTGTCGGCGGGGCAGGATGCGGTGGAAGCTGCCGCCAAAGCCGCGCGGGCCCACGAATTCATCATGGCTCTTCCGGAGGGCTATGAGACCTGGATCGGGGAGCGGGGTGTGAAGCTTTCCGTCGGGCAGAGACAGCGGGTGTCGATCGCGCGGGTCATCCTGAAAGATCCGCCCATCGTCCTGTTCGACGAGGCGACCTCGAATATCGACACCGAAACCGAGGTGAAGATCCGGGAAGCCCTTAATGAGCTGACCAGGGGCCGGACGACAATTATCATCGCGCATCGGCTATCGACGATCCACGATGTCGACCGCATTATTGTCGTGCACCATGGCTGCGTGGTCGAGGATGGGACGCATGAGGCCTTGATTGGGCGGGGCGGAGTCTATTTGCGGCTGTATGACGCCCAGTTCCAGGTTTAACGGAACCGTCAAAGGCAAGACGCAAAAATGAAATGTGGGGGGAGCAGAAGGTTTCGTGTTGAAATCTTTCACGTTTCACCTTTTGTGTCTTACGGGTCGCTAACGGTCTTTTTGAGGATCCTGCTGGTTGTTCGCCTGGTGTCGCTAGATCTAAGAGGACTGGCGTTGCGGAGGGATCATGCGCGTCGGTATACTGAGGGCCACGTGAGGGGGAGCGAGCGATGGTGCTGATTTACGAAAGCGATCCGTTGGACAACGACGATGCGCGCGGGCGGTTCTATCATGTCTGCCGCGGGCGAATCGATCGGACGGAAATTCAGCTTCCGGCCGGTGAAGCGGTCTATGAATGTCCCGTCTGTGAGATTGATCTCGAAGCCGAAGATTTTTGGCTGGCGAGGCAGAAAGGGTCGGTGTAGCTCGCAATGGCTGGCAGTACAGGCAGGAAAACTGTAGCCGTCTCTCGCGGGCTGATGATGCTCTGCGAGACCTGCTACGGAGAAGTTATGGACGAGAAGCTGACGGACGCCAGGAATTTCGTGGCGGACCATGGAGCCCTGTTCGATACCATTTGCATGGGTTGTACCGATATTAACCGCCCGCTTATCGACGATATGCTCGGCAGTTCTGAGTGAGGCTGCGGCCTAGCTATAGCCGGGCTGTTTGACCAGCGTTGCTAGCGGTGGGGGATTCTCGCCCTACTTGCAGTCTTTCCCGTCGAAGTACTTGCAGCTGCTATCCCCTGATTTCACCTTCCAGGTTTTGAGCCTCGGCATCTGTCCTGCTTCGCGCATTTCAACGACAAAGTCTACCAGGCTTGACACCTGCAGCTTCTCCATATGGGGCCGCGCGGCTTCCGGCACATCAATGTAAAAAACCGATCCGAGCGTGGAAATCAGAATACGATGGTTCTCGGCATCGACATAAATGATGGGGCTGTAGAAGCTTTTGTCTTCGGCTGATGCGGGGAGAACAGTGAGGGCCAGGAGGACGAAGCTGAAGGCGGCGGCGAGAAGAGTCGTACGCATATCTGGCATCACGAGCGCTCCTTCTGTGAAACGGTCACGCGGCATTATGGCATTCATGTATCAAGGATACAAATTAGAAATTCGCTTAAGGTTTTGTTTCATCAGCCTGTTGTAATGATTGGGGTCGCCGCGACCGTCCCGTCCTTGATCCAGTAGCAGCGAATCTCCGGCTTCGACTTGTCCATGAGCGATACGAGCAGATAGGCCGGAATGGGTAGGTTGATTTTCGGCCAGATCTCTTCGTAGTCGGTGGCAATTTTGATGTCGGTGACGGAGGGGCGAGCTGGGTCATGGGGATGGGAATGGTAGACGACTTGCAGATCCAGGCCCTTGCTCCGAATGTCTTTCTTCGCAGCGGAAAAGTCCGCCATGTCCATCACGAAGGCAATCTCGGCCCGTTCAGCCGGCGAGAGTCGTTCCAGATGCGCCGCCTTGGCCGGGTCGAAGGACGAGAGTTTCTCAACTCCCTCCAGCGCCACGATGTTCTTGATTCGATAGAGCTGGGTAACGGTTCCCTGGCGGCCTGCTAGGAGCCCGCAGCATTCGTACGGGTCGAGCGCACGCGCGTGGGCGACCATGTCGTCGAGGATCGCCTGGGGGATCTGAAGCGAGGTTGTCATTGGAGTTAGCCGTCTGGAGGTCTTACGGTCTGAAAGTCATCTAGTCGTTTCAATTTGAACAGTCATGATGGAGACTTTATAACTTGCGGACGTTCGACTTTCTGCCCTGGCGCCACTAGAGCGTGCAGGATACGGTGTAATCGCTCTTCAAGTCCGTAATCGTGGGCTTCGGTCCGCAGAGACGACAGTCCGGGTCCTTAGGGCGACGGACCTTCCTGAATTTCATCTCCAGAGCATCGTAGATCATCAGGCGATCTGCCATCGTTTCGCCGATGCCGAGGATTTCCTTGATCGCTTCGGAGGCTTGCATGATGCCCATGGTCCCGGCGAGTACTCCCAGCACACCGGCCTCTTGGCAATTCGGAACCAAGCCCGCAGGCGGCGGCTCCGGATAGAGGCAACGGTAGCAGGGATAGCCTGCATGGGGCTTGATCGTGGTGAGCTGTCCCTCGAACCGGAACATGCTGGCGGAGATCAGCGTCTTCCTGGCGAAGAAGCAGGCGTCGTTCACGAGGAAGCGCGTGGCAAAATTATCCGACCCGTCCAGCACGATGTCGAACTGGGACACCAGCGCAAGAATATTGTCGCTGTCCACGTTCTGGTGATAGGCCTTGATCGTGATTTCAGGATTGATGGCCGCGAGGGTCTTGCGACCGGACTCCACCTTCGGCATGCCCACCGTCGCAGTCGAGTGCATGACCTGCCGCTGCAAATTCGAGAGGTCGACGACATCGCCATCGACCAGACCGATGGTGCCGATGCCTGCTGCCGCTAAATAGAGTGCGGCAGGGGAGCCGAGCCCTCCTGCGCCGATGAGCAAGACTTTCGCCGTGAGTAGCTTCAGCTGGCCCTTGCCGCCCATCTCATTGAGAATAATCTGGCGGCTGTATCGCTGAATCTCTTGTTCGGTGAGTTGCATAGTCAGATCGTGCCCTCAGCAGTTAGCTGTCAGCGTACACTCATAAGAACTTTTCAGAACTGAAGGCTGACAGCTGATGGCGCCGTGTCAGCCTTCCACCACATCCAATTCGATCGGGTCGACGATGACGCCTTTCGTGCGAAGGGCGTCGACTGCTCGTTCGACTTCCGCGCTCTCGCCGGTCAGTTCGACATCCATCCAGCCGGTGGTGTCCCGCACGTCCGCCCGCCGGACATTCGTGACCACCTTGAATTCGTGTCCGATCTGGTAGATGAGCGGCTCTTTGATTTTGTCTTCCGGAAACCGGATATGCACTTTCATGCTTGCCATGACTAGCCTCCTGCAATGGCTGGCACAATCGAGACTTCGTCGCCGTGCTTGAGCGAAGTCTCTTTGCCCATGAGGAAGCGAATGTCTTCCTCGTTGACGTAAATATTCACGAAGCGGCGAAGCTCGCCGGTTTCGTCGCAGAGGCGATCCTTGATCCCAGGATGGGCGCTGTTCAAGGTATCGATCATTGCTGTGATGCTCGTGGCGTCTGTTTCGACCTCGCCCAGTCCATTCGTGAGGGGACGGAGCGGGGTTGGAATGCGAACTTTAATCATGCGTCACCACCACCATTTTTCCCCATCTTAAAGGTTTTTTGGAAACTCGCGAGGCTCGGCTCAATGCGGTGAGGCTTGCCGACCGCATCGATCACCGCTTCCTGCGTCTTCAATCCGTTGCCAGTGATATAGGCGACCGTGACGTCGCTTTTTTTGATTGTGCCCTGCTTGACAAGTTTCTGCAGCACGCCGATCGTGACCCCGCCGGCCGTTTCCGCGAAGATACCTTCCGTTTGTGCCAGCAGCTTGATCCCTTCGACTACTTCTTCGTCCGTCACCATGTCCATGGAGCCCTTGCTCTCGGCCGTGGCTTTGAGGGCGTAGTAGCCGTCGGCCGGATTCCCAATAGCCAGCGACTTGGCGATGGTCTTCGGTTTCACCGGCTTGAAGAAATCCCGTCCCGCTTTGAAGGCCGTGGAAATGGGGGAGCAGCCTTCGGCTTGCGCGCCATTGACCCTGGTACGCACTTCGTCGATCAGGCCCAGGGTCTTCATCTCATGGAGTCCCTTCCAGATCTTGGTCAGAAGCGAGCCGGAGGCCATCGGGATGACCACTTGATCCGGCGTGCGCCAGCCGAGTTGTTCCACAGTTTCGTAGGCGAGCGTCTTGGAGCCTTCCGCATAGTAGGGGCGCACGTTGATATTCACAAAGGCCCAGTCGTATTCGCCGGCGATTTCGCTGCAGAGGCGGTTGACGTCGTCGTAGTTACCTTCGACTTCAATTACGTTCTGCGTATAGATCAAGTTCCCGAGCACCTTGGCCGCTTCCAGATCGCCGGGAATGAACACGTACGCGCGCATGCCGGCGGCGGCCGCATGCGCGGAGACGGAATTGGCCAGGTTGCCGGTCGAGGCGCAGGCGATGGTTTCAAAGCCCAGTTCGCGGGCTCTGGTGATGGCGACCGCGACCACGCGATCTTTGAACGAGAGCGTGGAATGGTTCACCGTGTCGTTCTTGATATAGAGCTCGTCCAGCCCCAGAAAGGCGCCCAGGTTTTTCGCGCGCACCAGCGGCGTCATCCCGGCATGGGGACCCAGAAAGTTCGGGCCTTCCACAGGCAGGAGATCAGCGTAGCGCCAGATGCTGAGCGGCCCGTCCTGGATTTTCTTGCGGGAAATATTTTTTTTGATTTCCTCGTAGTTGTACTTCACTTCGAGGGGGCCAAAGCACATCTCGCAGACGTGGAGCGCCTTCGTCGGATATTCTTTTGCGCACTCGCGACAAACCAGCGCTTTCATCTTCGCCATGGTGCCTCTACCTTACGTCACAACGTCATAGGGTGATGGCCGGACGGTACAGCCAGGAAACGGATCGCCGTCGTCGAACAATTCGGTAATCGTCGGGTGCGCGCCGCAGAGCGCGCAATCGGGATTACGTTTCACTTTGATCTCCCGGAACAGGGTCTTGCGCGCATCGAAGTCTAGCAGCCGGTTTGTGAGTGGCTGCCCGATGCCCAGGATCAGTTTTAAGGCTTCCGTCGCTTGAATCGTGCCGATGATGCCAGCCAACACGCCGATCACACCGGCTTCCTGACAGGAGGCTACCAGGCCGGCCAGCGGCGGAGTCTTGAAGACGCAACGATAGCAGGCGGACTGTTTCGGTACAATGGTCGTCACACGCCCGTCGAAGCGCAGGATGCCGCCATGCACGAGCGGCTTGCCGGCAAAGAAACAGGCGTCGTTGATCAAGAACTTGGCCGTAAAGTTATCGACCCCGTCGATGACGACGTCGTAGTCGCCGATGATCTTGAGCGCATTGGCGGCCGTGAGCCGCTCTTCATACATCGAGACCTGGACCTCTGGGTTCAGGGCCTGGATCTTTTCTTTGCCCGAGAGGACCTTGGGCCGACCGACATCCGACGTATGGTGCAGGATCTGCCGTTGCAGATTGGTTAGGTCCACTACGTCGCTATCGATGAGGCCGATGTGGCCGATCCCTGCCGCAGCCAAATAGAGGGCGGCAGGCGAGCCGAGGCCGCCAGCGCCGACTAGCAGGATCTTGGCCTTGGCGATCTTCTTCTGTCCCTTGCCACCCACCTCCGGCAGGAGAATGTGCCGGCTGTAGCGCGATATTTGGTCTTCGGTAAATTCCATTGTCGCGATCAGCTTTCAGCGATTATCCTGCAGCTCGGAGCTGACCGCTCAAAGGTGAGAGCTTCCTTGCTCAGAGATTAAAATACTTCTCCATACTGAGGTATCGTTCGCCTGTGTCACAGAGAATAGTGACGACGTTTTTGCCTGGCTCGAGCTCCTGTGCCACTTTCTGCGCGGCAAACACGTTGGCCCCAGCGGAGAGGCCTACTGAGAGGCCTTCCTTCCTCGAGAGCTGCTTAGCCATTTGATAGGCCTCGTCGTCGGTCACCGTGATCACGCGATCCAGAATAGCCCGGTTCAGCACTTTTGGAATGAACCCCGCGCCGATCCCCTGAATCTTATGGGGGCCAGGCTCTCCGCCCGACAGGACCGGCGACCCAGCCGGTTCCACCGCAATGATTTTCACGTTAGGGTTCCGCTCCTTGAACAGCTCCCCGCAGCCTGTGATGGTGCCGCCTGTGCCGACTGCCGCCACGAAGGCATCGATCTTTCCATCGAGCGATTCGAGAATCTCGACCGCCGTGGTCTTTTTGTGCATGGCCGGATTGGCCGGGTTCGAAAACTGATCCGGCATAAAGTACGAGGGATTCTGCGCGGTAATGTTTTCCGCCTCGCGAATCGCGCCTTTCATCCCTTCCCAGCCTGCCGTCATAACGAGCTGCGCGCCATACGCCGACAAGAGACTGGCTCGCTCCATGCTCATGGTCTCCGGCATGACGAGGATCAACGTATAGCCACGGACCGCGGCGATTAAGGCCAGCCCGATGCCGGTGTTCCCACTGGTCGGCTCGACGATCGTGCCGCCCGGCTTCAAATGGCCGAGCCGTTCCGCCTCGTTGATCATGTTGAGACAGATCCGGTCCTTGATGCTGCCGGCCGGGTTGAGGAATTCAGCTTTGCCGTAGATCGTGGCTCCGCCGGCTAAGGACAATCGATTCAGACGCACGAGGGGAGTGCGTCCGACCAGTTCCGTAATGTCCTTGTACGGTGGCATCGTCATCGGCCACCTCCCATATAAAATAAGAACTCAACCCGGTCGCCGTCATTCAGGCTGGTGGTGGCGAGGTGCTCCCGGTCTAACATGGTGTCGTTGACTTCGACCGCAACCATTTGTGGTTCGATCTTTTTGGCCCGAAGGAGGTCGAGGACGGTTCCTCCTGAAATCTCTTCTGCTTTGCCATTGATTTTTACCTGCATGAAGACTCCCAAGATGGCCCAGAGATTAAACGATTTCAATACGTTATCAAAGCCACTTGGCCATGTCAAGGCGACGAAACCAACCGTCTCGCGGCTTGACTTTGTCCGCCATCCGCCGCCACTATGCCGTCTTTTGGAGGAGCGATTGCATGTGGAAACGCAATTTCATGTTCCGGTCCGCTGAGGCCACTCCGCTCAAAGAATCGGAAAACGAGCTATTTCACGATACCGATCCCGCCATGGACAGCGCCGGACTCCAGTTAGAGAAGTTTTTATCGGTATGGATTCAAGGCGACGGGGAAGACGAGGCCCCGACGGTCTTCACCAGCATGTATGTCCGCACGGCGACCTTGGACTTTGCGAAACGGGTGGGTTTTCTCCAGCCCCTGCAAGGCCGCACACACCAGATCAAACAGTTACTCACGCCGGGCCAAAAGCAGTTTCTCCAAAGCTGGCTCGCCACCGGCGCGCCTCAGGCTTGGGAAGCCACGGACGAACATTTTAAGATGTTGCTCGAACTCGACTAATATTCTATGAGAGCTCTCCGCTCCCACTCCATGCTGCGATCCGTCTCTCTCGTCTTGGCGCTGCTCACCGTTCCGGCCGGGGCTGCCTGGAGCGCAGTGGTGGCGGGCTATGGGTTGACCACGCCCCGCGCCCTGGGGGCGATGATCGCGGCGAAGAAGCGGGGCGCCGATGCGCGGCGGCTCACAGATCTGCAACGTACCGAGGACGACAAACAGCGGGCGGCGCTCCAAGCCCTGCACCTGGTCGGCATTCCTATTTTGAGCAATGCGCATGACGGGCTCATGCCTTTGAAGCCGCGTGTGAGCGACGATGAGATTAACGCCTCCGGGTCGATGACCCATACGACGAGCGGTAACCACTCTAGTGATACACGGCTGGACGTCAGGACCAATGACGCGATCAGCGGCAAAGCCCGTGAGAAAGTTCTGGCCTTGTGGAACGCCCACGGCCGGTATTGGGCCTAGGACGAGCAGTGAAGCGCATGGTAGATGTACAGGAGGAGACAGATGTCGCAGTGGTGGGGGCGGGGGGAGGGGGAGCCGTCCTGGCCCTGGCCTTGGCCCAGCAAGGGATCCGTACCGTCGTCTTGGAGCAAGCGGCCGGGCCTCCTCAAGGATTGCGGGGAGAAATCCTTCAGCCGAACGGACAACGCGTTCTCGATCGCCTAGGCATCTTGCAGGCCTTGCCGGCTGAGGCCACGAGATCGGTGCGGTACTTTCATTTTTTCCGGGCCGGAGGCGCGCGCCTCTGCAGCATCGACTATGGCGATCTGCCGGCTCCCTATAATCGCGCGGTTGTGACATTGCCGAACGTGGCGCACCAGGCCATTGTCGCAGCGGTGCAGCAGCAAAAAAGTGTGACCCTCCGCTATGGCAATTCGTTCACCGGTTTGTTGCGCGAGGGGAATCAGGTAATGGGGCTGTCCACGACAGGGCCAGAAGGGACGAAGCAGATTCGCGCCAAGATCGTCGTCGGCGCAGATGGGGCTTTTTCAAAAGTGCGCCAGGCCCTGAAGATCCCCGCCGACCTGCATCTCTATCCGGACGGGTATCTGATTGCGATTCTTGAATCGGATGAGCTGGTCTCGGAATCCTTCTACTATGTCGGGCACAAGGCGATTTTGGGTCTGTTTCCCGCGACAGGGAACAAGGTGTATCTCTTCTACATGATCCCCAGCGGCTCGATGGATGCAGTGAAGCAGCGGGGCATTTCCGCGTTACAACAGGCGTGGACAGAAATTGCGCCGCAGTTTTCCGGCTTGTTTCGTCGCTTGAGCGATTGGAGCCAGACTGCGTATATGCCGACCGGGCGGGTGCGGACTCCGACCTGGGTAGCGGACGGCGCAGTCCTGATCGGCGATGCCGCCCATGCGATGAACCCCCATGCCTCGCAGGGGCGGATGCAGGCGATGGTCGATGCGATGGCCCTGTCCGATCTCTTGCCAGGCTGTCTGGCCGATCGGGACTATTCGTCTGCCAGGCTGAAAGAGTTCGAGTTGGCCAGGCGGCCTCAGGTCACCATGCTGCAGCGCTTGGCAGACCAGCAAGTATTTTATTGGAATACAGGGAATCCGCTGGTGGCCTTCCTACGCGACCGTGTCTTTCAGACCTTGGACCGGAATGAGCGGCTACGCTATCAGGTCCTCTCCACTACGGCGGGATTGCGAACCACGTCTCCGTTCGACCTGATCGACCGCGTCATTGCCGGAGGGTTCTCGCCGGATTTCCGCGCAAACGACATAGCTCCACATCCGAAGTCTTCGTGAGGAATAGCGCATGACTGAACGAGTGATCGAAGGGCTGCCGAGCGAAACCCAGAATCTCTTGCAGGTTTATACGAAAGACGTCAAAGGCGTCTTCGGGGATCAGTTGGAAGGGCTGCTGCTCTATGGGAGCGCCGTCCGAGGGGAATTTCTTCCCGGCCGGTCGAATCTGAATATCCTGCTTCTCGTGTCATCCTACGACAGCACCCTCCTCAAGCAGTACAGTGCCGTGCACCTTAAATGGAGCAAGGAACAGATCCTGGTCCCGCTGTTCCTGACGGAAGAGGAGCTCCGCGCCTCGGCCGCAGTCTTCCCCTTGGAGCTTCTGGAAATCCAGGACCAGCACCGAGTCCTGGGAGGGCGCGATCCCTTCATCGGTTTGCAAGTGCCGACCGACCGGTTGCGCGAATCAGTCGTGCAGGGCCTCACGAACAATCTGTTGCGTCTGCGCCAACGCTACGTCGAAGGGGGCGGAACCGACGATGCCACCACGATTCTGCTCCCGCTTTCACTGACGTCGACCATTCCGCTGCTGCGTGGGCTGCAACGGCTCCTTGGCCGCCCGGTCTTGGTTCAGTCCGATGCCATCATCACAGACATCGCCGAACAGTTGAAGCTGGATCTGGAAGGGCTGCTCGATGCCTGGCTGCTGAAGCGGGGCCAGATTTCGCCGGGCCCGAGAGAAGTGCCCCGTCTCTTCGACCGCTATCTGCACACCATGACGTTGCTCACTCGCACCGTGCAGCAATTGCCGCAGGCGGGGCTGCGATGATGAAGATCCTTGTCATGGTTTTTTGTTTCGTCCTCGTCCATGGCTTGGCTCTGGCCGTGTCCTACGATCGGCCCAAGATCCAGTTGCCGGAGCCGCGAGGCTATGTGAGCGACCATGGGCAGGTGGTCGATGGAGAGTGGAAGGAACGCATCAGGTCCGTCTGTCAGGATCTGGAGCGGAAGACCGGCGTGGAGATGGTGGTGGTGACAGTTCCGAACATCAAACCCTTCGGGACGGTCAACGAATATGCGTCGGCCCTCTATGCTAAGTGGGGCATCGGGTCCACGCAACAGGAACATGGAGTGCTGGTGCTGGTGGCAGTGGAGGAACGGCAAGCGGCCATCACGCTGGGCCGGCAGATGCTTCCGGTGATTACCCCCACGCTGATGAATCAAGTCGGGCACGAGCATCTGCAGCCCTTGATCGATACGGGCCATTTCGGCGAGGCCCTCTACCGGACGGTTGTCGTGTTAGCGGCCCCTGCCCAAGAGATCCGGGTCGGCACCGTCTCGAAGACGCATTTCAAAGGGGTCGGCTTCTGGATCACCCTCTTTACCAGCATCGGGGCCATTTCCTTTTTCTGGTGGATTAGCCGCCCGGATCTCCGACATCCCTACAGGCGAATCCAAAAATGGGAATATTGGGGGACGGGGCAGGGGGGATTCGGGGGGAATTTTGGAGGATTCGGAGGAGGGACGAGTGGGGATGGGTGGAAGTAGAAGAGGCGCAGGCGAGGTCGTCTGCTGGTCTCCTATGCGTGCGCAACGCGGTGTATTGTATGCGGGTGAGTCATGCCGCAGACGATCACGGGTGGCACCCTGTGTGTGAGAAAGGATCGATTGTGAACCGAAGACAGTTTGGATTTTTAATCGGGGTGACGTTCGTTGGAAGCCTCATGGGCGGAGCCATCAGCGGGTGGTGGCTGGCGCCCTCGCTCGTGGGGGCACAAAAAGCCACGGGGGTGAATGCCGAAGAGTTTCTGTTGTTAGATGCGAATGGCAAGGCGCGAGCAGGATTGGGCCTCGATCAAAATGGCGAGGTGGGTCTGGTGCTGACGAGTCGTGATGGGAGTCGGAAGCTGGCCCTGTCGCCCGACGACCGATTTGCCGTGAAGTTATCTGATCAGAACGGGCGGGTTCTCTGGTCTGCGCCGTAGAAGATTCGAATAGCGGGCATTGCGCGGTGCAGTCGCTGCTGATTTCATCAGCCAGGCCGAGTGCGCGATGTAAGAAACGAAGCGGATAGAATTGCTCAGCAGGTGACTAAACCGCTTTTTGGACTTTGCCGCTGCGCAGACAACGGGTGCACACTCGAATACGCTTCGGTTGCCCATCGATCACAGCTCGGACTGGCTGGAGATTCGGTTTGAAAATCCGCTTGGTCTTGTTATTGGCGTGACTGACGTTATTGCCGGATTGGCGACGTTTGCTGCAGAGATCACATGTAAAGGCCACGGTACACTCCTTCATCTGGTCGAGTCGGTAGACGATTGCGACGGCAAAATGTACCACAGGGCCATCGGTTTTGACAAGCCGGTTTGACGGTTCGCTGGCGGCCAAGGGGGCGACAGCAAGAAAGGGGCTAGATCATGACGGGAATCGATTTGTTAGGGTTTGCGGCAGGGGCATTGACTACCTGCGCCTTTTGGCCCCAGTTGCAGAAGACCTGGACCTCGAAGTCTGCCGGTGATCTCTCCATGAGCATGTTGGCCATCTTCTCAGTCGGTGTCGGCCTCTGGTTTCTATATGGCCTGGCCCTCCAGGCCTGGCCGATTATTTTGACCAATGCCGTGACGCTCGTATTAACGGGGGCGATTCTTGTACTGAAGCGGCAGTACCGCCGTTAGCGGGTGTTCATTATTCAACTTGACAACTTTTCTCTCCTCTCCTAGAGTGCCTGCACATTGTGATTCCTGGGCCAGGGAAGAGGGTGCAAGTCCCTCGCGGTCCCGCCGCTGTAAATGGGGACGAAACCCGTAGATGCCACTGGGATGCAGTGATCGGTAATGCGTGACGAGTGATGAGTCGAGCGCGGCTACGTAGCTGCCTGGACCCAGCACCCCGAACGCATCACTCATCACGCAAGCCTGGGAAGGCGCGGGGAGTAGGGTGAACCATGAGCCAGAAGACCTGCCAGGATCGTTGACCGAGATTCCCTCGTGGGCTGGGGAATTGGCGAGGATGAGTTGCGGGTGCAATCCTCAGGGTCTCAGCAAGGCCTTGGGGATTTTTTATTTGCGCACGCGAAGGCATCCTTCAATCCGTTGGACGCTGGCGGCCCTGCTCCTGGTGGTCGCTGTTGCCGGGGCCTGGAGTGACGGCTCCTGTGCGAAAGCGGACGAGGCAGATATGGCACGACGACAGCAGGGCATCCTCACGGGCATGCCCTTCATGGCAAATATCACCCCGCGGACTTTCGTCGACGATCTCGGGCGCAAGCTGTATCTAGCGAAGGCGCCGACGCGGATCATCTCCCTCGCGCCCAGCGTGACGGAAATTCTTTTTGCCATCGGGCTCCAGGATCAGATCGTCGGCGTCACTGAGTTCTGCGATTATCCGATCGAGGCCAAACAGAAGACCAAAGTCGGGTACGCCGATCCGAACATTGAAGCCATCGTTACCTTGCAGCCGGATTTGGTGCTGGCCCCGCGCGCTTTTCTCCGGGCTGACCTCATAGCCAAGCTGGAGCAATTGAAAATCCCGACCTTCATCGTCGACCCGGAATCATTTGAGGAAATCCCCAGTCGTATTCAGCTGATTGGTCGCATGGTCGATCGCTCAGCCTCTGCCGACGTCGTTGCGAAAGTGATGCGCGAGCGTATCGCTGCAATCCGAAGCAAGACAGCAGGCTTGCCTCGCGTTCGGGTGCTCTACGTGCTGAGCAGTCAGCCGTTGATTACCGTCGGGGCTGGCAGCTTTATCCATCAAGTGATTGGGGTTGCGGGCGGCGTCAACATTGCGAGTAATGCCTCTGTGCCCTATCCACGCCTCAATATGGAAGCAGTTTTGACGGCAGACCCCGAGATCATCGTCTTCCCTATCGGGGAGAGTGAAGGGATTCCACTGGGTGATCAGCAACTGTGGCGCCAATGGACCTCGCTCTCGGGGGTCAAGCATGGCCAGCTGCATCAGATTCCCTCCGATCTCCTCAACCGCCCAGGGCCGCGGGTCGTCGAGGGCTTGGAGCGGCTGGCCCACATTCTTCATCCTGAGGCCTTTCCCGCGAGCGTCGCACCGTGACCGAGATGCCGCGCACCACCGATCCGTCCCGGGCTTCCGTGCCATCCGAGCAACCGGGTCGCGCGAACGATCCTGGGGCATCGCCCTCTCTGAGCGGCGCAGGGCAGTTGCGCGGGTCTGTGCTGACTGCCAAGCGATGGAGCGGCGTGATGGTCCCCCTCCTGCTCCTGTCCGTCGCCCTTGTCCTGACCTGTTTGCAGTTCGGGACGCAATGGATCGGGCTCGGTCAGGTCCTCGACATTGTGCGTACTGTGGTGCGCGAAGGGTCGGTCGAGGGCGAGCAGATCGGAACGACTGGCGTGATTCTCATGCAGGTGCGGTTGCCGCGCCTGTTGCTGGGGCTTCTCGTGGGCGCCTGTTTGGCCTCCGTCGGCGTCGTGCTGCAAGCCCTGTTACGGAACCCCTTGGCGGATCCCTACGTGCTCGGGGTCTCCAGTGGGGCGGCCCTTGGCGTGGCGCTGGCGATTTTGCTGGGGATCGGGTCGACCTTTCTGGCTCTGTCGGTCTTGCCGCTCTGTGGATTTTTCGGAGGGCTGCTGTCTCTCGTGGTCGTCTACCGTATGGCGGTCTCCTATGGACGTTTGCCGATTCACAGCCTCCTGCTCGCCGGGGTGATTCTCAATTCGATCTTTTCGGCTTTGATCATGTTCATCACCTCCATCATGGAGCCGAATCGCTCGGCCGGTACGATGACATGGCTGATGGGAACCTTGACCGCGCCGTCATATCCAGCCTTAGCCATCTTGGCCTGCTATCTCCTAGGCGGGCTCTTTCTCTTGCTCCAGCAGGCGCGCCGATTAAATGTGTTGACCTTGGGTGAAGAGTCCGCACGGTCGCTGGGGATCGAAACCGAGCAGGTCAAGCGCCGGGTCTATCTTCTGTCCGCCCTGATTACCGGGGCGGTCGTGTCGGTGAGCGGGATGATCGGGTTCGTCGGCATGGTCATTCCTCATGCCGTTCGTCTGATGCTCGGCGCGGATCACCGGTTGCTCCTGCCGGCGTCGGCGCTCGCTGGGGGGATGTATTTGATGATCGCCGACACCGCGGCGCGCACGTTGCTGAGTCCGGCGGAGGTTCCGGTCGGAATCATCACAGCGCTGGCCGGCGGCCCCTTCTTTATCTACCTCCTGATGTGGAAGAAGGATCGGTTCGCATGAGCCTCTCTCCCGCGCACACACAGCCCATGCTCGACCAGGCCGGACCCGGCGCCAGTGCCTCACGCAAGGCCTACGAGGTGCAGGCCCTACGATTTCGGTACCAGCCTCCCAGTCGAGGAGAAGCCAACTGGGTGCTCGACGGACTGACGTTTAATGTCCAGGCGGGAGAGATTCTGGGGATCGTGGGCCCGAACGGGTCGGGCAAGACCTCGTTACTCAAACTATTGGCGAAAGTCTTACGACCGCACGACGGGGGCATGGCCCTGTTCGGGCGCGATCTTGGCATGATGCCGCAAGTGGAAGTGGCAAGGACCGTGGCCTTTGTTCCCCAAGAGAGCCCGCAGGTCTTTTCCTTTACCGTGATGGAAACGGTCCTGATGGGCCGGTATCCGCATCATCGTCGCGCGACGTGGAGCGCCGGCTTCGGCTGGGAAAGTGCCGAGGATCTGTCGATTGCCGATCAGGCCATGCAGTATACGGATCTCACCCACCTGGCCGGCCGCTCGGTGATGGATCTTTCGGGCGGGGAACGCCAGCGTTGCATGATTGCCAGGGCCTTGGCGCAAGCGCCCCAAGTCCTGTTGCTGGATGAACCCACGGCGTTTCTGGATCTCCAGCACCAGATGGAAATTTGCGCGATTGTGCGCCGGCTGAAAGACGAACGGGGCCTGACCGTGGTGCTCGTGTCCCACGACCTGAATTTGGCGAGCCAATACTGCGATCGCATTCTGATGCTGAAGGCCGGCACCCTCTTCCGCCTGGGCACGCCGCATGACGTGATGGATGCCGATGTATTGAAAGCTGTCTATGGCTGTGACGTCTTGATCGATCGTCATCCGGACTCGGGCGTGCCGAGGGTCACGTTGCCGCAGTATCGGGCCGCGAAGAATGTTAGCGGGCGTTTGTAGCGGGACGGGTTTGTGCCCAATCCTCCCGTTTTTTGTCAGGGCACAGTCGGTTCAATTAGGAGGAGTGGTTAGGGAGCCATCATCAGCGACGGGGAAGATGGTGTAAATCCATCACGGTGCCGCCACTGTAAGCGAGGAGTGATCCTGCACAGAGCCACTGTCACGACGCGTGAAGGGTAAAACATAACACGTAAGAGGTTCAGTCAGTCCTTTTACGTCGCACGTTTTCTGCCGCACGCTTCGGATGGGAAGGCGCAGGGGAACGACGATCCGCAAGTCAGGACACCCAGCTGACCGATGTTTTCATTCAGCCCTTCGAGCCAAAGGGAGGTTTTACTGTGCTGTTAGATCGTACATCGCGCTATGTCTTGTTTTGTGTAGTGACAGGCCTTCTTGCTTCGATCCCGTGGTCGTCCGTATTGGCTGAAGAACCAGCCGAAGCGGACCCCGTGGTGGAAACCCGGGAGGTGGTCGTCTCCAGTACGCGCTTACCGGGTGCGCCGATCGATCCCCTTCTCCTGCCGGCTAAAGTTACGGTCATTACGGCCCAGGATATCCAGAAAAGCGGAGCCAAGACGGTTCAGGAAGCCCTCCAGTGGGCAACCGGGATCGTCATGTATGACAAGGTCGGCAACGCCTTTCAACAAGAGATTGATCTCCGTGGGTTTAATGGGGCACCCGTGCCGTCGACGGCGGTGTTTGTCGATGGTATGCGGATGAATGAGCCCGATTTTGGCGCGGTTAACTTTGATTTGATTCCGTTTGATACGATTGAGCGGATCGAAATCCTTCCAGGCGCCTCGGCGATCTATGGGAAAAATGCCCTCGGCGGGGTGATTAATGTAATCACGAAGCGGGGCACGAGCAAGGCGCAGGTGACTCAGGAAACGGCCTTCGGAAGCTTTGGACGCCAGCGGCATACCACGACGGCGAGTGGGCCCATTGGTAAATTTGACTATTATGCCAATTATGGGAAGGAGTCGGAAGACGGCTATCGAAAATCGTCCGGCGCAGAGATCTCACGGTTTTTCGGGAAAGTCGGCTATCGGCCGACCGCCGATTCCGATCTCACGCTCTCGTATACCTTTGTGGATGACAAGCTCTATCAGGCGGGCTCGCTGCCGATCAGTCTGGCGCATCAGGACCCGACCCGCAATCTGACTGCGGGGGACTTCTTCGCGCATGAGACCAACGTGGTCCGTCTGAATGGACGGCAGACACTGCCGTTTGGATTGACCTTCACGGCCAATGCCTTCTATCGGCAAGCAGCAGAGAACTCCGAGATCTTTTCGCAGCCGTTTGATGCCGACCCCTCGAGTACAATCCCCATCTCGCGCTTGCTGGTGAAGACCGCCTCACGTGGGGAGACAAGCCAACTCACGCAGGACACGAGTTTTGGGACGCATCGTAACACCTTGGTGGTGGGTCAGGAATTCACGCGCACAGACATGGGGAATCAATTTAACTCTCCACCTGCAACATCTGGAGGTTACACGGGGGCCGCCACTCGCAGATCGCAATCGATTGATCAGGACATACTCGGGCTGTACGTACAAGACACGCTGAATCTTGCGTCGACGGTGATTGTGACGAGTGGCCTGCGATACGATCATGATCAGATGAACCAGCAATATGATGGATCGCCCACACTGAGTGGGATGAAACGCTATACCCGTCTGACGCCGCGGATTGGCGTGGCCTATCTTGTCACGACGAACAGCAGTGTCTATGCGAATTATGGAGAAGCCTTTCGCATGCCGACGTATAACGAATTGTGGGCGCTCGGGGGAGGATCGAATCCCGCTCTCCGGGCGGTCCATTCGAAAAACTACGAAGTCGGCGTCAAGTCGAAGATGGGTACGTGGGGCGAGGGGACGGTGGCGCTGTTTCGCTCCCTCGTCACGGATGAAATTCTGAACGTATGCGGCCTTACCTGCGTTAACGCGTACCCTAGTGCTGTGAATACGAATATTCCAAAATCTCGGCGCGAAGGGGTGGAGACGACAGTGAAAGCCCGGTATGGGTCGCTCGCAGATGTGACGGTGAATTACACCTATACGCACGCGACCATTGAAAGTGACATCGGTATTACCCCATTTTACTATGACTATAGCGGGAACACTGCTTATAAGGAGGCGGTCAAACGAGGGAGCACGTTTGCCCAAGTGCCCAAGCATCGTTTGGGGGTGACGGGGAACTATCATCCCGCAGAGGGGTGGACCCTCTCGATGCAGGGGCTCTATGTGAGCTCGCAGTTTCATATGAACGATGATGCCAATGTGCAGGCGAGAGTGCCGGGGTATTTTGTGATGAATGCGCGCCTGGCCTATGAACGTCCCGTTCCGGGTGGGCATTTAAGCGGGTTTCTGTCACTCAACAATATCCTGGACCATCGGTATTCAACGTCTGGGATCATTGCCCAGAATAACGTGACTGGCGGAGGGGCAGTCGAGCGGTTTGTTGTGCCGGCACCTGGACTTGCGGCCTTCGCCGGACTGAGTTATCGGTTTGAGGGCCTGTAGTCGCTGTGGCCCGCGGAGCAACCCTCGCTGGCTCGAGGCGAGTCGGGATCGAAAGACCGTGTGCGAGTACGCGTATGGCGAGCGCGTCCGCTTGCTCCGTAGGCGTGACGGCGACACCTGGGAAACTCTCGCTCGTGAGTGGGACACGAAGTTCGCTCCGCAGGCCGGGGCCGCGGTCTGCGAGTGCGTGCAGGATCCCGCCTCGGCGATGGTTCGTCTAGATGAATTCACTAGCGCGTTGAAGCATGACTCTGTCGGGCTTGAAGGCCGGGGGCCGGCTCGCCGAGGCCGGCCCTCCCTGCAGGATATGCGGGGCCGTTCCACGGTGCGCGATACGGATTTGCCTCGTATGTGCGGTGCCAGTCAGAACCTCTGGCTGGCCGCCCGAGCGGAAGGCATCGGGGTGGGTCAGTATTCTGCCATGGGGCCTTGAGGCAGGTGTGGGGTATCCCCACGCTTGCCAAGAACTGGCCTGTCTTTGTCGTGGCTACGTGGCTGACGTTGCGACAGAGTCTGACCTGGAAGTGGCCGGCGGGCGGGTAGCATTCCGGTCGAGGATCGCATTCACTATGCGTCGTGGGGAAAGAAAACACCAAGCGGCAGGAGGACGAGCGATGCGCATCACGAAAGTCTACACACGAACCGGGGACGCGGGAAAAACACGACTGGCCGGCGGCCAGCAAGTGTGGAAGGATAATCTTCGGGTTGAGGCCTACGGCAGCCTCGACGAGCTGAATGCGGTGGTCGGACTGGTGCGGGTGATGAATGATGAGATGGTCGGCAGTCATGTCCAGGCGAAGCGGCTGGAACAGGATCTCCGCTGGATCCAGAATAAACTCTTTGATATCGGCGGAATTTTAGCGACAGCGCCTGGGCAATCGTTCACGAACATGCCCCAGGTGACCGGCAAAGATGTGACGACACTAGAGAAGTTGATTGATCGTTGCCAGAAAGACTTGGCCCCGCTGAAAGAATTCATCCTGCCGGGAGGGGGAAAGGTGTCTGGCTTTTTGCATCAGGCGCGAACGGTCTGCCGCAGGGCCGAGCGGGTCTGTGTCCACCTCTCGCGGGAAGAGCTGGTCGATCCAATGCATATCAAGTTCGTGAATCGTCTGAGCGATGCCCTGTTTGTCTTGGCCCGTTGGGCTGCCAAGACCCAGGGGGAGCCGGAGTTCCTCTGGGAACGTGACGTGAAGAAACAGGCGGGGTGATCGCATGGCGAAGGCCCGTGCGGACCATTCGATGCTGAGTCGCGCCATTGGAGGCGCGGCTGGATGGCGTGGTCGCTTCGATCGGGTGAGGCAGCACGAGGCTTGGTTGCCTCGTCCTGTCCAGGTGACAAGCGAGCGAAGGATGGTATGATGCCGCGGGTTGCTACTGTCCTTCAGTGCGAACGATGGCGCCGGAACCTGATGAAGTGGAAGAATGTCGATGCCAAAACTTGTGACACTGTTACGACCAGAAAAAATTGAGGAGCAGGCTCGGTTCTATGTCCGGTCCTATATCCTCATGCCGGCCGGCGTGGTTGGGCTGGTCTGCATGGTCGGTGGAGTGGGATCGCTCGGGTATCAGTTGTTGGCGAACCATACCTATACCTGGGTGACATTTGTGGCTAGCTCAGGCTTGTTGCTGGCGGGCGCGTTCTGCGGGTGGGGGCAGACCCGCTATCACCGTTATCTACTGGCGAATTTTCCCGAGGTCTATGCCGCTCGCATGCGAAGCGCGGTCACCCGGCATAGCAAGAAATCCAAGCTTGAACCGGAGGTCCCGACAATCGCGCATGCGGGGCGGCGCCTCGTTCCACTGCTGACGCTTGTCGGAGCATCGTTGATTTTTGGCGCAGGGGCTTGTGCCATGATGCAGGGCGATCTTGACCCTGTCCCTGCGATCTTGATGCCTTGGGCTGGGTTTTACTGGGCTAAGCTGTTCGGCTGGCGGGGGATTGTCGGGTAGGGTCGGTCGATCGCTCTGCTACTTGGTTCGTTTCTTCGGTTTCGTCTTCGAGGCGCGAGGCGCTTTGGGGCCGGCTTCCCACTGCTTCATCTTTTCTTCCAATGCACGCACGGCCTGTCTGAGCTCAGGGAGCCGTGGAATCACGGCTTGCGCCTTGATCCAGACTTCATGGGGCATGACGGGAGCTCCAGAGACGATTTGGTTCGGTTTGAGATTGCGGTTCACGCCGGCGCGCGCGGCGATCATGACGTGCTCGCCGATGACGAGGTGATCCGCCAGTCCTGCCTGTCCCCCGATCATCACATGATGGCCGATGCGCGTGCTGCCCGCGATCCCGACCTGCGAGACGATGATGGAATGGGCTCCAATCGTCACGTTGTGGGCGATCTGAACCAAGTTGTCGACCTTGGTCCCTTGCTGGATGACCGTCTGGCCCAGTGTGGCTCGATCAACCGTCACATTCGCGCCGAGCTCAACATCGTCTTCGATCGTGACCCCGCCGAGCTGGGGAATCTTGTGATGCCTTCCCTGGTCCTGCACATAGCCGAATCCATCGCTTCCGATGACCGTCCCGCTGTGAATAATCACCCGAGCGCCGATTGTGCAGTCTTCTCGGACGACGACGTTGGGATAGAGCAGGGTATCGTCCCCGATGGTCGTATCATTGCCGATGAACACGCCTGGGTAGAGCGTCACGCGCGCCCCGATCCTCACCCGGTCTCCCAGGGTGACGCCAGGCCAGATCGAAACATCCTGGCCAATTTGTGTGCCCTGTCCCCGAACCACCGCCGCATCGATGCCGCGGGGAGGGGCGACCGGGCAAAAGAACGCCTTGGCGGCGTGTGCAAAGGCCAGTGTGGGATTGGCGACGACGATATGGGGATTGGCGATTTCCACCAGGCGCCGGTGGGCGAGGAGTGCTCCGGCGTGGGTGGATCCGCTCGTTTTGAGCATCCGATCCTCTGTGATGAAGGTCAGATCGTTCGGGCCTGCTTTGTCAAAGCTAGCGAGACTGGTGAGGCGGGTTTGTGGCGAGCCGACCAGTTCGCCGCCGACGACGGAGTGGATCTGTGCCAGAGTGATGGGGCTGTGTGGACGAGTGGCCATGGGGTTACGGTTTCTTTTTGCTCTTTGGGTTTTTGAGCGTTACGGGTTTCTTCGCCGGAGCTGCGGAGGCCGTTTTTCCTAACCGTTTTTCTACATAGCTCACGACATGGCCGACCGTCGTGAGTCCCACCAGGTCCTGGTCCGGGATTTGGAGATCGAAGGCTTCCTCGATACGATAGAGCAATTCGATCACCGCCATCGAGTCGAGCCCTAAGTCGTCGCGCAGATGCTGGGTGACGCGTATCGTTGCGGGATCTTGCTGGAGGTAGTCGCCCAAGGACGTGCGGATCTTCAGGGATATAATGGGATCTGTTGCCATCGATGGATTCTCTCGTTAGTTCGTTACGTGGTTGCGTGTTTAAATACCACAGCGGCGTTGTTGCTGCCAAATCCAAAGGCGTTGAGCAGGGCGACTTTCACACGGCGCTCCTGGGCTGAGCGGGAGAGCCCTGCCAGAGCGCAGGCGGGATCCGGATCCTCGTAATTGGCCGTCGGATGGATCTGGCCAGTCTGGAGCGATAGCACTGACGCGATGCCTCCGATGGCGCCGGCTGCCCCCAGGGTATGGCCAATCAGTGACTTGGTTGCGCTGATAAAAATTTTATTGGCGCGCGACTTAAAAAGCAGTCTGATCGCCTTGGCTTCGACCGCATCGCCGATCGTTGTCGAGGTGGCATGAGCATTGATGTAATCCACGTGTGCCGGGCTCAGACCTGCATCCTCAAGCGCGAGCTTCATCGTGTGCGCGACTTCCAGTCCATCCTCGCGAGGGATGACCATATGGTAGGCCTCGCTGGTGGCGGCGTAGCCTGCCACTTCGGCATAGATTCGGGCCTTGCGTTTCTTGGCATGGGAAGCCGATTCCAAGATGAGGGTGCCGGCCCCTTCGCCCATGACGAAGCCGTCGCGCGACTGCTCAAACGGACGCGAGGCCTTTTTCGGCTGATCGTTGAACTTGGAGGAGAGGGCGCGGAGGGAACAGAATCCTGCGAAGACCAGGGGGGTGATGCTCGCATCGGCGCCCACGACGATCACGACATCTGCGCGGCCTTCGCGAATACAGTGGAGCGCTTGCCCGAGCGCATGGGCGCTGGAGGAGCAGGCGGTCGAGATGGTCAGATTGGGCCCCTTGGCCCCATAGGCCATCGCGATGATGCCGGAGGCGGAGTTGAGCGTGATCGTGGGAATGAAATTCGGATGGACGCGATGGGGCTTCTGCTGCTCATAGAGCTGGGTGACTTCGCGCTCGCCCATGACCATGCCACCCATGCCGGCTCCCACGATGACCCCGACCCGGTGGGGGTCTTCCTTCGTCATCTGGAGGCCTGAGTCGGCCAGCGCTTCTTTCGTCGAGACCAAAGCGAACTGGGCGTAACGATCGACTCGTGCGCCGTGGGCACTGTCGAGAAATTGCTCGATCGAAAAGTCGCGTATTTGGCCCGCCACCTTGGAGCGGTAGCCATCCATGGCAAAGGGCGCGAACGAGGTAATGGCTGAGATGCCGGATTGGCCCGCGAGCGCGGCTTTCCAGAATTCACTAATCCCGATGCCGATCGAAGAGACCACGCCCAGCCCTGTGACGACGACCCGTGCCCGCATTTTCGTGAAATCCTTTTCGTCCCGATCCTGTCTTTACTTACCGGAATCATCAGGAGCAGTCAACCGCCGCCAAGGGTAGGGTGCAGGCGGTTGAGTAATGTTGCGGGCGGGGAACACGTCATTGCTTGGCCTATTGCGAATAGCACGATCATACGATGCAGGATGCTCACGAAAGCCGTTCAGCCTCTGAGCGATGCGAGAACGACGCGGGCGGACTTTTTGCGCATCCGGATTCAGTACCGCACTTTGAGGATCAGATAGAGCCCAAAGCTTAGGAAGAGGAGATTGGCCATCCAGCCTGCCAACAGAGGCGTTAAGGCTCCGCCGCGGCCGAGCGCGATGGCGATCGAATGGGTCGTCCAGTAACAGAAACCGACGGCGAGCGCCTGGCCGATACCTACGGCCATGGTGCCTCCTCGGGCGCCGCTCCGGCGCAGGCTCAGTGCAATGCCGACCAGGACCATGATCACGGTGACGAAGGGAAAGGCGATGCGGCTGTAATAGTCCGTTTGGAAGCGCGAGGTTTGGGTGCCCTCCTGGTGCCGCCGCCTGGTATAGGCGCGGATATCGTGGAACGTCATGAACTCGGAATCGCCCGTGAGCCACACGGTGAAGTCCTCTGGGATCAGGGGCAGCGCGAAGGCTTCACGGTCGAATCCGGTCATGAGGCTGGCTCCGTCTTGAGCGAACCGTCGGTGCTGGCCTTGATAGAGTGTCCAGGCGGATCCATCGTAGCGGGCTTCCTGGGCTTCGGCGATATCGACGAGTTGGAAGTCCTGGTCGAACCGAAAGAGATGGATTTGGCCCAAGCGTTTTCCGTCGACGGAGACGCTGGTGACCTGCATGAGGCGCTCAGGACTGATTCGGATCCAGGGCTGCTCAAGGACCAAAGCTGTGGCAGGCGGTTTCTTGTCGATACGTGTGGTCCTGATTTCTTCGGACTTGCCGGCGGCTAAAGGAATGACGGTGGAGCTGAAGAGCAGGAGGACGAGGGACAGGCCTGCGGCGAAGGCAATCAAGGGGGCGGTCATCCAGGCGAGGCTGATCCCGCAACTGCGCATAGCGGTGATTTCGTGGCCGCGTATGAGCAGCCCAAATGTGAGGAGGGTGGCCATGAGAATGGCGAGGGGCGCAATCTGGAAGAAGATCGCCGGTGTCTTGAGCAGAAAATAGGCTAGGACGTCGAGCCAGCTAACGCCGTGACGCAAGAACCGGCGCACCTTCTCGAAAAAGTCGATGACGAGGTAAATCGTCATCAGGCTGCTAAAACACATCATGAAGATTTTGCTGTATTCGCGAAGGAGATAGGAAAAGAGAATAGGCATAGGGTTACTGGCGATTCATGACGTATAGCGAGACGAGGGTCGCGAGGGCGAAGATGCCGTTCGGGAGCCAGGCTCCGGCAAAGGGCGGTAGAGCCGCTGTCGTGACTAGGAATTCGCAGGCGACATTCAGCATATAGTAGATGACGACGATCACGACGCCGACCGCAAATCCGCCCATGCGTCCGGATCGTTTAGAGACGATGCCGACCGGCACCCCCAGCAGGCAAAACACCAGCGAGGCGATGGGGAAGGCCAGATCTTTATAATATTCCATCAATCGTCTGAGCGCGGAGGGGTCGCGCCATTGGGACTTGGTGAGTTGAGTGATAATCGCGTAGTAGGAGGGACGTTCCTCCGTAGTCGCGTAGCCGCTCTGGGTCAGCGAGAGCTTTAGGTCGTAGCTCGTAAAAACGGTCTGTTCGTATTCATCGCGCTGATTCGGCCGGCTGTGAATAGATCCCTGCTGCAGATGGAGCGCGACTTGATTGCTGGCGTCGTTTACCAGGACTTCATATTGGTGCGCCACGATGATGCGAGGATTGGCAGCATTGCGCGCATCGGAGATGAAGATGCCGGTTGTGGCCTGCCCCGGCTGACGGTCCGGGACGTAGATCGTCAGGTTGGGGACGGGCTCGTTAAACGTGCCCCGCTCCAGCGCCAGCACCAACTGATTCTTCAGGAGGTTCAGCGCGACCTTTTTGAGGTTTGTGGAGCTCCAAGGTTGCCCCCATTGAGCCAAGCCCAGGGTCAGCCCGAATACGAGCAGGGCAAAGAGCAGCACCGGGCGAGTCAGCCGCAGGAGGCTCATTCCAGCCGCTTGCATTGCCACCAGTTCTTTATCGAAGGACAGCCGCCCGAAGGCAGTAATGGAGGCGATGAGCCCAGCGATGGGGAGGGTCAATACGAGAAACGAGGGCATCAAATGCACGAACACTTGCAGCACCGCCACGATCCCGACGCCTTTGGTGACCAGCAGTTCCACCAGACGCAGGAGTTCCCGCGTGAGCATCACGAAGCAGAGGGCTCCAAGGCTTAAACTAAAAGGGGACAGGAGTTCGGAGAAGATGTAGCGGTCTAGCAGCGTTCGTAAAAACATTCGAAGAATCCTACTCCTCGTGCCGTGCGCCACTATAGGCGAGTGGCTGAGGCTTGTCCACCTCGCGCGCGGCTGGGCCGGTTTGCTCCTGGCGAGAGCCCTAGCTTGACAAGGTTTGAAATGCCATGGTACATGCTGCGCGGATCACACCCACGATGAGTCGCGCGATCGATTTTGTCTCTTCCATGAACCAGTGAGTCCAGCCCGCGCTTCTTTTTATTTTTTGTCGTGGTGCCTGTTGCCAACTACTTCGCAGCGGCCCGCGTAACGCTCTGTAGCCGTTGAGGAGAGGAGTCTTTCTGTGAAGGGAAAAGGGACAGTGAAGTGGTTTAACGACCGCAAGGGGTTCGGATTTATTCATCTTGAGAACGGGGATGATGTGTTCGTGCATTATTCCGCCTTGCAGGGAGAAGGATTTAAGACGTTGAAAGAGGGCGAGAGCGTGGAGTTTGATGTGGTGCAAGGCGCCAAGGGGCCGCAGGCGTCGAACGTGTTGAAGGCCGCCGTCGCCGGCGCCTAAGGGCTTCAGCCTCGAGATTTTCGATGCAGGCCTGTTCCACTCTGGTTGGTCCATCCCGAGGCCGGGATGCCACCTTGCTGACTAGTACTCTGACGGTGAAGAGCTGACGACCCTCCTGCCGGGCGCGGTAGCGGCTGGCCCAGCTGCTCCGGCTCCCTCCGCGGCTCCGTTGTGTTCCTCCGCTTCGATCTCGTCTAGCCTGGTCTACGCGTCGCCTCCACCATGCGCGTGAATCTGATTCGGGGCAGGACGTCCGTCCAAGACCGCCAGAATATTGTCCAAACAGATCAGCCCCATGCTCACCCTGGCCTGCAGGGTGGCGGAGCCGATGTGGGGGAGCAGCAAGACTTGGTGCAAGCGAGCCAGGGTGCGGTGCACGACCGGTTCTTCTTCATACACGTCGAGGCCGGCTCCGGCAATCGTGCCCTGCGTGAGCGCCTCGGCCAAGGCCCCTTCATCGACGATCGGGCCACGCGCCGTGTTGATCAGGAGGGCCGTGGGTTTCATCCGGCGCAACTCGCGCGCGCCGACCAGGTGACGGGTGTCCGGTGTGAGGGGCACATGGATCGTCACGATATCGGATTCTTCAAGGAGCCCGTGCAGTGACCGGTGTTCCCATTTTTGAGGGCCCGTTGCTGCGGCGAGGGGTTGACGCTGGTGATAGAGCACCGTCATGCGAAACCCTGCAGCCCGTTGGGCCACGGCTTGTCCGATCCGTCCCATACCGATGATGCCCAATGTCTTGCCTGAAACATCGATTCCCAAGAGTTGCGTGGGGCTCCAGCCGGTCCATGCACCGGATCGGACGAGGGCATCGCCTTCCACGATGCGGCGCGCCGTCGCCAGGAGCAGGGCCCAGGTCAGATCTGCCGTGGAATCGGTCAAGACGTCCGGGGTATTGGTGACGACCAGGCCACGCTCTTGTGCGGCAGCGAGATCGAGGTTGTTGTATCCGACTGCATAGTTCGCGAGGATTTTCAGCCTGACGGCCGCATGAATGGTTGCCGCATCGATACGATCGCCCAGGGTCACGATTGCGGCGTCAGCTTGGCAGAGGCCGGCTCGCAGCGCCGAGGGAGAGGGCAGGGTATCGAGCGGTTCCTGTACCAGCTGAAATCGCTCCCTCACGATGGCCATGACGGGGTTGGGGAGTAGTCGTGAAATATACAGAGTGGGACGCATCAGCGGTTCCTGCTCCTAACGTGGGTGCCATTTTAGTCGCTTGCGCGTTGCGCAACAACCAGGCTTGTGCTGTTCTTAAGAGTCCGTCTAGAATACCCAACCCTGCAATTATGACTGCACCAACCCTCATACTACCAGAACGCTCCCACGCCATCGCTTCTGACCTCCGGGCTTCGCTCGGTAGAGACAAGGTTAAAGACGACTATTCGACGCTCACCGCGTATGCGGTGGATGCGAGCATCTATCGGCTGGCGCCTCAGGCGGTCGTGCTAGTCGAGTCCGAGGAGGATATCGCCACCACGGTTCGATACGCTGTCCAGCGAGGCATTCCGCTCACGCCGCGCGCTGCCGGAACAAATTTGACTGGGTCGGCGATCGGATCCGGGATCATCCTGGACGTCTCGCGCTTAAATCGGGTGCTAGAGCTGAACCGCGACGAGCGCTGGGCGCGGGTGCAGCCTGGGATCGTGCTGGCCGAGTTGAATAAGCAGCTGGGGCGGCAGGGACTCATGTTCGGACCTGATCCCTCCAGCGGCGACATGTGCAAGCTCGGCGGAATGTTGGCGAACAATTCATCCGGCCCCCATACGTTGCGGTACGGTGCCGTGAGGGATAATGTCGCGGCGCTCCGCGTCTGTCTGCAGTCCGGCGAATGGCTAGAGGCCAAATCCTACGGGCTCAACGATCCTGCTTGTGTTGATTTGCTGACCGCAAACCGGCCACTTCGAGATTTGCGTTCGCTCTTGCAAGATCACGCAACATTGATCGAGCAGAAACGCCCGACCGTCAGCAAGAATAGCTGCGGCTACAATCTGTTTGGTCTTGCCGACGGGCTTACGCACGGCCGGTTCGATCTTCCCAAGCTCTTCGTCGGCAGCGAGGGGACGCTCGGTCTTTTTAGCGAAGCCACGATTACACTGGTCGAGAAACCTACCGCGGTCCTCACGGCGCTCATCCATTTTCTCCGGTTGGAAGAAGTCGGCGAGGCCGTGCCGAATCTGCTCGAGTTGAATCCGAGCGCGCTCGAAGTGATGGATGCCAACACGCTCAATCTGATCGGCAGGGCGACGCATGGCATTCCGGCTGATGCGGCAGCCACGCTATTGATCGAGTTAGATGCTGACAGAGTGGGAGCCGACCTCCGCGAGCAGGCAGAGCGGATGACGAGGATCTGCCGCACCTATCGCCTCACCTCCGATCCGGTCATCGCGTTTGATCCCGAGCAGCGTGACCAGTTATGGAAGGCTCGCAAGGCCCTCTATCCCACGCTCTACCGGTTTGATCCCAGGAAGAAGCCCATCAATTTTGTGGATGATGTGGTGGTACCGGCCGCGCGGATCAGCGAACTGATCCGCTATCTAGAGGAATTTTTTGTCGGGCAGCATGTGCCGGTCGCGATCTTCGGTCATATCGGAAACGGGAACGCCCATATCCTTCCCTTGCTCGATGTGAACGACGCAGGCGACTTCGAGAAGATGGTGCAGGCCTATCACGAAATTCACCAGACGGTGTTAGACCGCTTCGGCGGCTCGATCTGCGGGGAGCACGGGGATGGCCGGGTGCGGGCCGAATACGTGAAGACAATGTTTGGCCAGGAACTGTACGACCTGTTCGTCAAAGTAAAGCAGAGCTTCGATCCTGCGGGAGTACTCAACCCCGGTATCAAAATCAGCGACCGGCCCTTCACCGACCATATCGATTATGAGCGATTGTCGAAGCCTTGCGCGACTTGCGCTAAGTGTAATTCCGTCTGCCCGGTCTACGACGTCTTTCAGTCCGAAGATATGAGTTCGCGAGGCTGGTTCGAGATCGTTACGGACAAGAACTACAGCTATCTCAATTCGAAGCGCGTTGTGGAGGCCTGCCTCAATTGTAAGTCCTGCCGGACTGCCTGTCCCGCCGGAGTCGACGTATCGCAACTCATCCTGGACCGGCGAGCCGAGCATCCAAACAAGATGGCTGGTCTAATTTTTCGCCTCCACGCGCGCGCATGGCTCTTTGAGCCACTCCTGAAACTGCTCGCGCACGGTCAATGTTTCTGGGATCGGCCTCTGATGCGGCGGCTGCTCGATCGTCTAACGAGGCCTATCATGCAGGGCCTGGCTGCGACGGCGCGATTATCACCTCAACTGGCCTTGCCTCGGCTGGCCAAGCGGCAGCTCCGTGATCGGTATCCGGAACTGATTCGACAGGCAGGACAAGAGGCTCGCTCCCCGGTGGCCTACTTTCATGGCTGCGCGGCCAATTACTTCGACGACGGGGTGGGGGATGCGGTGATTGCCGTGCTGCGCAAGCACGATGTTGAGCCGGATCTGCCCTTGCAACGTTGCTCCGGAACGCCGATTGAAACCTATGGGCATCGTGCTCTGGCCAAAGAGGGGGCCAGGGTCAACCTCGTCTCCATGGCGGGGTACGAGAAGGTCGTAACAGGCTGCGCCTCCTGCACCCTCATGTTGAAGGATTACCCGACTCTGTTCGCCGGTGAGCCGGAGCAGGCAGCGGCTCAGGCTTTGGCCAAACGGGTCACCCATATTTCGGAGTTTGTGGCACAATCTCCGGTGAAGCCGGCCATGGCCAGTTCTCAGCCCAAGCCCTGTAAGGTGGCCTATCATTCCTCCTGCCATCTGCGCGCGGCGGGTGTGACCAAGGAGCCACGTGCGATCCTGGCAGGCCTGCCTGGCGTCGAGTATGTTGAGATGCAGGACGCCGACCGCTGCGCCGGCGGAGCCGGGACGTATCTGGTGAAGGATTTTGAGACTTCCCAGCGCATTGTCGAGCGAAAGCGGCAGGCCGTTGAACAGAGCGGAGCAGAGGTGGTGGCCACCAGTTGTCCCGCCTGTATGATTCAATTGCAGACCGGATTGCAGGGGGCAACGCAGGTGAAACACGTGGCGCAGATGCTTCAGGAAGCCTACGAAGCAGCGGACCGACAGAGGGATGGAGGCATCGCATGACGTTGCGCAAGGTCGATGGCCTCTTTGTTCTGTTTGCCTTGGCCGTCATCGTCGGTGTGTCGCTGCTGCCGACTCCGAAAGACCGAAACCCCAGGATCCCCGCTGATGCGGTGCATCAGCCGATCGCGGTGGAAAAGGACTGTCTGCACTGTCATGTGCCCGCTGGCAGTAAGCCTCTTCCTGAGAGACATCCCAGACGGCAGGATTGCTTCCGTTGCCATGCAAGGGGTGCGTGAAGCGATAGAGTTTGGTACGTGAGCGGCCAATAACGAGAGACGAGGGTTGCATGGTCACAGTGCTAGTGTTTGGATTGACGCTTCGCGATGCCGTTGGCGAAACAGAATTCGAGATTGAGGCCGCGGAATCGACCACGGTCAGGAAACTTATCGAATCGAATTACGATCGGATGGGGCCGCTGCTGCAGTTTCTCGTAAACCGGGAAGTGATGATTGCGGTGAATAAAAAAGTGAGTTCGGAGGATACGGTGGTCAAGGATGGCGATATCCTGAAGTTCTCCCACCAGGGGATGACCTCGTATGATGGAACTCGCGACATCCCAATTTAGTTGACTGTTGAAAAAATTCGTCAGCGTCGTTCTCACTTGAATAGGTCCGCAACGTACCCATGAGGGTACGCCGGGGCCCTGTTCCAGGGCTGCGGCTTCGTCGCCAAAATTTTCGAGCACTCGCGGGACGATGCTGCGGAGTCAGATTAGCGGGGTCGGCGCTTGGCTTTCGCCGTCGGTTGCGCCGTCAGGGGATCGTCGGGCCAGGAATGTTTAGGGTAGCGCCCGCGGAGTTCTTTTTTTACCTCTAGATAGGCCGATTTCCAAAAGCTGGCGAGGTCTTTTGTAATCTGAACAGGCTTGCGAGCCGGTGACAGCAGGTGGAGTGTGACCGGAATCTTCCCCTCGACGAGACGAGGCGTGTCCTTACAGCCGAACATTTCTTGTAACCGCACAGCCAGGATCGGCAGATCCTGCGTTTCATATTCCACTCGCACGAGTGATCCACTCGGCACCGTCAGATGTGTCGGCGCCCATTGGTCGAGCTGGCGTGCCTGTTCCCAGTTGAGGAGTGCGTGCAAAGGTTCAGTGAGATTAAGTCTGGTGACCCGGTCGAGTGTCGTTAGCCCGGAAAGATAGGGCCCCAGCCATTCGTCGAGCGTTTTGAGGAGCGCCTCATCGGACAGATCGGGCCAGTGAGATTCTTGCCCCTCGATCCTGCGTAGAAATGTTACTCGCATCCGCCACTGCCGAAGCTCCGGAGTCCAGGCCAGCCCGCTGAGTCCTGCCCGACTGATGCCCTGTAGCAAGGCAGCCGAGATCATCGAGGGGGCCGGGTTCGAGAGGCCCTGTTCGGACAGAATGAGCGATCCCAATCGTCGTCGTCTCGTCGCCCGCACTATCTGCTTTATTTCATCCCACACGACTTCATCGACGGTTCGAATCTGATCGCCATAGAGGGTTTCAAGATCGCGAAGGCTGACCGGGGCTGCCAGATCGATTCTGGCCGATTGCTGGCCTCCGTCCAGATCGGCAATGACTAAATAGTCTTCCGATCCGAGTGGGTCGGGGTTTTGAAAGAGCGCCCCTCGGCCAGTGGCCATGAGATAACGCACGTTGCTTCCACTTTGGCGCTGGGCGATGCGGTCGGGATAGGCCAGGGCGAGCAAGAGACCGGTTTCACCGAGGCTCTCGTGCCGGCTGGAACGGACGGAGCGCGGCAGTTGCCGTTGCCAGAGGTCGGCGGTGCGGGCCACTCGTTGACAAGCGGCTCGGTCTACGGTCGCACCGGCCGTGTGATCGTGTTGTCCATGTAAGACATCTAATCGGAGCCGCAAGTCCGCATTGCGCCAGCCGGAGTGGCCCCGAAGAATATCTCGCTCACTTAAGAGAGCCGCCAGTTCACAGGCGAAATGACCGAGCTGCAGCGGTACAGACTTAAGCAGCATATGCGCGAGACGAGGATGAAGCGGGAGCTCGGCCATCTCGGTGCCATGAGGCGTGATGTGCCCTTCCGCATTGAGTGCGCCAAGGCCGACGAGTAGGTCCCTCGCCTGGGCCACAGCTCCGGCTGGCGGGGGCGTGAGCCAGGAGAGCTCTAGTGGATTGGCCGTGCCCCAGAGGGCCAATTCGAGTAATAGCGGAGCCAGGTCTGCGTCGAGCATTTCCGGCGGGCGTCGAGGGGACAGCGATTGCTGCTCCGCAGAGGTCCAGAGCCGGACACAGACGCCAGGTTCCAGACGGCCCGCACGGCCGCGCCGTTGCTCGGCCGAGTCCTGGGTGACGCGAATCGTGTCCAGTCTTGTGAGCCCTGATCGTGGATCGAAGCGAGGCACGCGTAACAAGCCTGCATCAATGACGATGCGGACCCCGTCGATCGTTAAACTGGTCTCGGCAATCGAAGTGGCGAGCACGATTTTTCTTGTGCCTGGTTGAGTTGCCGCAATCGCGCGGTCCTGCGCCTCTTGCGGCAGGTCTCCATGGAGTGGGGCAATGAAAATGTGTGAGCCAAGGTTGAGGTCCAGCAGTTTCCGTTCGACGCGGCGGATTTCTGCCATGCCTGGCAGAAAGACTAGGAGACTGCCAGGGTCTTGCGCCAGCGCACGTTTAATCGAGTGGACAACTGCCACATCGAGATGGCCCGCGAGGGGCTGCTCAAGATAGCGGGTTTCGACCGGAAACATTTGACCGTCGCACGCAATCACCGACGCTTGCCCCAACAGTTCCGAGACCGGTCCGCAGTCCAGGGTCGCAGACATGACGAGCAGGCGGAGATCCGGACGAAAAACCCTCTGAGATTCCAGGCAGAGGGCCAGCCCCGTATCGGCCTGCAGGCTCCGTTCATGGAACTCATCGAAGAGGACGATCGCGTAGGCGCTGAGGGCGGGATCGCTCTGGAGCAGTCGAGCGAGAATGCCCTCCGTGACAATTTCGATGCGAGTTGTGGGGCCGACCTTTGTGTCGAGCTTCATGCGGTAGCCGACCGTTTGGCCAACTGGTTCCCCCAGCGTGGCAGCCATGCGCTGGGCCGCGGCTCGTGTTGCAAGCCGACGTGGCTCCAGCATGAGTAAATTTTTCCCCGCGAGCCAGGTGGCATCGAGCAAGGCGAGAGGGACTCCCGTTGTTTTCCCTGCTCCAGGCGCTGCAGTCAGGAGTACGTTCCGTTCCGCCGCCAACGTGCGACGAAGGGTTGGCAGAACGTATTCTATTGGGAGTCTAACCATGGTACATTCACCCGCGACAAAAAGAGACTGTAACAGAGTCGTGATAGGGACGAAAAGGAAGTGGTACATGGTCCCTAATCAATGGACGAAGAAAAAGCCCGCGGCCGCCGGTTGGTATTGGTATCGTGGGCTAGCGCACGAAGCAGACCCCTTTATCGTGCAAGTGGATGAGGTCGGCCAGTTTCAATGGCCAGACGGGGGGTATCAGGAAGTGGGACTGGCCAAGGGGGAATGGGCCGGGCCGATCCAACTGCCGGAAGACCAGGACGCATAGGGCTGGCGCGGCTACTCACACCACCAGCACGACTGAATAACGGCTCGCTTGCTGGCTGCACGAAATCTCTTCAGAATCGGCGTGGCGGGAGTTATTTTCGCCAGCCGCTATCACTTCTGACTGCAATCACAGTAGTATGCTGAGTCAGCACCAGTTCGACTCTCTAGCACGTAACCAGCGCACAGCTCAGAAAGGCCATGAGGCACCCTATGAAACATGAGACCAGTAACCCACCGGCGGAAACGCCGGCCAAGGGATTTTCGCCAGGTTTTGCGGCGCTCGGCCTGGAAGCAGCCTTGCTCGCTACGCTCGACACCCTGGGCTATGAAGAGCCTACGCCGATTCAACGGGAAGCGATTCCACCATTTTTAGCAGGTCGCGATCTCTTGGGTCAGGCGGCAACCGGGACCGGCAAGACGGCAGCCTTTACGCTGCCAATGCTCCAGCGGCTCGCCCATTCGGCCCGGCGTTGCCCCTCTGCGCTCATCCTGGTGCCGACTCGAGAGTTGGCCATGCAGGTCGGCGAAGCCGTGACGCGGTATGGCAAAGAATTAAAGATCACCGTGCTTCCAGTCTATGGAGGCCAGGCGATCGGTCCGCAGCTCCATGCGCTCAAGCGCGGGGTGGATGTCATCGTGGCGACGCCCGGTCGGGCGTTAGACCATATCCGCAGAAAAACGCTGCAGCTCAAGACGATTCAGATGGTGGTGCTGGACGAAGCAGACGAGATGCTTGACATGGGCTTTGCCGACGATCTGGACGCTATTCTGGAGCAGGTCCCTAAAGAGCGGCAGACCGCCCTGTTCTCCGCCACTATGCCGCCACGAATCGCGTCCATTGCCAAGCGCCATTTGCGAGAGCCCGTCGAGATCAAGATTGCCAAAGAGGCGCTCAAGGCTGGTGCCGCGCCGCGTGTCCATCAAACGGCCTATGTCGTCGCCCGACCACACAAGGTCGCGGCCTTGGCTCGCATTCTGGATATGGAGGCGCCGAAATCGGCGCTCGTTTTCTGCCGGACTCGTATTGAAGTCGATGAACTCACTGCGATGTTGACCGGGCGCGGGCACAAGGCCGAAGCGATCCATGGCGGCATGAATCAGCCCCAGCGGGATCGCGTGATGAATTCCTTCCGGTCCGGACAAACCGAACTCCTGGTGGCCACCGATGTGGCCGCGCGGGGCTTAGATATCCCATCCGTGTCACATGTGGTGAACTACGATCTGCCCACGTCGTCGGAAGTGTATGTCCATCGGATCGGACGGACCGGGCGCGCTGGGCGTGAAGGGTCGGCCATTACCGTCCTTGATCCCCGCGAGCAGCGTCTGCTTTGGAATATCGAGCAGCTGACGAAAGCAAAAATTATTGTCATGCAGGTGCCGACCCGCGCCGATCTGCTGACGAAGCGGCTGGCGCGAACCAAAAGCGCGATTGAGGATGTGTTGACGGCCGGTGATCTGGCTCAGTTCCGAGCCGTGGTTACATCGCTCGCCGACCAGGGAGATCCGCTGGAGGTGGCCGCGGCAGCCCTGAAGCTTCTATTCCGCATCCAAGGTGGCGAGCGGAAGGAATATGATATTCCGTCCGCAGCGGGTAGGCCGACGGAGCGCCCCTCGATGGCGCGGCGCCCCATAAGCGATTCTCGAATGGATCCGCGCGGGCGGGCCGGCACCATGATGCCGCGCGAGGGACAGGGGGGTCAGAGGCGATCCTTCAGCCCTCCCGTTCGTGGCGGACGAACAGCTGGCACAGCCAAGCTCTATATCGGCGCGGGCCGTGAGGCAGGCATCCGTGCCGGCGACCTCGTCGGGGCGATTGCCAACGAGGCGGGACTCAACTCGAATGTGATCGGCGTCGTCGAAGTGATGGACCATTTTTCGCTGGTGGAAGTGCCGGAAGTGTTGGCACGCGAGATCATCGAGACCCTCAGCCGCACCAGGATCAAGGGGCAGAAGGTGGCGGTGCGGTTGTTTACGGAGCAGCCACGAGGGGGACGGGCGTAGCAAGAGCGGACCGTGGCATGTATCCTCCGTTAGCTTCTTAGCCGTCTACTTTTCCGATCTCTTCGCGCAACTGAAATGTAAGAGCCGGATATTCCTTGATACAGTAGGCGAGGAGCCGTTCTGAGCCGAAGAGCATCACCATCCGGCCATCCTTGTCCACCAGCCGTCTGGTGTCTTGCGGCCAGTAAATGCGGGCAATCGCGTCCGGCGCTCCCGCGACCCAGCGAGCCAGGGCGAAGGGCATCCGTTCGACCGTGGCCTTGACCCCATATTCGCTGTCGAGCCGAGAGGCGACCACATCGAATTGGAGTTCGCCGACTGCGGCCAAGACCGGTTCCCGTCGCACATGATCCGGTGAATAAAATACCTGCATGACCCCTTCCTCTTCCAGCTGCTGGAGTCCCTTCTGGAACTGTTTCTGCTTCGTGAGGTCCTGGCTTCGCAGCACGCCGAAACATTCCGGGGGGAAAAGCGGAATCGCATCGAAGGCGTGGGGGCTGCCAGAGCAGAGAGTATCTCCGATGGCAAAGAGCCCTGGATTCACGAGCCCCACGACGTCGCCTGGATAGGCTTCATCGATGGTTTCTCTATCGCGGCCGAAGAGGCGGTGCGGTCTGGTCATGCGAATCTTCCGGTCCAGCCGCGCATGATGCACCATCATGTCTTTTTCGAAACGACCGGACACGATGCGCAGAAACGCCATTCGATCGCGATGTTGCGGGTCCATGTTCGCCTGAATTTTGAATACGAATCCGGAGAACTGCTCATCGGTCGGCTGGGCCAGCCCCTTGGAACTCATGCGAGGGCCTGGCGGTGGCGCGAGCCGAAGGAAGCCGTTGAGGAAGGGCTCAACACCGAAATTGGTGAGGGCGCTTCCGAAGAAGACCGGTGTGAGTTGGCCTGCGAGGAAACGGTCTCGGTCGAACTTGGCGCCTGCGCCGGTCAGCAGGGCGATTTCTTCTTGGAGCGGGCCATACGCTTCGCCCAGGGTCGCGGCCAGGCTCGGGTGGGGGAAGGTCTCGACCCTCATTGGCGCCCGTTTCTGGTTATGGGCCGTCCGCTGGAAGAAGAGGACTTGGGGGTCTTGCAGATCATAAAGCCCCAGAAAGCCGGCGCCTTCTCCGATGGGCCAATTAAAAGGGACTGCCGTCATGCCCAGGGTTTGCTCGATTTCTTCGAGCAGTTCAAAGGGATGGCGCCCCGGCTGGTCCATCTTATTGATGAAGGTCATGATCGGGATGTTGCGTTTACGGCAGACGGCAAAGAGTTTCTTGGTCTGCGGTTCGATGCCCTTGGCACTGTCCAGCACCATGACGGCGCTATCCACGGCCATGAGGGTCCGGTAGGTGTCTTCGCTGAAATCCTGGTGCCCAGGCGTATCGAGCAGGTTGACCCGCACTCCCTCGTAGTCGAATTGAAGCGCGGTGGAGGTGATGGAGATGCCGCGTGCCTGCTCCAGCTCCATCCAGTCCGATTTCGAGGCGCGCTGATTCGATCTGGCATGCACGGCCCCCGCCAGGTGGACCGCGCCAGCATACAAGAGAAGCTTCTCAGTCAGGGTAGTTTTTCCTGCGTCCGGGTGCGAAATAATGGCAAAGGTGCGCCGCCGCGCGACTTCTCGCGCTAATGCATCGGACGACGACGATTGTTCGATCGGCAAAGACATAAAAGATCCTTCTCGTATTTTTTCTGCAAGGCACTAGTGAGGCTATGTTTTAACACCTGCGCTGGCAGAAAACTATAGATAGAGAGCAGTCAGCCTTCCTTCTTGCTCGCAGAAACCGCAGGCGCTTGTTTTTGTGGTCTGGCTGGTTCTTCTGGATAAATTTCCAGTCTGATCAACCAGAGAAACCAGACAGACGAGATAGCCCAGGCGAACCAGCCTTCGTTCGACGCGCGCAGTGAAAGATCAATCAGCGCTCATCTCTCTCACCGATTATTGATATGAACGAGGAAATTGAGCGATCATGCAGTGGGAGAATTATGTCACCGATTGATTTCGATAAGACCCTCGCCGATGGCCTCGGGGCCTATAACCGGAAAGTGGGACAATGGTGGGTGGGCCAGACAAGAAATAAGGCCCATGGGGCCGCCTATAAGAACATTGCGAGCCATGTGGTGCGGTGCGCGCCGAAGAAGAGCGGACTTCTTGTCGATTACGCATGTGGCACAGGTCTGATCATGAAGCAGCTGGTCAAGGCGCTTCCCGCCTGGACCTTCCTCGGCATCGATGGGTCGAAGGTGATGCTGAGTGTGGCGGAGACCTGGGCCGGCGCTAAGCGAAAAAAACGCCTAGCCGCTATTGAGTTTTGTTGTGCGAAATTGCCGGATTTCTCTGCGTCTGCCACGCAGGCAGATGTCATTGTCTTTGCCTTTCCCAATATCGTGTCGGGGCCTAGCGAGCGGCGCCAGGCTGAGAAGCGCTTCCCGAAAGATCGGGATCTCGCGCGGCTGTTAGCTAGGAAACAGGAAAAAGGTAAGAAGGCTGATGAGCTCTTCGATCAATTGTTGATGAGCCGAATGGTGTCGCGGAATCTTCGCAGGCTCTTGCGGAAGGGCGGCCTGTGCGTGCGCGTCGATTATAGCCAGGCCGAACGGCATGAGTTGCGCCGGTTCGACCTGCTGTCTACGCTATTCGAAGAGGGGTCGCTGAATACGACGCAGGCGCACCTGAGGCCACAGAAGTTTTTCAAGCTGCTTTCGTCACAATATTATCCGTCGGCAGTTATCCTGGATGTCTATGACCAGACCAAGGACCAAGACTTTCTCGAGGGTGGTTATTTAGTCAGTGTGTTGGAGGCGATCTAGGTGCAGTTCTGACGGGGCTTGATATATACTCGGGTTCGAAAATGTGGCTGGAGTCGTACGCGATGATCAAACTGGTGTTAATCGGGGCCGGTGGCTTCCTGGGTTCTATCCTTCGCTATCTTATGAGCGGCTTTGCGCAATCGCTCAGCCAGAGCACCGTGTTCCCCTATGGAACGCTGGCGGTGAATATGCTGGGCTGTCTCTGCATTGGATTCCTGTCCAGGCTTTGCACAAGCAGCGCACTCATCAGCGCCGATACTCAAGCTTTTGTGGTTGTCGGCATTCTCGGCGGATTTACGACCTTCTCGGCCTTCGGCAATGAAACGATGAATCTGATCCGAGAAGGGGAGGCGGCTCTCGCCTTACTGAATGTCGGCGCGCAAGTATTGCTGGGGCTTGGCGCGGTCTGGCTTGGTTACACGTTGGCGGCTGCGATCTGGCGATGATCCAACCAGTTCAGTCGAAACCTACCGTACTGAGCGGGCGACAAGTGGTCTGGCTGACCCTGACCCTGGCGATTGCCATGGATACGGTCGTGCACATCAGAGAGCACGACCTGGAGATGTCCCAAGATGTCCTGTGAATGACTGACGCGAACCACGGTTTTTTCGAATTCTCGTATGCCTGGTAGGAGGCGAAGCCGAGTAATAGGAGAACGGTTCCTGCCAGCCAAAATCGGGCTTTGATTTTGCGTGCGAACGTCCGCTGAGATTTGGCGGTCTGAGGCTGAGGTTCAGGAGCGGGAAGTGGCATGCGTCCTTTGAATCATGCAGCCAGCCCGCTTTCTGTGGAAATGCGCAGGAGTATATCGGGATCGTGGCATTCTAGCCAGGCCTAAACGGCGAGTGGACGATGGCCGGAGAGCCGGTCGAACGGTTACGGACGGGGCAGGGTCTTCCAGATATTGTTGATGGGAGAGGCGTCGGCGCTTGCGCCGAAATGAGGCAGGCCGTAGAGGTCTTCGATCGTCCGCAAAACGTTGTAGTGATTGATCCGCTGGTCATAGCGGCCAGCCTGGACCATGGGGCCGATGAAGAGCGTGGCAATTCGGTTATTTTCTTTCTTGTTATCCTCGTCCCAAGTCACGATGAGCAGGCTGTTGTGTTGCTGCGCCCATTGGACATAGGGCTCGAGATTGTCCTTGAGCCATCGATCGCCTCGTTGAATTGTCTCAGGATCCTTTCCCTGGTGCATGTCGTTGACCTGGTTCGGCACGATCATGCTCACGGTCGGGAGCCTGCTGAAATCAGTTGGGAAAGATGTCATGGGCTGGTTAGTAGTTGCCGGGAGCCCATGGACCTGGCTGTCCTGCCAATTTACCCAGGGATTATGCTTGCGCGCGTAGTCCCCGGCGATGCAGATGAGGGAGCCGACCGAGGGGAGGTCTTCCGAATAACCGGCGAATGTCAGCCCTGCTTCCAGCAGTGCATGTCCCAGATTAGGCGTCGTCATGGTATGCGGGCAGGAATTGTCAGTGATGCCTTGCGTCGATCCTGAAAAGAATGCGAGATAGTTTGGCTTGCTAGGGTGGGTGACCCCAAAAGACTGCGTGAAGACCGCGCCCTGGGCTGCCAGGCTATTGATGTAGGGTGCATCAGGCGAATCGATAATCTGGCTATAGGAGTGATTCTCCTCAACCACTACCACGATATGGTCTGGCCTGGAGAGATGTGGCGGGCCCCCGCCTAGTGCGGTCGCAGGGGGAATAGCGCATAGGCTTATTCCCGCAGAGAGGGTCACTGTTCCGAGAGCCAGTTTCCAATGCATGAGCATGTATACCATCGTGAGTTGTGGCTCTAAGTGTAACACTTCAGGCCTGGGAGGGCTATGGAGGGCTCGACTTACTCAGGGCAATCGATGAGATAGCAGGGTGGGGTCGGTAAATTGGTAGCCATCTGCTGTGCTTGGCAAGGTGGAATATCTTCCTTGAGCCGTTTCAGGAGTTTGAGCACCTTCAGGCTGGGAGGGACCTCGCAGATCCAGAGGTGGAAGCCGGACTCCACCTCATCGATGTGCCGCTGTATGCGAAACCCTGGATGTTCCATGAAGTAGGCTGAGAGGAATCCGCCGATGGCCTGCACTACCCACGGATGCGCAGTGATATAGCGAGAGCTGACTCGAAGCTCGACGACCTGTGGGGGCTCGTGTTCCTGCATGGACCCAGTATACCCTGTCTAGGGCGATCACACAGAAGCATTTTATGCGTGAGGAGCTTGCTTGACCCGCTTCTGTGCTGCGCGTAGGGTCGTCAGGCTCTGTAGATTTACCCGTCTCACGAGACACAATCACTGGAACCTCGATGAAGATTGCAATTATCGGTGGGGGTCCGGCTGGACTGATGGCCGCAGAGGCGGCATGCGCCGCAGGCGCCGAGGTCGACCTCTATGATGCGATGGCGTCAGTCGGGCGCAAGTTTCTCCTGGCTGGGAAGGGCGGTCTGAACCTGACGCATGCGGAACCGTCAGAGAAATTTCTGGCGCGCTATGGGGCTCGCCGTGCCCAAGTTGAGCCGTTGCTCGCGTCGTTCGGGCCCGCGGACCTCCGGGCCTGGGCCGCTGAACTTGGTATCAAAACATTTGAAGGTTCTTCCGGACGCGTGTTCCCCAAGGACCTTAAGGCTGCGCCCTTGTTGCGAGCGTGGATCCGCCGGTTGCGCCAGGCCGGTGTGCAGTTTCATGTGCGCCACCGTTGGTCAGGCTGGGATGAGCAGGGGACTCTCTGTTTTGCCACCGCAGAGGGACGCCGCTCTGTTCAGACCGACGCGACGGTGCTGGCGCTCGGTGGCGGGAGCTGGCCGAAGCTGGGGTCCGATGCGTCATGGGTGCCCCTGCTGGCGGGGCGCGGGCTTCGCATTGCGCCGTTACAGCCAGCGAACTGCGGTTTCGATGTGGGCTGGAGCGAACATTTCAGGACGAAGTTCGCCGGCCATCCGGTCAAGTCGGTGGCGGTTATTATGCGGAATGAGGCCGGCGCTGAATCCTGGTATCCCGGCGAGTTCGTGATCACAGAGACCGGGGTGGAGGGCGGCGTGATTTACGCGGTCTCTGCCTCTCTGCGCGACGAGATTCTGGCGAAGGGCGTGGGTACATTGCGCCTCGACCTGGCGCCTGACCGCGATGTGCCGCGTTTAGCTCATGACTTAGCGCGACCGCGCGGCAAACGTACGATGGCTACGCATCTGCAGCGGCAGGCCCATATCGAAGGGGTGAAGGCGGGGCTGTTGCGTGAAGTGGTCTCGAAAGAAGATTTTGCAGATCCAGCTCGCTTGGCGGCTGCAATTAAATCCTTACCGCTGCGGTTTGCTGCCGCCCGTCCGCTGGCGGAAGCCATCAGCACGGCTGGCGGCGTGCCATTCGATGCGTTAGATAAACGGCTGATGATCCGTTCGTTGCCCGGTTTGTTTTGCGCCGGAGAAATGTTGGATTGGGAAGCGCCGACGGGAGGCTATCTTTTGACCGCCTGTTTTGCCACAGGGAAGGCGGCTGGCGCCTGGGCTGCTGCCTGGCTTCATAAGAAGGGGACGAGCGAGGCGGTCTCAGACTGAAGACAGAAGACTGAAGGCTTTGAAACTTCGATCTTCAGACTGTGTCTGTCTCGTTTGGTTTATTGAGGCGTCTCAACCAGACCGCTGACGGATCCGATAGAGCGATATTTCTGGTCCCGCTGCGTCAGTAGCTCAGGGACAGAGAGGTTAGTGAGTTGGGCGAGTTGGCTGGTGAGGGATTTGGCGACGCGCTCGGTGATGGCTTGGGAATCACGATGGGCGCCGCCGAGGGGTTCCGGAATCACTTCATCGGCGATACGGAGATCGACCAGATCTTTGGCCGTCATCTTCAGCGCGGCGGCGGCATCGGGCACTTTGGCCGGGTCATCCCACAGGATGGCGGCGCAGCCTTCCGGAGAAATCACCGAATAGACACCGTGCTCCAGCATCAGGACCCGGTCGGACACGCCCAAGGCGAGGGCCCCGCCGCTGCCGCCTTCGCCGATGATGATGGACACGATCGGCACGGCTAGCCGGGACATCACAAAGAGATTGCGGGCGATGGCTTCGGCCTGGCCTCGTTCTTCCGCGCCGATGCCTGGGTAGGCGCCGGGCGTGTCGATAAAGGTCACGACTGGGCGTCCGAACTTCTCCGCCATCCGCATGAGACGCAGGGCTTTTCTGTAGCCTTCCGGATTCGGCATCCCGAAATTCCGTTGCATCCGCTCTTTGAGGGTTTTCCCTTTTTGATGGCCGATGACCATGATCGACTGGTCGTTGAATCGGGCAAAGCCTCCGACGATGGCACGATCGTCGCCGAACGAGCGGTCTCCATGGAGCTCAAGAAAGTCTTTAAAGAGGGTGCTGATGTAATCGAGGGTACTGGGCCGTTGGGGATGGCGGGCGAGCTGCGTACGCTGCCAGGGCGTCAGGTTGCTGTAGAGCGCCTGTTCGACCTGGGCGAGCTTGGTCCGTAGCTTGCGGATTTCATCCTGAGGCTTGGATTTGCCAGTACGGGCGTCCGAGAGCTTTTCGATTTTTTCTTCGATCTCGCGGATCGGCTTTTCAAACTCGAGGTAATCGCGCATAGGGCTGGTGCAGCTATATGGATTGGTGAGGGCGGGGCTCGGCCCCATCCCTAGGATGAGGCCCTACGATAGCAGCAAAATGGCTCCTTTGCCTAGTATTTCTTCAACGTCGGCCACGAAACATTGACTAGGGGTGACCGTGAGATTCGGGAGAGGAGCCGTCACGGCTTCCTGCGATGCATCCATGCTCAACATGAGGGAAATGGTCGTGCGGCCCGGGTGCCGCTGAAAGACCTCGCGGAGGCGCGATAACTGTTCCGTAATGTCGAGATGCCCCGGCAACCGAATGTGGACGCGTTTGATCATCCGTGCTTGCGCCTCGGCGAGCGGCTCGATCTTGCTTCCTCGAATCTTGGTGCCTTTATCGCCTCGGTCCACCGTGCCAGTCACGCGCACGAGGCACTCCGGCACAACGAGGGCGGCAGCGCTTTTGTAGAGATCCGGAAAGACGACGATCTCCACCACACCCAGGAGGTCTTCCAGGGTGATGTAGGCCATCTTATCGCCCTTCTTGGTCAGCATGCTTTTGACAGTCGTAATGATGCCGCAGAGTTTGACCTCCCGCCCGTCCGACGATTCAGGCAGGCTGATGGTCGTGGCAGTGGAGAGGGCTTTCATGGTGGCTTCATAGGGGGCGAGCGGATGGGAGGAGATATAAAATCCGGTTAGTTCCCGTTCATGTTTCAGCCGCTCATTTTGATCCCATTCCGGAATGTTGGGCAAGGCCGGCGCGGCAAACTGTTCAGCGGTCTCTGGTCCTCCCAGCTCGTCGCCGAACATATTGGTCTGGCCCATATCCCGTTCACGTTGGGCGGCGGCCCCCTCTTCGACGGCCTGCTCCAAGACCGCAGTCAGTTGGGATCGTTTCGCGCCGGTCGAGTCGAAGGCGCCGGTCTTGATCAGCCCTTCGAGCATGCGCTTGTTGACCTTGTGGAGGTCGACGCGACGGCAAAATTCAAAGAAGGATTTGAAGGGGCCGGTGTTGTTCCGGATCTCGATGATCGATTCGACCGCGCCTTCGCCGACATTCTTGATGGCAGCCAAACCAAACCGGATAGCGTTGTCCACCACGGTAAAGTTCTTGTGGCTTTCGTTGACGTCCGGAGGCAAGACCTTGATGTTGAGGTCGCGGCAGTCCGAGAAGTAGCCGACGATCTTATCGGCATTGCCCATGTCGGTAGTCATCAGGGCGGCCATGAACTCGTTCGGATAATGGGCTTTCAAATAGCCGGTCTGGTAGCAGACGGCGGCATAGGCCGCCGCATGCGACTTGTTGAACCCATAGCCCGCGAATTTCTGGATCAGTTCGTAGAGCTTCTCCGCCTTCTTCTCGGGAATCTTCTTGGCTTTGGCGCCCTCCAGGAATTGCGCGCGCAACTTCTCCATCTCCTCCGGCTTCTTCTTACCCATCGCGCGCCGGAGAATGTCGGCTTGGCCGAGCGAGAAGCCCGCCACCTTGTTGGCGATCGCCATCACCTGCTCCTGATAGACGATGACCCCGTAGGTGTCCTTCAGG